>Ga0194135_10000267_pt1 | contig 30175 bp, 31 predicted proteins | sample LitLau_LLRF_2013_FD_134024 | JGI IMG/M metagenome (GOLD analysis project Ga0194135, IMG submission 134024) | Freshwater sediment microbial communities in response to fracking from North America - Little Laurel Run_MetaG_LLRF_2013 (version 2) | ecosystem: Environmental > Aquatic > Freshwater >... | reverse complement strand
CATTTCCATTGCCAGCAATCTGTCCATGGCCGGATGGTAGTCACTTATTCCATGGCGGAATAGGTTTTATGGCCCGCAGCCGTCTTCTTCGAATGCGCCCCGCTTCCTACAGTGGGACCACCTCAAGGAGACATTCAAATGGCAAAGATGACAGCGGTCCAGGCCGCGGTTCTGGTGATGGAAAAGGAAGGCGTGACGCAGGCCTTCGGCGTGCCGGGCGCGGCAATCAACCCGCTGTACTCGGCGCTGCGCCAGCGCGGCAGCATCGCGCACATCCTGGCGCGCCACGTCGAGGGCGCCTCGCACATGGCCGAGGGCTACACCCGCGCGGTGGCCGGCAACATCGGCGTGTGCATCGGCACTTCGGGCCCGGCGGGCACCGACATGATCACGGGCCTGTACTCGGCCTGGGCCGACTCCATTCCCATCCTGTGCATCACCGGCCAGGCGCCCCGCGCCCGCCTGCACAAGGAAGACTTCCAGGCCGTGGACATCACCAGCATCGTCAAGCCGGTGACCAAGTGGGCCACCACCGTGCTGGAGCCGGGCCAGGTGCCCTACGCCTTCCAGAAAGCCTTCTACGAAATGCGCTCCGGCCGTCCCGGCCCGGTGCTGATCGACCTGCCATTCGACGTGCAGATGGCGGAAATCGAATTCGACATCGACGCCTACCAGCCCCTGCCCCTGGCCAAGCCCGCGGCAACCCGCTTGCAGGCGGAAAAGGTCCTGGCCCTGCTGGACCAGGCCGAGCGTCCATTGCTGGTGGCCGGTGGTGGCGTGATCAACGCCGACGCCAGCGAACTGCTGGTGGAGTTCGCCGAACTGACCGGTATCCCGGTGATCCCGACCCTGATGGGCTGGGGCACCATCCCTGACGATCACCCCCAGATGGTGGGCATGGTCGGCCTGCAAACCTCCCATCGCTACGGCAACGCCACCCTGCTCAAGTCCGACACCGTGCTGGGCATCGGCAACCGCTGGGCCAACCGCCACACCGGCTCGGTGGACGTCTATACCGAAGGCCGCAAGTTCATCCACGTAGACATCGAACCGACCCAGATCGGCCGTGTCTTCACCCCGGACCTGGGCATCGTCTCCGACGCTGGCAGCGCCCTGACCGTGCTGCTGGAAGTGGCTCGTGAATGGCAGACCGCCGGCAAGTTGAAAGACCGCAGTGCCTGGCTGCATGACTGCCAGCAGCGCAAGGCCAGCCTGCATCGCAAGACTCACTTCGACAACGTGCCGGTCAAGCCGCAGCGCGTGTACGAAGAGATGAACCAGGTGTTCGGCAAGGACACCTGCTACGTCAGCACCATCGGCCTGTCGCAGATTGCCGGCGCGCAGTTCCTCCACGTCTACAAGCCGCGTCACTGGATCAACTGCGGCCAGGCCGGCCCGCTGGGCTGGACCATTCCCGCGGCGCTGGGCGTGGTCAAGGCCGACCCGAATCGCCAGGTGGTGGCCCTGTCCGGCGACTACGACTTCCAGTTCATGATCGAAGAGCTGGCGGTGGGCGCGCAGTTCAACCTGCCCTACATCCACGTGGTGGTGAACAACTCCTACCTGGGGCTGATCCGCCAGGCCCAGCGCGGTTTCGACATGGACTACTGCGTGCAGCTGTCCTTCGACAACCTCAACGCGCCGGAACTCAACGGCTACGGCGTCGACCACGTAGCGGTCGCCGAAGGCCTGGGTTGCAAGGCCCTGCGGGTGTTCGAACCCAAGGACATCCAGCCGGCCCTGCGCCAGGCCCAGGAAATGCTCCAGACCTACAAGGTGCCGGTGGTGGTGGAGATCATCCTGGAGCGCGTGACCAACATTTCCATGGGCACCGAGATCAACGCAGTCAACGAGTTCGAAGACCTGGCGCTAGTGGGCAACGACGCCCCTACCGCGATTTCCCTGCTCGACTAACCCCTGTAGCCGCGGCCACAGGCTGTCATCGGGTTCACCCGAACCTTGCCGGGATTGCCCCGCTCGCCCTCTTGTCCAGAGAGGTCGCCGGGGCAGCCCGACTGCCGCCTGAGCGCCCACCACAGGCATCACCGTTTCACAGGAGACCACCATGCCGCGTTTTGCCGCCAACCTGTCCATGCTGTTCACCGAACAGGACTTCCTCGCCCGCTTCAAGGCTGCCGCCGATGCCGGTTTCAGCGGCGTCGAATACCTGTTTCCCTACGAATTCAGCTCCGCCGAGATCAAGGCGCAACTCGATGCCAACGGCCTGACCCAGGTGCTGTTCAACCTGCCGGCCGGTGACTGGGCCAAGGGTGAGCGCGGTATCGCCTGCCTGCCCGACCGGGTCGAGGAATTCCGGGCCGGGGTCGACCTGGCCATCGCCTACGCCCAGGTCCTGGGCAACACCCAGATCAACTGCCTGGCCGGCATCCGTCCACAAGGCGCCGATGAGGCCCTGCTGGAAAAGACCTTCGTCGCCAACCTCAAGTACGCCGCCGACAAGCTGCAGGCGGTGGGCATCAAGCTGGTGATGGAAGCGATCAACACCCGCGACATTCCAGGCTTCTACCTCAACAACACCGCCCAGGCGCTGGCGATTCGCGAACAGGTGGGCAGCGCCAACCTGTACCTGCAGTACGACATCTACCACATGCAAATCATGGAGGGTGACCTGGCCCGGACCATGGCCAACCACCTGGGCCAGATCAACCACATCCAGCTGGCGGACAACCCCGGGCGCAACGAGCCGGGCACCGGCGAGATCAACTACCGCTTCCTCTTCGAGCACCTGGACCGCATCGGCTACCAGGGCTGGGTCGGCTGCGAGTACAAGCCGCTGACCACCACCGAGGCCGGCCTCGGCTGGCTGAAAACCCACAACGCAATCTGAACCCGTCCCCCTGTAGGAGCCGGCTCGCCGGCGAACAGGCCCGCAAGCAGTGCTGCGCCTTCGCTGGCCAGCCAGCGCCTACAGGGTCCCGTTGAATAGAGGATTTTTATCATGGCTAAAATCGGATTTATCGGCACCGGCATCATGGGCCACCCCATGGCCGCCAACCTGCAGAAAGCCGGTCACTCGCTGCTGCTCTCGGAACACCACGGCAAGGCCCCGGCTGATCTGATCGCCGCTGGCGCGGTGGCCCTGGCCTCGCCCAAGGAAGTGGCCCAGGAAGCCGAATTCGTCATCATCATGGTGCCCGATACCCCTCAGGTCGAAGACGTGCTGCTGCGTGCCGACGGCGTTGCCGCCGGGATCGGCAAGGGCAAGATCGTCATCGACATGAGCTCCATCTCCCCCACCGCGACCAAGGCCTTCGCCGCCAAGATCAACGAGAAAGGCGCGCAGTACCTGGACGCCCCGGTATCCGGCGGTGAAGTCGGGGCCAAGGCCGCGACCCTGAGCATCATGGTCGGCGGCGACAGCCAGGCCTTCGAACGCGCCCTGCCGCTGTTCCAGAGCATGGGCAAGAACATCACCCTGGTCGGCGGCAACGGTGACGGCCAGACCGCCAAGGTGGCCAACCAGATCATCGTCGCCCTGAATATCCAGGCCGTGGCCGAAGCCCTGCTGTTCGCCGCGAAGAACGGCGCCGACCCGGCCAAGGTGCGCGAAGCACTGATGGGCGGCTTCGCCTCCTCGAAGATCCTCGAAGTGCACGGCGAGCGGATGATCAAGGGCACCTTCGATCCGGGCTTCCGCATCAACCTGCACCAGAAGGACCTGAACCTGGCCCTCAGCGGCGCCCGCGAGCTGGGCATCAACCTGCCCAACACCGCCGGCACCCAGCAAGTGTTCAGCACCTGCAGCGCCATCGGCGGCGCCAACTGGGACCACTCGGCGCTGATCAAGGGCCTGGAGCACATGGCCAACTTCTCGATCCGCGAGAAAAAATAACCACCCTATGTAGCCGCTGCCTCAGGCTGTACCAAGGTTCGCAGGAAACGCCTCACGGCGGGCCAGGGACAGGCCCTGCCAACCTTGTCGCCGCCTGAGGTGGCGGCTACTCCCGCTTCAAGCCCCCCCATAACAAGAAATCCGGGAGCCCGCCATGTCGGTCGATCCGCAACAATTCCTCCGTGAGCTGTTCGCCACAGCCATCGACGCCGCCCATCCGCAACAGGTTCTGCAAGCCCATCTCCCCAGCGACCGCAGCGGTCGAGTGATCGTCATCGGTGCCGGCAAGGCCGCGGCGGCCATGGCCCAGGTGGTGGAGCACAGCTGGCAGGGCGAGGTCAGCGGACTGGTGGTCACGCGCTACGGTCACGGCGCCCCCTGCAGCAAGATCGAAGTGGTCGAAGCCGCCCACCCGGTGCCCGACGCCGCCGGCCTGGCCGTGGCCAAGCGCGTGCTGGAACTGGTCAGCAACCTGTCGGAACAGGACCGGGTAATCTTCCTGCTGTCCGGCGGCGGCTCGGCCTTGCTGGCCCTGCCCGCCGCCGGCATCACCCTGGCCGACAAGCAGGCCATCAACAAGGCCCTGCTCAAATCCGGCGCCACCATCGGCGAGATGAACTGCGTGCGCAAGCACCTCTCGGCGATCAAGGGCGGCCGCCTGGCCAAGGCCTGCTGGCCGGCCACGGTCTACACCTACGCGATATCCGATGTCCCCGGCGACCTGGCGACGGTCATCGCCTCCGGCCCCACCGTGGCCGACCCGAGCACCTCGGCCGAAGCCCTGGCGATTCTCAGGCGCTACGAGATCCAGGTTCCGGCCGCTGTGCGCAGCTGGTTGCACAGCCCCGAGTCGGAAACCATCAAGCCCGGTGACCCATGCCTTGAGCGCAGCCATTTCCAGTTGATCGCCCGGCCCCAGCAATCCCTGGAAGCCGCCGCGGTGAAAGCCCGTCAGGCCGGCTACAGCCCACTGATCCTCGGCGACCTGGAAGGCGAATCCCGCGAGGTGGCCAAGGTTCACGCCGGCATCGCCCGTCAGGTGGCCTTGCACGGCCAACCCCTGGCGGCGCCCTGCGTGATCCTCTCCGGCGGTGAAACCACGGTCACCGTGCGCGGCAATGGCCGTGGCGGACGCAATGCCGAGTTCCTCCTGAGCCTCACCGACAGCCTCAAGGGCCACCCGGGCATCTACGCCCTGGCTGGCGATACCGACGGCATCGACGGTTCCGAAGACAACGCCGGGGCCATCATGACCCCGGACAGCTACGCCCGCGCCGCGGCCCTGGGCCTGAGCGCCAGCGACGAGCTGGACAACAACAACGGCTACGGCTACTTCGCGGCGCTGGGCGACCTGATCGTCACCGAGCCGACCCGCACCAACGTCAACGACTTCCGCGCCATCCTGATTCTCGAGACCCCCAAACATGACGCCTGACAAGAAGGTCAAAATCCTCGCCACCCTGGGCCCGGCCATCGATGGCATCGAGGACATCCGCGAGCTGGTACAAGCCGGGGTGAATATCTTCCGGCTCAACTTCAGCCACGGCGCCCATGCCGACCATGCCCAGCGCTTTGAATGGATCCGCCAGGTCGAGCGTGAACTGAACTACCCCCTGGGCATCCTCATGGACCTGCAGGGGCCGAAACTGCGGGTCGGCACCTTCGCCGAAGGCAAGGTGCAACTGGTGCGCGGGCAAGCCCTGCGCCTGGACCTCGACCCGACCCCGGGCAACGCCCAGCGGGTCAGCCTGCCGCACCCGGAAATCATCGCCGCCCTGGAGCCGGGCATGGACCTGCTGCTGGACGACGGCAAGCTGCGCCTGCGGGTCATCGCCAAGCACGCCGACGCCATCGAGACCACCGTGCTCAATGGCGGCGAACTGTCGGACCGCAAGGGGGTCAACGTGCCCCAGGCCGTGCTCGACCTCAGCCCACTGACCGCCAAGGACCGCTGCGACCTGAGCTTCGGCCTGGAACTGGGGGTGGACTGGGTGGCGCTGTCCTTCGTGCAGCGCCCGGAAGACATCCGTGAAGCCCGCACGCTGATCGGCGACAAGGCCTACCTGATGGCCAAGATCGAGAAGCCTTCAGCGGTGACCCAGCTACGGGAAATCGCCGAGCTGAGCGACGCGATCATGGTGGCCAGGGGCGACCTGGGGGTGGAGGTGCCGGCAGAAAGCGTGCCGCAGATCCAAAAAACCATCATCAGCACCTGCCGCCAGTTGGGTAAACCGGTGGTGGTGGCCACCCAGATGCTCGAATCCATGCGTTTTTCTCCCGCCCCGACCCGGGCCGAGGTCACCGACGTGGCCAACGCCGTGGCCGAAGGCGCCGATGCGGTGATGCTGTCGGCGGAAACCGCCTCCGGCGAGTACCCGCTGGAAGCGGTGCAGATGATGAGCAAGATCATCCGCCAGGTGGAGAGCGGTCCCGATTACCAGACCCAACTGGATGTCAGCCGACCCCAGGCCGAGGCGACGGTGTCCGACGCCATCAGCTGCGCGATCCGCCGGGTGTGCAGCATCCTGCCGGTGGCGGTGCTGGTTAACTACAGCGAATCGGGCAGCTCGACCCTGCGTGCCGCCCGGGAACGGCCATCGGTGCCCATCCTCAACCTGACGCCGAACCTGGCCACCGCGCGCCGCCTGACCCTGACCTGGGGCGTGCACTCGGTGGTCAATGACCGCCTGCGCCAGGTGGACGAGGTGTGCGCCACGGCGCTGGAGATCGCCCAGGCCCAGGGCCTGGCCAAGCGCGGCGATACCGTGGTGATCACCACCGGCGTGCCGTTCGGCCAGCCGGGGACCACCAACTCCCTGCGTGTCGAAACCCTTCTCTGACCCGTAGCCACTGCCGCCGCAGCGCACTCGACCTGCCGGAAGCCGCCCGAAGAGGCGGCCACCGGCAGCGAACGCTGCACGCGGTAGGCGCCGCATCCATCGACTTCCACCATGCCTGCACAGTCTTTCAATGCCTTCTGCCCCGACTGGGCCACTGCCTTGCTCAACGGTTTCAGTCAGATTTTCCTCCAGCGCCATCCGCTGTGCGGCCTGTCGTGCCTGCTGGCGATCCTGGTCGGCGCCCCGGCCCAACTCGGCGGAGCCCTGCTCGGCGCCCTGGCCGGACTGCTCACGGCACAACGCCGTGGCTACGCCAAGGCCGACCGGCAAGCCGGGCTCTTCAGCTACAACGGTGTGCTCCTGGGCCTGCTGCTGAGCCTGTACCTGCCCTGGTCGGTGCTGCTGCCGCCGCTGATCATCGCCGCCGCCGGCCTCAGCGCGATCCTCACCCAGCAGTGGCTCAAGCGCGCTCGCCAGCCGCACAGCCTGCCGGCCTACACCGCGCCCTTCGTCGGCCTTGGCTGGCTGTTGCTGTGCCTGATGCCCCCCCAGGCAGCGCTGCCCCTGGCGGCGCCCGACCTGTCCCCGGGAAGCCTGCTGGGCGGCCTGCTTCAGGGCCTGGGCCAGATCATGTTCCTCGGCCAGCCGCTGGCCGGGTTGCTGATTCTCCTCGGCCTGCTGCTGGCCAACCGCCGGGCGGCGGCCTGGGCCCTGATCGGCTCGGTATGCGGCCTGGCCCTGGCTCTGATGCAGCAGCAACAGGCTCAGGCCCTGTCGGGCCTGGGCGGCTACAACTGCGCGCTGGTGGCCCTGGCCCTGGGTCAGCAGGCCCGTGCTCCGTGGCGGCCCCTGGCGGGGATGATCCTGGCCCTGCTGATCACCCCCGGGATCGTCAGCCTGGGTCTTGCGCCCCTCACCGCGCCCTTCGTCATCGCCTGCTGGCTGGTGCATGCCGCCGCCCGGGTTCTGGACCGCACGCCCCGGGACAACACACCTTGCGCTCCCCCATCCTCTCCCCCTAGGCTGCGCTGATCTTTGATTCAGGCGATTCCCATGGGTAACAGCGACAACTGGCGCCAGCGCCTCTACGTAATGATCTTCCAGACCGATACGGTGGCCGGAAGACGCTTCGACACTGCCTTGCTGCTGATCATCCTCGCCAGCCTGGTGATCGTGATTCTCGACAGCATCGACGAGGTGCACAGCAACTACGCCAACGTCCTGGCCTTCATCGAATGGGGCTTCACCCTGATCTTCGCCATCGAGTACGGGCTGCGCCTGTACTGCTCGCCCAAGCCGCTGCGCTACGCCTTCAGTTTCTATGGCCTGGTGGATCTGCTGGCGATCGTCCCCGGCATCCTTGCCCTGTACTACAGCGACGCCCAGTACCTGCTGATCATCCGTATCATCCGCATGCTGCGGATCTTCCGCGTGCTCAAGCTGGCGCCCTACCTGAAACAGGCCCATTACCTGCTGGACGCCTTGCGCGGCAGCAAGCAGAAGATCCTGGTGTTCCTGCTCAGCGTCTGCACCCTGGTCACGGTGTTCGGCACCCTGATGTACGTGGTCGAAGGCCCGGAACATGGCTTCACCAGCATCCCCAAGGGCATCTACTGGGCCATCGTCACCCTGACCACTGTCGGTTATGGCGATATCGTGCCCAAGACCGTGATCGGCCAGATGATCTCGTCGATGGTGATGATCACCGGTTACTCGATCATCGCCGTGCCCACCGGGATCTTCACCGCGGAACTGGCCAGCGCCATGCGTGGCGAACAGCTCAAGCATGACTGCCCGGTGTGCCGCAAGAACAGCCACGAACCGTCCGCTGCCTTCTGCTCGCGCTGCGGCAATGCGCTGTTCAAGAAACTGGAATAAGCAAAGTTCTTTTTAATCTTTAAAGAGATATAGCGCCCCGGCTATAGTCGGCGGCAAATTGCCTTCACTCTCGAACAAAAGGAATGTGCAGTGAAAAAACTCTTCAGCGCTTCGCTTCTGGCGGCCGGCCTGGCCCTGGGCAGCGTCGCCCAGGCCGCCCCGACCCTGCTCAACGTGTCCTACGACGTGATGCGCGACTTCTACAAGGACTACAACGCCGCCTTCCAGAAACACTGGAAAGCCGAGCACAACGAGAACATCACCCTGCAGATGTCCTTCGGCGGCTCCAGCAAACAGGCACGCTCGGTGATCGACGGCCTGCCGGCGGATGTCATCACCATGAACATGGCCACCGACATCAACGCCCTGGCGGACAACGGCAAACTGGTGCCGGACAACTGGGTCACGCGCCTGCCGAACAACAGCGCGCCCTTCACCTCGGCCACCGTGTTCATCGTGCGCAAGGGCAACCCCAAGGCCCTGAAAGACTGGCCGGACCTGCTCAAGGACGGTGTGCAAGTGATTGTGCCCAACCCCAAGACTTCGGGTAACGGCCGCTACACCTACCTCTCGGCCTGGGGCTACGTGCTGAAGAACGGCGGCGACGAGAACAAGGCCAAGGACTTCGTCGGCAAGCTGTTCAAGCAGGCGCCGGTGCTGGACACCGGTGGCCGCGCCGCCACCACCACCTTCATGACCAACCAGATCGGCGACGTGCTGGTCACCTTCGAGAACGAAGCGGAAATGATCGCCCGTGAATTCGGCCGCGATCAGTTCGAGGTGATCTACCCGAGCGTGTCCGCCGAAGCCGAGCCGCCGGTATCGGTGGTGGACAAGGTGGTGGAGAAGAAAGGCACCCGCGCCGCGGCCGAGGAATACCTGAAGTACCTGTGGTCGCCGGAAGGCCAGGAAATCGCCGCCAACAACTACCTGCGCCCACGGGATCCGAAGGTGCTGGCCAAGTACACCGACCGCTTCCCGAAAGTCGACTTCCTCTCGGTGGAGAAGACCTTCGGCGACTGGCGCAGCGTGCAGAAGACCCACTTCAACGACGGCGGGATCTTCGACCAGATCTACACCAACGCCAAATGAGCCCTCGCGGCTGAATGAAAAAAGCGACCCTGGCGGTCGCTTTTTTTAGGCCCTGATCGCCCAGTTCAAAGGGCTCGCGCCGGATTGAACAAAGCCGCCTCGGCCACCTGGTGGCGCTCCTCCAGCACCGCCTCGGCCTCGACCTCGATCAGCCACTCGGGCAGGGACAGGCCACTGACGATGATCCATGAGGACGCCGGTGGCTGGCTGGCAAAGCGCTCCAGCAGCACCGTGCTGATGTGCTCCTGCTGATCCCGGGCCGCCTCGGCGATGTAGATGCGCAGCATCACCACATCCGCCATCTGGCCGCCTGCCGCGGCCAGGACCCTTTCGATGTTGTCGAAGGCCCGCTCGGTCTGCTCGCGCAGGCCGGGGCCGACCGTCCGCTCCTGTTCATCCACCCCCACCTGCCCGGACAGCAGCAGGCGCCGGCCGCCTCGCACTTCCACGGCCTGACTGAAACCGTATTGCAGGGAATTGAACACACTGGCTGGGTTAAACGTCGACTTTTCCATAAGAAGGCACTCCCGCCGCACTGAACAACCGCAAACCCTAAACCAAGGTTTCAGCGAGTGCCACCGCAACCGCGGCACGGCAACATTTGGCAATGCAAGCCTGGGCACGGCAGGGCCGGAACGGGCGATTGCACGCCGCCGACAACCGCCTTACATGGGCGGTGCCACCCCATCCTTGCCGGCGGAAATCGACTGGGCGATGAGTTTGCCATCGGCGCTCTGGGTGACGAACATCACCACCTTGACCCCGGCCTTGAGCAGGCTGCGATCCCCGGGGGTGAGATTGACGATGGGGACGTCGTCCGGCACCAGGATCTTCTGCTGCCCGCCCTTGTAATTGACGGTCAGGGTACGGCCATTGCTGACCACCAGATCACCGACGCTGCCGTTGGTCATGCTGCTGCCCTTGGCCAGGTCGAAGGGCCGATGACCGTCCCCGGTGCCGGCCATCTGCGCGGGAAAGACATGCACTTCCAGGGCCTTGAGCGTGCCGTCGGCCATGGGCATTGCCGCCGAGCCGATGTAGCTGCCGGGCTTGATGTCCTCGATGTTGGCCAGGGTCACCCCGCGCACCTGGGTCTGTGGCGTCAGCTCGACGCTGACGTTTTCACCGCTGTTGACATGCACCCGCACCCAGTCGCCGCTGACCCCGGTGATCTCGCCGCGCACGCCCATGCGCATGCCCGGAGCATCCTGGGCCCGGGCCGCGGCGCCCACCAGGGTGAGCGCCAGGACAACGCCCTGAGCGGCGCACAACAAACCACGCAAAGACCGATTCATGGGATGGATTTCCTCGATTGAAAAGGGGGCCCCAGGCCACTTCCGGGGCGGATGGCGAACATGAGCATGCTATCGAACAAGATGTAAGTAAATGTATCATCAGCCCTCGTCAGCGGCATCCGTCCCGGCCGGCAGCGCAACGCCTTGAATCGGTCATTCATTCCCCACAGGAATAAATGCTATTGCCCGGCCCTCTCTACTGCGTTAGCGCGCCGCCTCTTAACCTTGCCCCTCTTTTCGCCGCCAAGAGAATTCCGATGAGTTCAACGACCCAGGCGCTGCCCCTGCGCAGCGTGACAATGACCCGAGGCATGGTGCTGCTGTTCGCCTTCTGCTGCGGGGCCATCGTCGCCAACATCTACTACGCCCAACCCATCATCGAGCTGATCGCCCCGGACCTCGGCCTGTCCAGCTCCCTGGCCAGCCTGATCGTGTCCCTGACCCAGATCGGCTACGCCCTGGGCCTGTTCTTCCTGGTGCCCCTGGGAGACTTGCTGGAAAACCGCCGGTTGATGGTGATCACCACCCTGGTGGCCATCGCCAGCCTGCTGGGAGCGGCCTGGACCCAGCAGCCCAACGTCTTTCTCCTGGTGTCGCTGCTGATCGGCTTCAGCTCGGTGTCGGTGCAGATCCTCATTCCCCTGGCCGCGCACCTGGCCCCGGAAGAGTCCCGCGGCCGTGTGGTGGGCGGGATCATGGGCGGCCTGCTGCTGGGGATTCTCCTGGCCCGTCCGGTGTCCAGCGTGGTGGCCGATCTGTTTGGCTGGCGCGCGATGTTCGTTGCGGCCGCCGTGCTGATGGCGGCCATCAGCCTGGTCCTGATGCTGACCATGCCCCAGCGCCAACCGGCCCATAGTGCCACTTACGGCCAGCTGCTGCGCTCACTGGGAAGCCTGCTGCGCCGGCAACCGGTCTTGCGCCAGCGGGCCTTCTACCAGGGCTGCATGTTCGCCAGCTTCAGCCTGTTCTGGACCGCAGCGCCCCTGGAGCTGGCCCGGCATCACGGCCTGTCGCAAAGCCAGATCGCGATCTTCGCCCTGGTCGGTGCCATAGGCGCCATCGCCGCCCCCATCAGCGGGCGCCTGGCGGATGCCGGCCACACCCGTATCGCCTCGCTGCTGGCCATGCTCCTGGCGGCCCTGAGCTTTGTCCCGACGCTGATCCATCCCGCCTACAGCGTGATTGGCCTGGCGGTGACCGGGGTGGTCCTGGACTTCTGCGTACAAATGAACATGGTGCTCGGGCAACGGGCGGTGTATGCCCTGGACGCCCACAGCCGCAGCCGCCTCAACGCGCTCTACATGACCAGCATCTTCATCGGTGGCGCCTTCGGCTCATCGATTGCCAGTGCGGTGTACGAACACAGCGGCTGGCTGGGCGTGGCGCTGGTGGGCAGCGCCTTCCCACTGCTGGCGCTGCTGCGTTTCCTGCTGGTGGCGGACAACCGCCGAGCGGCGCGTGCCTAGGCAACTCGGGCTGAACCCGGCGATAGTGTCGGCGCCCGCTCCCGGGCGCCCTCCTCCCCTCTCCTGCAAGGACAACCGATGGACCGCCTAGCCGCGATGGAAACCTTTGTGCATGTGGTGGAAAGCGGCTCCTTCTCCGCTGCCGCCCGACGCCTGAACCTGGGCCAGCCTGCCGTATCGAAAAGCATTGCCCAGTTGGAGGCCCATCTGCAGGTGCGGCTGTTGTTGCGCTCCACCCGCGGCTTGACCCCCACCGAGGCCGGCCTGGCCTATTTCGAACGGGCCCGGCGCGCCCTGGAGGAGGCCTGCGAGGCGGAGAACGCCGCCCGCGGGTCGGCTGCGGCATTGCACGGCACCCTGCGCATCGGCGCCGCTGTGACCTTCGCCCGCATGCACATCGTGCCCCACCTGGGGGCCTTTCTTGATCGTCACCCCGGCCTGCAGGTCGACGTGGTGCTGGACGATCAGCACATCAATCTGGTGGAAGCCGGGGTGGATGTGGCGCTGCGCATGGGCAACCTGGCCGACTCGTCCCTCACCGCGCGCAAAATCGCCGAATGCCCCCGCCTGCTGCTGGCCACCCCGGCGTACCTGGCCACGCATGGCGAGCCCCGGCATCCGGCCGATCTGAGCCAACACCAGGCCCTGGTCTACAACCGGGGGCCCGGCCATTTCTGGCACTTTTCCCAGGGTGACCAAGAACAGCAGGTGAGTGTCAGCGGCAGGATTCGGGTCAATGCCGCGGAAGGCTTGCGTGCGGCGGTCCTGGCCCATCAGGGCCTGGCGACCGCCTCGCAATGGATGTTCGCCCCGGAGTTGGCCAGCGGCGCGGTCAAGGCGCTGCTGACCGACTGGCAGCTGCCACGGCAGCAACTGTGGGCGGTGTTTCCCGGCGGGCGCCTGGTGAGTGCCAAGGCCCGGGCCTTCGTCGAGTACGTGGAGCTGCTGCTGGAGCGCCTCTGAAACGGGCTTCAGATGCGCTCGCGGACCAGCACCTCGATGTTCAGCGCCTCGCCCCAGCGCCGCAAGCGCTCGATCAGGCCCTGATCGGTTTCGCCGACCAGGTACAGGATGTCGATGGTCTGGGTGGCGGCCCACTGCACGAACTCGCTGCCATCGAAAGCGGCCAGGGTCGCCAGGCGGAATTCGTTTTCATAGAACCCCGGGACCACCGCCACCGGCGTGTCCTGGGGACTGGCCGCAGCGATGAAGTCACAGGACAGGTGCACCACGCCCCAACGAGCCACGCGCCAGTTCCTCAGGGCTTCGTCCAGTCGCGCCCGGGCGCCGCGGACAAAGCCCAGGCCATCGAGCACCACGCGCCGATTGACGATCAGCCACAGCCGGCGCCGCTGGGGCGCCTTGAGCAGCACCTCGCCCGTGACCTTGGCGGCGCGCAAGGCCAGGGCGATCACCAGCAACAAGGGTGCGCAGTAGCCGTAAAGCCGTTCGGCCTGGCTGACCTGGGTCAGCCCATGCAGGCGGTGGACCTCGGCGCGCTGGCGCTCCAATTCGTCGAATGTCTGTCCCAGACGCTGCAACCATTGCTGCACCAGGGGCGCTGAATACTCACCGCGCAGGTCATCCAGAGCCTGCTGCACCTTGCTCACCGCCAGGGTCGACGGACGCCCGTCGGCGCTGCGCTCCAGCGCACCAAAACGCTCGCACAGGCTGCTGACCTGGGCCGCGTCCTGGGGCTCGTGCAGTTCAAGCGCGGCCTGACAGTGAGCGCTGCCGAGCATGTCGTCGATCTCGGCCAGCACCCGGCGCTGCAAGCCGGCCTGCTCGCTTTGCGCCCACTGATAGTCGCTCTGGAACCAGTCCACCCGAACCGCCTGGGTGGCGCTGATCAACGCCAGGGAAGCCAGCAGCAGCCAGCCGTAGTCGACCTTCTTCCAGCCGATCTCGCCGAGGCGCAACACCGAGATCAGGCTCCAGCAGAAGAAGTAATACATGAAGGCGAAGGCCACCAGCAGGTACAGCGGTGCCAGGGACAGGTAGATCAGTTCCGGCACCTCTGCCGGTCCCAGGCCATACAGCAACAGCAGGACAACGACCACGGCCAGCCAAAACACCATCGGCGCGACATAGGGTTTGTTCAGGTCTTTCTTCATCGGGCGCTCAACGGCAGATACTCAGGAACACCCCGCTGTATCGGCCAGCCGACCCGGGGCTTAAATCATCCGCTGGTCGCGGCAAGGCGCACGCCGCCGTGCAGCGCCAACGGTGCAATCAATCAGGCCAGGGGCCCGGCAACTACTGGAACTGACGCCCCAGCCCTGCGGGCACCCCATGAACATCGGTGTCTTCCCAAGGTCCGTCGGGGCTGATGGAGCGGCTCCAACCGTTGTTCCAGCGGTAATAGGTGCGCTGGCGGTAGAAGGTGTTGCTCTGGTCGTCCAGCACGTAGACCCCGAGCCGGGCGTCCCAGTGACTGTGCCCACCCGGCGGCGGGGCAAAACTGGCGGAGGTGCGAGGCAGGGGCTTGGCCGCCGGGATCGGCGCACTGGGCTTGCCCGGGGCCGTGGACGGCGCCGGGCGTGTGCTCGGCCCCGCGGGCGGAATGGGTTCAGAGGAGGTTGGCGCCGGCCGCTGGACCGTACAAGCGCTCAACCCCAGAACCAGTGACAACAGGGTGATACGAGCGATGGCGGTCATGGCGGCTTCTCTGGTTATTGATCCGGACTGTCGATGGTCAGCTGCTGCGCGGCGGTGGTGCTGCTGGGCAATGGCTGGCTACGCCCCACCCACTCGCCGGCGGTGGGTTTGCCAGCGCGGGAAATGCGCGCCACCAGTTGGACTTCAGGGAAGTTCGACAGTTTCAACTGCGGCATCATCGCATCGCTATCGCCCAGCTCGACCGTGGCCGGCAGATCGGCCACCGTCAGGCGCTTGGCCGCCAGCGGCGCGGGCGGCCCCTGGGTAGCACGGGCAAAGATGAACACGCTGTCGCCCGGCTGGACCTTGGCCTTGAGCTGCGCCGCCAGATCGACGCGGACCTTGAGCAAGGCGCCCTTGGCCTGGGCCTTGGCCACAGGTTCACTGGCAACCTTGCCGCCACCGGCCACCAGCTTCTCGCTGGCGCGGTCGATCCCGCCCTGCAGCGCGGCGCGGGAATTATCGTCCGGCGGCAATTGCGCCTGCAGCCGTTTCCAGTAATCGATGGCGTCCTGGTAGCGCTCGCCTTCGAAGGCGGCGATCCCCAGCAGCCCGAGGCTGGTGACTTCATTGGGATCGGCTTTCAGCGCTTCGTCGGTCAGGCCCTGGACCTTGTCCGACCATTGCTTGTTGTCCGCGAAGTACTGGGCCTGGGCCCATTGCCCCAGCAGTTCAGGCTGACGACCGGCCACGGCCACGGTGCGTTCGAAGATCTTCGCCGCGTCCGCCGGGCGATCCTGGGCCATGTAGGTGCGCCCGAGGAAATACAGGCCTTCGGCAGAATCCGGCTGGGCCGCCACCGCGCGCTCCAGGCGCCGGGTCATTTCCTCCATGGACTGCGGCGCCTGGGCAAACTCGCGGGTCAGCTCGACCTTGTCGCTGGCGCCAAAGTGCAGGTAGAGGCCCAGCCCCAGCACCGGCACCAGCAGCGCCGCCAGCAACGGCAGCGGCTTGCCCAGGCGCGAGGTGCGCAGCGGACCGCTGCCTTCGGTGTCCGCCAGCAGCTCGCGGGCCGCTTCGGCGCGCCCGGCGTCCATCTGTTCGGCACTGAGCACGCCTTCGGCTTGCTGACTGTTGAGCTCGGCCACTCGTTCTTCATAAAGCGCCACGTTCAGCGCGGTACGATCCTCTTCACGCTGGGCACGACGCTCGCGCAAGACCGGGATCAACAGGAAACTCAGGGCGATCAGGAGCAGCAGGCCTGCTGCAAGCCAGAAATCAATCATGGGTGGTTTTTATCCAGCAGTTGGTCGAGGCGCTGACGCTCTTCGACGGAAAGCGTGTGCGGGCTGTCGCGCAGTTCGAGGCGACGACGCCGGACAATCACGGCAATGATCACCAGACCGCCGAGCAGCAGCCCGGCGGGACCGAACCAGAGCAGCGCGGTCTTGCCGGTCAGGGCCGGCCGGTAGCGCACGAAGTCGCCGTAGCGGTCGACCATGAAATCGATGATCTGCTGATTGTCCTTGCCCTCGCCGAGCATGCGGAAAATCTCTTTGCGCAAGTCGGCGGCAATCGGCGCGTTGGAGTCGGCGATGTCCTGGTTCTGGCACTTGGGGCAGCGCAGTTCCTTGGTCAGTTGGTGAAACCTTTCGCGGTCGGCGTCGCTGGCGAACTGATAGGTATCGATAGCCGCGTGGGCCACGCCGGCGATGCTCAGGCCCAGGAGGGCGGCGGCTAACCAGCGCTTCATGGCTTGGCCTCATCGACCAGTGCCTGGTACTTGGCAGCCAGTTGTTCACGCCACACCACCTCGTCGATCACCCCGACGAACTTGTCGCGGATGATGCCCTTGGCATCGATGAAGAAGGTTTCCGGGGCGCCGTAGACGCCGAGGTTGAGCCCCAGGGAGCCCTCCTCGTCGCGCACGTCCAGCTGGTAGGGGTTGTGGAATTCGGCCAGCCACTTCAGGGCGTCGGCGTTAACGTCCTTGTAGTTGATGCCGTAGATCACCACGCCCTTCTCGGCCAGCTTGTTCAGCACCGGGTGCTCGACCCGGCAGGAAATGCACCAGGTGCCCCAGACGTTGACCAGCGCCGGCTTGCCCAGCAGGTCGGCACGGGTCAGGGTCTTGTCGCCCTGCACCGACGGCAGGGAGAACTCCGGGAACGGCTTGCCGATCATTGCCGATGGCAGCTCGGCCGGGTCCAGGTACAACCCGCGATAGAGGAACACCGCCACCACCAGGAACACCGCCAGGGGCAACATCATCATCCAGCGTCTCATGCGGTGGCTCCTGTCATGCCCAGTGCTTCGCGCACGCGGCTTTTAACCTTGACCCGATAACGCCGGTCCATGGCCGCCAGCAAGCCACCGAAACCGGTGAGCAGGCCGCCGAACCAGATCCAGCGCACGAACGGCTTGACGTGCACCCGCACCGCCCAGGCGCCTTCACCCAGGGGTTCGCCCAGGGCGACATACAGGTCACGGGTAAAACCGGCATCGATCCCGGCCTCGGTCATCATCGAGCTCTGCACGGTGTACAGGCGTTTTTCCGGATGCAGCACCGCCACTTCCTTGCCATTGCGCACCACGCGCACCGTGCCCTTGTCGGAGGTGAAGTTCGGCCCTTCGAAGTGCTTGGCGCCTTCGAAGATGAAGTGATAACCGGCCAGTTCCATGGACTCACCCGGCTCCAGGCGCAGGTCACGCTCGGCGCTGTTCTGGCTCGACAGCACCACGCCCAGGGCGCAGACCGCGATGCCCAGGTGCGCCAGCTGCATGCCCCAGTAACTGCGGGTCAGGCCGGGCAGGCCCTTGATCAGGCCCTTGTGCCGGGTCTTGTCGAAGATGTCGCGCACCCCGGCCAGCAGCACCCAGGCCGCCAGCAGGAAGGTCGCCAGCACCGCCCAGTTGAAATCGCCGTAGGCAATGCCCGCCACCACGGCCAGGGCCACGCTGCCCAGCAATACCGGACCGAGCATGCCCATCAGCCATTTCACCGGGGTGTCTTTCCAGCGCACCAGCACGCCCACCGCCATCACCACCATCAGCAAGGCCATCAGCGGAATGAACAGGGCATTGAAGTACGGCGGGCCGACCGACAGCTTGGCGCCGGTCAGGGCGTCCAGCACCAGCGGATACAGAGTGCCCAGCAGGATCATCGAGGCCGCCACCACCAGCACCAGGTTGTTGCCCAGCAGCAGGGTTTCCCGGGACCACAGATTGAAGCCCACATGACTCTTGACCACCGGTGCGCGCAGGGCGAACAGGGTCAGCGAGCCGCCTACCACGAACAGCAGGAAGATCAGGATGAACACGCCACGCTCGGGATCCGCGGCGAAGGCGTGCACCGAGGTCAGGACCCCGGAACGCACCAGGAAGGTCCCCAGCAGGCTCAGGGAGAAGGCCGCAATCGCCAGCAAGACGGTCCAGCTCTTGAATACGCCACGCTTTTCCGTGACCGCCAGGGAGTGGCTCAGCGCCGTGCCCACCAGCCAGGGCATGAACGAGGCGTTTTCCACCGGGTCCCAGAACCACCAGCCGCCCCAGCCGAGTTCGTAGTAGGCCCACCACGAGCCCAGGGTGATACCGATGCCGAGGAAGGCCCAGGCGACGATGGTCCAGGGCCGCGACCAGCGGGCCCAGGCAGCGTCCAGGCGACCGCCGAGCAAGGCCGCAATGGCGAAGGCGAAGGCCACCGAGAAACCGACGTAGCCCATGTAGAGCATGGGCGGGTGCACGATCAGGCCGATGTCCTGCAGCAACGGATTGAGGTCACGCCCATCGGCCGGCACTTGCGGCAGGATCCGCGCGAACGGGTTGGAGGTGACGATCAGGAACGACAGGAAGCCGGTGCTGATCAGGCCCATCACCGCCAGTACCCGGGCCAGCATCACCTGGGGCAACTGGCGCGAGAACACCGACACGGCGAAGGTCCAGCCACCGAGAATCAGCGCCCAGAGCAGCAGCGATCCTTCGTGGGCACCCCAGACCGCGCTGAACTTGTAGTACCAGGGCAAGGCGCTATTGGAGTTGTGGGCCACATAGGCCACCGAGAAGTCGTCGGTCATGAAGGCATGGGTCAGGCAGCCGAAGGCGAACACCAGGAAGGCGAACTGCCCCCAGGCCGCCGGCTGGGCCAGGCTCATCCACAGCCGATCGCCACGCCAGGCGCCCAGCAGCGGCAGCACCGCCTGGACCAGGGCAAAGCACAGGGCGAGGATCATCGCCAGTTGGCCGAGTTCAGGAATGAACAGTGCGGAACTCATGGCTTAACCCTCTTTCGCTGGTGTCGGCGCCGACTGGCCGCTGTCTTTCAGGGCCTTGGTGACTTCCGGCGGCATGTACTTCTCGTCGTGCTTGGCCAGCACTTCATCGGCCACCACCACGCCGTCGGCGTTGAGCTTGCCCAGGGCAACGATGCCCTGCCCTTCGCGGAACAGGTCCGGGAGGATGCCGCGGTAGGTGATGGTCACCGACTTGTTGAAGTCGGTGACCACGAACTTGACGTCCAGGGAATCGGCGGAGCGCTCCAGGGAGCCGGCCTGGACCATGCCGCCGGCGCGAATCCGCGTGTCCAGCGGCGCTTCGCCGTTGGCAATCTGGGTCGGGGTGTAGAACAGGTTGATGTTTTCCTTCAGCGCGCTGAGGGCCAGGCCCACGGCAATGCCGACGCCCACCAGGATCGCCAGGATGATCAAAAGACGCTTTTTACGCAGCGGATTCACTTACCGTTCTCCCGGCGCAGACGACGCGCCTCTTGTTGCAGATAGCGCTTGCGGGCCAGGATCGGCTCCGCCACGTTGATGGCCAGGACTGCCAGGCAGATGCCATAAGCCGACCAGACATAGAGGCCGTGATGGCCCATGGCAAGAAAGTCGCTGAAGGATGCAAAACTCATCGAACGGTCTCCAGGCAACCTTGTACTTCGGCCTTGACCCAACTGGCCCGGGCTTCGCGCTTGAGCACTTCGAGGCGCATGCGCAGCAACAGCACGGCGCCGAAGAAGCAGTAGAAACCAAGGGCCGTGAGCAGCAGCGGCAACCACATTTCCACCGGCATCGCCGGCTTTTCCGTAAGGGTGAAGGTCGCGCCCTGGTGCAGGGTGTTCCACCACTCCACCGAGTACTTGATGATCGGGATGTTCACCACGCCGACAATGGCCAGTACCGCGCAGGCCTTGGCGGCGCTGTCACGATTGCTGATGGCGTTGCCCAGGGCAATCAGACCGAAGTACAGAAACAGAAGAATGAGCATCGACGTAAGTCGTGCATCCCAGACCCACCATGAACCCCAGGTCGGCTTGCCCCAGATGGCACCGGTCACCAGCGCCACGGCGGTCATCCAGGCACCGATTGGCGCCGCGCATTGCAGCGCCACGTCCGCCAGCTTCATCTTCCACACCAGCCCAACCACGCCGCAGACCGCCAGCATCACGTAGCAGGACTGCGCCAGCATGGCCGCCGGGACATGAATATAGATGATGCGGAAGCTGTTGCCCTGCTGGTAGTCCGGTGGCGCGAAGGCCAGGCCCCAGGCCACGCCGACAGCAATCAGCAAGAACGCCGCGACGCTGAGCCAGGGCAGCATTTTTCCGCTGATGCCATAGAACCATTTAGGCGAGCCGAGCTTGTGAAACCAGGTCCAGTTCATTCGTTGTTTCCATCACGGTTGCTCTTCGCGTTCACGAACAGCCAGGGTCTTTACTGGTCAAAAAACAACCAGACCTCATTATTCGCCGACGCTGATCTTCAGGCCAGCAGCTATTGCAAAGGGTGTAAGGGTCACTGCCAGGGCGGTCAGGCTCCCAAGCCACAGCAGATAACCGGTCGCCGGCATGCCCTGCAACGCGGCCTGCAAGGCGCCGCTGCCGAGAATCAGTACCGGGATGTACAAAGGCAGGATCAGCAACGCCAGCAGCAAGCCGCCACGCTTCAAACCCACCGTCAATGCCGCGCCCACTGCGCCCAGCAGGCTCAGCACCGGAGTGCCCAGCAGCAATGACAGCAACAACACCGGCAGGCAGGCGGTAGGCAAGCCGAGCATCAAGGCCAGCAAGGGGGCAAGCAATACCAGTGCCAGGCCGGAAAAGGCCCAGTGTGCCAGTACCTTGGCCAAAACCAGAAGAGCCAGGGGGTGCGACGAAAGGACCCACTGCTCCAGGGATCCGTCCTCGAAATCACTGCGAAAAAGCCCGTCCAGCGAGAGCAGGACGGACAATAAGGCCGCTACCCAGACCAGCCCCGGAGACAAGGTTTGCAACAGATTTGTCTCAGGTCCCACGGCCAAAGGGAACAGTGCGACGACGATCGCGAAGAACACCAGGGGGTTGGCCAACTCCGCCGGGCGTCGGAACAGCAAGCGCGCTTCACGGGCCAGCAATTGGGCAAAGACGCTCATGCTGCCCACCGCCCCAGGTCCAGATCGCGGTAGCCCGAGGGCATGCGGGTCAGCGTGTGGTGAGTGGTCAGGACCACCATGCCGCCACGTTCGCAATGATTGGCCAGGTGTTCCTCAAGCTGGGCCACCCCCTGTTTGTCCAGGGCGGTGAAGGGTTCGTCGAGGATCCACAGCGGCGGGCCGTTCAGATACAGCCGGGCCAGGGCCACGCGACGCTGCTGGCCGGCGGACAGGGTGTGACAGGCGACGTCCTCGAAACCGCGCAGGCCGACGGCCGCCAGGGCCTGCCAGATGGCATCGCGCGTGGCCGGCTGGTGCAGGGCACAGAGCCAGTTGAGGTTTTCCTCGGGGGTCAGGACATCCTTGATGCCGGCGGCGTGGCCAATCCACAACAGGTTGCGCGCCAGTTCGGCGCGCTGGGCGCGCAAGGGCTGGCCATTGAGCAGGACCTGGCCGCTGGTGGGTTGCATCAGGCCGGCGAGCAAACGTAGCAGGCTGGTCTTGCCACTGCCGTTGGGACCGCTGATCTGCACCATGTCTCCGCCAGTCAGACGCAACTCCAGGTGTTCAAACAGCATCCGCCAGTCACGCTCACAGGCGAGTGCTACGGCTTCGAGAAGAGGGCTGGTCAAGGGATGGCGGGCCTTTACGGGTTCAAGTCGGCGGTGGAGCGGCCGTTAAAGGGATGCAGGATAAATGCATTGGCGGCCTGTTCTAGAGAGCTGCGTCAAACATTTGCAATGTTTTCCCCACTCCCCCAAAGACGGGCGGCATTATACATGCGAAGCCCTACTCTCAAGAGGGCTAATTTCCACAGGTTGTGTCCGAATGACTGGCGAAATAAACATCCTGCCACTGCCCCAGGCGCCCGCTCCCGGCGCCTCGCGCCCTCAGCCGATCAGCGGCGAATTGCTCAAGCTGGTGCCGCCCCTGGAAGGCTTGATTGCCGCCGGTCAGAGCGCCAAGGCCGAAGTGCTGTCGCTCAAGCAGACCGACCAGAGCTTCCAGCTGCTGCTCAAGGTGACCCTGGACAACGGCCGGCAAACCACCGTGCAGGCCACCAGCAGCCAACCCTTGCCCCAGGGCACCAGCCTGGCGGTGATCCAGCCTTCGGCGGGCAACCTGGCTATCACCGTGCAGCAGGCCATTGCCTCCAGCGTCGCCGCCCTGACCCGCCTGGACACCAGCCAACTGCCAGCGGGCACCCTGCTCCAGGGCAAGGTCCTGACGACCCAGCTCCTGCCCCAGGGCGCCAACCAGCCGGCGATCTACCGCTCGCTGGTCAGCCTGCTCAATACCGCTCAAAGCGGCGCCACCTTGAGCATCGACAGCCCGCAGCCGCTGCGTATCGGCAGCCTGCTCAGCGCCCTGGTCTCGGATGCACAGACCCTCAACTTCGTCCCCCTGGGCAACCGCCAGGAACAGCTGGCCATCGCCGCCCAACTGGCCAGCCAGCAAAGCCGCCAGGGTTCCCTGAACGGACTGCTCAACCTCCTGCAGAACCTGCCCGCCGACAGCGAACTGTCCACTGCATCGGCCGACCTGCGGGCCGCCGTGGAGCGCTTGCTGGCCGGCCTGCCGGACCTGCAGCAGTTGAGCACCGCGCGAGGAGTGGCCCAGGCCCTGCTGGGCAGCGGCCTGTTTCTGGAAGCCAAGCTGCTGGCCGCAAGCAATCCCGGCCAGACGCCAGACCTGAAGGGCGACCTGCTGCGCCTGATCGCCCAGCTGACCCCGGGGCTGCCCTCCTCCAGCAGCTTCAATGCGATCATCGCCGCCAACACCCTGGCGCAATCGCTGCCGAGCTTCGTGCGCAGCGCTCTGGGCACCCTGGGTCAAGTCAGCGCCAAGACACCGCCCGGCGGCTTCCCACTGCCGGAGCGACTGCTGCAAAGCCTGGAAGGCGAAGGCGATCTGCAACATCTGCTGCGCCTGGCCGCTGCGGCGGTATCACGCCTGCAAAGCCACCAGCTGGCGAGCCTGGAACAGAGCGGCCTGACCGACGATGGTCGGCCACTGACCACCTGGCAGTTGGAAATCCCTATGCGCAACCTGCAGGACATCGTGCCCTTGCAGGTCAAGCTGCAACGGGAAGAGACAGCGGATCCAGAACCCGAATCCTCGCACAAGCGCGAAGAGCGTCCGTCCAAGCAGGCGCTGTGGCGGGTCGACCTGGCATTCGACCTCGACCCCCTGGGCCCGCTGCAGGTCCAGGCGCAACTGATTCAAGGGCGCCTGTCCAGCCAGCTGTGGGCCGAGCGTCCCTACACGGCAAGCCTGATCGAGAGCCACCTGGGCCACCTGCGCGAACGCCTGCTGGCCTCGGGACTGGATGTCGGCGATCTGGACTGCCACCTGGGTATCCCGCCCCGGGGCCCGCAAACCCGATTGGAACAACGCTGGGTCGACGAAACCGCATGAAACACACACCCGCACCACGCCAGGCCATTGCCCTCAAGTACGACGGCCAGCAAGCCCCGACCCTCACCGCCAAGGGCGACGATGAACTGGCCGAAGCCATCCTGAAGATCGCCCGGGACTATGAAGTACCGATCTATGAGAACGCCGAACTGGTGAAGCTGCTGGCACGCCTGGAGCTGGGCGAGAGCATTCCGCCGGAGCTGTACCGGACCATCGCAGAAATCATCGCCTTCGCCTGGAACCTCAAGGGCAAGTTCCCAGCCGGACAGGATCCGCAACAGGTCGAACAGGAGAAAGACATCACCGCGCGCGGCGACGATTACTGAAGGGAAACAGCTACAAGTTGCGAGCCGCAAGCTTCAAGCTGGCGAGCTGCAATTTGCAGCTCGCGTCTTGTAGCTTGCAGCTGCTAGTCAACCTTTGTGCAGCTTGCTGACCAGTTCCGCTTCGGCCTGGGTCAGGCCACAGGACTGGGTCAGTTCGTCGACGCTGGCGCCCATGCCCACCAGGCGCGCGGCCTGGGCGAAGGACAGGCTGGAGGGGTCACGCTGCTCCAGCTGGGCCAGTTTGTCCGGCAACGGCGCCACCACCGCCCGCAGCTCGTGCAGATCCTCGCCCATGCGTACCGTACCGTTCTGGTAATGGTCGACGCGCTTGGCCAGCTCCTTGATCCGCTGATCGCGCACGGCATCGCCTTCGGCCTGCTGGGCGGCGATCTGCCGCTGATTGCGGGTGTACGACAGGAATAGCGCCACAGTGGCGACCCAGAGGATCGCCAGGACAATCACCGCTACCTCGAGGATCAATCAGATACTCTCCAGTTCCGACCATTCCTCTTCGCTCATCATCTTGTCCAGCTCCACCAGAATCAGCAGTTCGCCGTTCTTGTTGCAGACGCCTTGAATGAACTTGGCCGACTCTTCGTTACCGACATTGGGTGCGGTTTCGACTTCCGACTGACGCAGGTAAACCACTTCCGCCACGCTGTCGACCATGATCCCGACCACTTGCTTGTCGGCTTCGATGATGACGATCCGGGTGTTGTCGTTGACTTCGGTAGGCACCAGGCCGAAACGCTGGCGGGTGTCGATCACGGTGACCACATTGCCCCGCAGGTTGATGATCCCCAGCACGTAGCTCGGCGCACCCGGCACCGGAGCGATCTCGGTGTAGCGCAGCACTTCCTGGACGCGCATCACGTTGATGCCGTAGGACTCGTTATCCAGCTTGAAGGTGACCCATTGCAGGATCGGATCTTCGGAACCCTGTGCAGACGACGACTTATTCATACCCTGACCCCTCAAAAAACCGTTGAAAACGGCGTGTGTTCTGTGTGGCTGCGTCCAACGGACGCCGCCTGTGTTTGCTTCACTTCGGCTTGTGGGCCGCTTGACTGATCGCCAGCTGCTTGGCACCACCGGTGGCGATCAACTCCGCCAGTTCGGCCACGTCGAGCAAGGCGCACATGTGTTCGATCACGGTGCCGGCGAGCCACGGGCGTTGGCCACGATGACTGCGCCACTTGATTTCATTGGGGTCCAGGCGCAAGGAACGGCTGACCTGATGCACCGCCAACCCCCACTCGTAGCCCTGGACCGAGATCACGTACTGCAGGCCCTGGCGGAAATCATCGCGGTAACGATCCGGCATGACCCAACGGGCGGTATCCAGCACTTTCAGGTTACCGGCCTGGCTCGGCAGGATACCGAGGAACCACTCGGGCTGACCGAACAGCGGCGTCAGCTCTTGCCCTGCCAGAGAATAGATCGAACCCAGGCACACCAGCGGCACCGCCAGGGTCAGGCCGGCGACATCGAACAACAGGCATTCGAAAGGCTCCGCCGCCCAACTGGGACGGTCGCTGCCGGTGACCGGAGGCGGTGGATTGCTCGGTGGCAGGTGCACTTCGACCACCGGCGGCACCAGCGCCTGGAGCATCGGCACCACGGGGGAGATCGAAGTCAGCACCGGCGGCGGTGCTTCCAGAACGGCTGGCGCCGGCATCGGGTCCGCCACCCGGGCGACGGGAGCCGCCTGCCGCTGAATCAGTGCATCCCGCGCCTGCTCTTCCAGCACTGCCGCCTGGAACTCGTCCAGCACTTCGCTGCCGACCTCGGCCGTGGTCGGCGCAGCTGGCGGCGCGACTTCGACCGCAACCGCAGGTTCCGGGATCAATTCTTCTTCGGTGGCATCCTGCAGCAAAGCGTCCAGGTACGACTGCAGCGCCAGCTGGGGCCGGCTCTTGATATCCAGCGGACGGTTCATAAGGATACCCACGCGCAAACCTCGACACAGTGACCTGTGGAGGTTATCGGCCAGGCCGTCGGGCGACTTGAATAAGCCTTCACGTCAAGCCACCTGCGCCACGAGTTGCTGGGCCAGCAAGTGCTTGAGCAAGGCCTTGTAGGCCAGTACGCCGCGACTCTTGCCATCGAACTGGGAAGGCGTGACGCCGGCCCGGCTGGCGTCACGCAGGCGGGTATCCACCGGGATGTAGCCTTGCCAGATTTCGTCGGGAAACTTGTCCCGCAGGATCCGCAGCGTGCCCAGGGACGCCTGGGTCCGGCGATCGAACAGGGTCGGCACGATGGTGAACGGCAGTGGTTGCTTGCGCGAGCGGTTGACCATGGCCAGGGTGTTGACCATGCGCTCCAGGCCCTTGACCGCCAGGTGTTCGGTCTGCACCGGGATCACCAGCTGCTGGCTGGCCGCCAGGGCGTTGACCATCAACACGCCGAGCAACGGCGGACTGTCGATCACCGCATAGTCGAAATCCTGCCACAGCTGCGCCAGGCTCTTGGCGATCACCAGGCCCAGGCCGCTCTGCCCCGGCGACTGGCGCTCGAGGGTGGCCAGGGCGGTGCTCGACGGCAACAGGGAAATGTGTTCGTGGCTGGTGCCCAGCAGCAGTTGGCCCGGCAGGTCCTGGGGCACGTTGCCCTTGTGCAGGAACAAGTCGTAGCTGCTGTGCTCCAGGCTGTCCGGGTCGTAGCCGAAGTAGCTGGTCATGGAACCGTGGGGGTCGAGATCGACCACGACCACGCGCTTGCCCGCCTCGGCCAGCAAGCCGGCTAAAGCGATGGAACTGGTGGTTTTACCAACACCACCCTTTTGATTGGCGACTGCCCAGACTCTCATTCGGTTGGTTCCTCCCGCCCGGCCACAGCAGGGCGAGACATAGCGCTAAGTTATAAAGCGGGTGACGGAGAATTGACGGCGCTTCCCTGTACCGGCGTTTTGACCGGGGTTGGTGCAGTTTGTGTGCCAGCACGCTTGAGTGCCGCATCCGGTGTTGCATTGGCGGTGCCGGTGCCGGTCAGGCTGCGCCGCACATCGAGGTTGCGCGACACCACCAGCACCACCCGCCGATTGCGCGCCCGGCCTTCGGCGGTGGCGTTGTTGGCCACCGGCTGGAACTCGCCATAGCCCACGGAGGCCATCCGCGCCGGATTGACGCCCTGCATCGCCAGCATGCGCACGATGCTCGCCGAACGAGCCGAGGACAGTTCCCAGTTGGTCGGGTACTGCGCGGTCTGGATCGGCTGATTGTCGGTGAAGCCTTCGACATGGATCGGGTTGTCGAAGGGTTTGAGGATCTTCGCCACCTTGTCGATGATGGTGAACGCCTGGTCGCTGGGCATGGCGTCGCCACTGCCGAACAACAGGCTGGAGTTGAGTTCGATCTCCACCCACAGCTCGTTGCCGCGCACGGTCATCTGGTTCGAGCTGATCAGGTCGCCAAAGGCCGCGCTGATGTCATCGGCGATGCTCTTGAGCGGATCGCTGCCGCCGGAAATCCCGGCGTCGGTCTGCTCGCTGTCCTTGACCAGCGGCTTGGCCGGGGTCACGGTCTTGGGCCGTTCATCACCGATGGGAATCGGCTTGAGGCTGCGGTCGGAGTCGGTGAAGACCCCGATCAGCGCCTCGGAAATCACCTTGTACTTGCCCTCGTTGATCGAGGAAATCGAGTACATGACCACGAAAAACGCGAACAGCAGGGTGATGAAGTCGGCGTAGGAAACCAACCAGCGTTCGTGGTTGACGTGTTCTTCTTGCTGGCGACGACGGGCCATAGTCAGTCCATGAAGCCTTGCAGCTTCAACTCGATGGAGCGGGGGTTTTCGCCTTCGGCGATCGACAGGATGCCTTCGAGCAGCATTTCCCGGTAACGGGACTGACGCAGGGCGATGGACTTCAGCTTGGCGGCGATCGGCAGCAACACCAGGTTGGCGCTGGCCACCCCGTAGATGGTGGCGACGAAGGCCACGGCAATGCCGCTGCCCAGCTGCGACGGATCGGCCAGGTTGCCCATGACGTGAATCAGCCCCATGACCGCACCGATGATGCCGATGGTCGGCGCATAGCCACCCATGCTCTCGAAAACCTTGGCGGCCTCGATATCACGGCTTTCCTGGGTGTAGAAATCCACTTCGAGGATGCTGCGGATGGCTTCCGGCTCGGCGCCGTCCACCAACAGCTGCAAGCCCTTGCGCGAATAGGTGTCCGGCTCGGCATCGGCCACGCCTTCAAGGCCCAGCAGGCCCTCCTTGCGCGCGGTCAGGCTCCAGTTGACCACCCGGTCGATGCCGCCAGGCAGATCGACCCGGGGCGGAAACAGGATCCACACCAGGATCTGCATGGCTCGCTTGAAAGCGCTCAACGGCGACTGCAGCAAGGCCGCGCCGATGGTGCCGCCGAGCACGATCAGCGCGGCCGGGCCATTGGCCAGTGCCGACAGGTGGCCACCTTCCAGGTAGTTGCCGCCGATGATGGCGACAAACGCCATGATGATCCCGATTAGGCTGAGTACATCCATCAGAGACAGGCCTCGACCAGGTGCCGGCCGATGTCGTCCAGGCTGTACACCGCGTCCGCCAGGTTGGCCTTGACGATGGCCATGGGCATGCCATAGATCACGCAGCTGGCTTCATCCTGGGCCCAGACCGCGCTGCCGCCCTGCTTGAGCAAGCGCGCGCCTTCACGACCGTCGGCGCCCATGCCGGTGAGTACCACCGCCAGAACTTTGTCGCTGTAGGACTTGGCCGCAGAACCGAAGGTGATGTCCACGCACGGCTTGTAATTCAGACGCTCGTCGCCCGGGAGGATTTTCACCGCACCACGGCCGTCGATCATCATCTGCTTGCCGCCCGGCGCCAGCAGCGCCAAGCCTGGACGCAGGATGTCGCCATCCTCGGCTTCCTTGACGCTGATGCGGCAGAGCTTGTCCAGGCGCTCGGCAAAGGCCTTGGTGAACGCCGCGGGCATGTGCTGGATCAGCACGATGGGGGCCGGGAAGTTGGCCGGCAGCTGGGTCAGGACCCGCTGCAAAGCCACCGGACCGCCAGTGGAGGTACCGATCGCCACCAGCTTGTAGGCCTTGCGCTTGGGCGCCGGCGATGCAGGACCTGCAGCCGCTGCCGGAGCACGAACCGGAGCCGGCGCTGGCGCCGGACGACTGCCGCCAAAGCTCGACGGGGTCGGAGCCGGTGCAGCCGGTTGCGGCGCCGGGGCGCTGTAGCTGCTGAAACGACGATTGCTGCGCGAGATGCTGTGGACCTTCTCGCACAGCAGTTGCTTGACCTTCTCGGGATTGCGCGAGATGTCCTCGAAATTCTTCGGCAGGAAATCCACGGCCCCGGCATCCAGCGCATCGAGGGTCACTCGAGCGCCTTCGTGGGTCAGGGAAGAGAACATCAGGACCGGCGTCGGGCAGCGCTGCATGATATGCCGCACTGCAGTGATGCCATCCATCATCGGCATCTCGTAGTCCATGGTGATCACGTCCGGCTTGAGGGCCAGGGCCTGATCGATCGCCTCTTTACCGTTGGTCGCCGTACCGACGACCTGGATATTCGAATCCGCTGAAAGAATTTCCGAGACGCGGCGGCGGAAAAAACCCGAATCGTCCACCACCAGGACTTTGACTGCCATAAACACTCCGTTAGGTGGGGCGAGGCCAACCGCCCCTCCCCGCCGAATCAAATACGCCGTGCGGCGTAACGCTTGAGCATGCTCGGAACATCGAGAATCAGCGCGATGCGGCCGTCACCGGTAATGGTGGCGCCGGACATGCCTGGGGTTCCCTGGAGCATTTTGCCCAAGGGCTTGATGACCACTTCTTCCTGGCCCACCAACTGATCGACGACAAAGCCGATCCGCTGAGTGCCCACCGAAAGGATCACTACGTGGCCTTCACGCTGCTCTTCATGAGCGGCGGAACTGACCAGCCAGCGCTTGAGGTAGAACAGGGGCAATGCCTTGTCACGCACGATCACCACTTCCTGGCCGTCCACCACATTGGTGCGGGACAGGTCGAGGTGGAAGATTTCGTTG
>Ga0194135_10000266_pt1 | contig 30268 bp, 29 predicted proteins | sample LitLau_LLRF_2013_FD_134024 | JGI IMG/M metagenome (GOLD analysis project Ga0194135, IMG submission 134024) | Freshwater sediment microbial communities in response to fracking from North America - Little Laurel Run_MetaG_LLRF_2013 (version 2) | ecosystem: Environmental > Aquatic > Freshwater >... | reverse complement strand
TTTTTTTACTCGTGGGAACCAATTTGTATAAGCCTGTCTGCCTTCTTCATACTACATGCATAGTAGTACACTTACAAATGGAATATCATCTCATATATCGCAAACAAGACTAGACAACAAGAGAAAGTGTCATGATGAGACAAAAGAAATAAGAATTGGAAGATCTCTCTCTTCACTCTCTCTACCCAAAGTTGTGTTGTGTATTTGTCTGAATTGTGTCTGTGTGTGGTTTGCTTTTGCTTCCGGTAATCAAAATCTGATACAACGAGAGCAGAAGAACAACGATAGATTCACTCTATTTTTCTTCCTGTTGTTTTTACCTCAGGGTGTTTAGAAAGAAAGTAATCTTGAGTGAAGGAGCCCCGTGTGTATGTGTGTGTGCAAATCCCCTTTCACCAAAGGGAAAAGTTAGAGCAGGTTTTAGCAGGTAGTAGTAGTAGTCTTCTTCACCCGAAATGATATGTAACTCGTGTCACTCTCTTCATTTATCACTTTTATGGATTTCGGATGAAAAATCTATTTCGCTCACTCTCTCTCCCCTCGCCTCCTTCTTCTTCTACTTCCACGAAGCACACGCTTTTGCATACGGAATCATGTAAATTTACAACTACACTTCTATTGTGTCATACACACTGGGATTTTGGGAACATCGCACGAAAAAAAATGTTTCATTTTTCTTTTCTTTATTGAAATATACGACTGGGAGTTTTCACCAGTCACTCATTCATATGAGAGAGAGAGAGAGAGAATTGAGCCCCTTATGTGCTTCAGCACCAGAACTTTTAAGCGGAGCCACACTCACATTTACGCACAGACACACACATACAAAATTCATTTATAAAATGTGACTTTTATCTTTATTCATTCATCCACACTGCACTTATTTTTATCATTTCTTCCCGTCTTTTAAACGTATTAAACTATTACACTCTGTTTAAATTTTAAATGCTTCTTTAAAACGTGCTGCACACGTACCACTACAATTCTACTTAAAGTACTTCTTCGTGGGTGTCACTAATAGCTTTCTGCGATATGCCTCTCTCTTTCTCTAGTCTCTATCTAAACTCTCTGTGTTTGCTTCTAAAAGTGACAGGCGTCTTCAACTTATTCATAAAACACACTTTTTCAATCACATCTTGTTAACCAAATGAAATATGTATGACTGTAAACTTAAACATAAAAATACACATATTGCTCCTCATTTAGTTTGTTTTTGAAGTTCCGACGGGAAGAATTTAATTTAACCTTGCTTGTGCTATGTCATACGTGTATGAATGAGTTAAAATCTTCCCTACTTAAAGATGCGAGCAACTCGGTACTCGGTATATATTATTATCTTTTAAAGAGTAAATTGACGCCTTGAGATAAAATTAAATTGGTCTGCTATATGAGGAAATATATATACTACCCCTCTCCATCTAAAAAAGCTGTACCAGCCCTGAGAAACTGTTCTGAAGAAAACACTCAAAAGAATTTGAAGAGTTTCTTCATGAAGCAAAAAATGTAAAACTGCATCCTTTTCATCTTCTTTTGGAAGAAGTCTCCAACATTAAATGAAAATATGATTCCAAGTGAAAGGTGTCCATTAGAAGGTTGGTTAAATAATTTATAACTGACGCACAGTTTATAAGTGATCTCTTAGAGTTGGTGGAAGAAGAATACGAGGGTTTTAAAACGCTATTAAGGGAAGGGTTTTGTAATGTGAAATGTTCAGTCACCCACGACGGCCCAGAGCAATAGGACTAAACACTAAATGTTACTTCTCCGACTCTCTTCCATGTTCCTCTCTCTACAGATTCAACCCGATTCACCAGACATAGTACAATATAGAAAGCAATGCTGCTGCACACACACAACACACATACAATGTTTAAGTGTACATAGGGCTCATTTCCATTTCCTCCACCCTCCTGATGTGCATTATGTTCGAGTTATTCACACAAATGTATCGTCGTCATATCTCTCAGAGATCCTAGTCTCTGAATAATCCTCATCTCGCCCTTTGCTCCGTTCTCTGTCCCTCGGTTGCAAATTCCATTTTTCCAATTCATTAACTTCGTCACCCAGCCAGTACCTTTGGAAACTTGGGATTGTCAAATGGTCTGTCTTGTGAATCTTGTGAAGGATGATCTCTCTCTCTCTCTCTCTTTGCTGTATGGGTGTATATGCAGAAGCTTTGCAGGTCAACAACAATAACGCTCGCATCTCATAATAAAATGTCCGAGTGAAATCGCATTTTGAATGTGTTCCGACGAGACGACCCACCGCAATAGCCACGCCTGACACACCCTTCTCCATGATCCAACACATCCAACAATCTAATAACGCAACTTTATCTATTTCTCTGTATGTGCATGCAAGTGTGTACAATTCCCTATTCCCTTCTGCTGATATTACCCATTAAGGCACAAGGAAATAAGAGGGAGAGGGTGAATTCCTTCATCTTTTGTACCATTTGGACCTTAAGGTGTCAGTTTCTTTGGTTGTGCCATACATCTCGTGAAGTAGACCAAATGCAAGAAATGCTTATCTAGTCTCCCTAGTGGAGAGGCTCTCATATCAAAACTAACTGCACCCTCTTCTCCAGCAGGAGAAAGCCCGTCCAGCTTGACTCTTTCGGTGATTCCATTAGAAGAACGTCTGAAATATGAAAGTACAAGATGAGAGCGATAATTCTCTCGCTTTCTCTCAGCCTTGGGAGACCAAAGAGAATACAATCGGACAATCAATTACTGTCCATGTTTGCTCTGAGAGATAAAAGAGATAAGAGTTGTAAGAGAAATGAGAGGATGAGTAGTGAGTTAAATAAAACACCCTATATTCTCCCCTGTCATGCATTTCCGGACTCGAAGTCAATTACTTTCACCATTACACGCACCATGCGTTACACAGATTCGTAATGGAACATAAGCACCATCGAGTCACCAAACGCGAGTAAGTGGTGAGGAGACTCCCGACGCGTATATAATCTCATCAGAAGACTGGTTAAAGATCAAATATTATTCTACTCAGGAATGACGTAACCAGCTGTCAATAATACAAGTGGAATGAGATGGGGGGACGAACCGAAGAATCAAAAAGTATTAAAAAGGCCCTCCAGGGTGCCATTTCAAAACTTTCAAAGTCTACAAAGTCGCAGAAGGGTCAGCTCGAGAATTTCCCGAGATCGAACAATACAAAGTGCTCAAAACTACTGCTGTGGTGATCAAACTTGAATGAAAAGCTCTCCTCTCTCTTTGTCCCTTAGCAATCTTCTTGGCAAGAAGCCTTCATTTCTCGCATACTTCACATCACGCTCAATCTCCATATCTCAAAATGATTCTCTCACGAGAGAGCACATTTGCATTTATTTGCTTCTTACTTAGCATAGCGTGTGTGTGTGTGAGTGTGTGCCTACTGCCTGTATGCGGAAAGTCCTTCTACAAAGTACTTCACCCTCGACATAAGAACCAGTCAGTGGAAAGAAATAAAACACCGAGAAAATCAAATTTGGCACTTTCAAGTGGTTTTCTAGGTAAATGCTTAGCTTACAAACTTCCCTGAAGACACATAAACAGAACCAAATAATTTTCTTCTATCTAAAGACGACGCCTTTCAAGAAGAGATCTCAAATGCTAAATGAGAGCTTCCAAGCGACAAAGACAAAGTCAAAATGTCCTGATGACTCTGCATATCCACGAGGAACACTATCGTCCATGACAAAATGACAATTACCAACTTCTTCTTAATTTATCTTTCTTCTTTCATGGCTTTTTCTTCACTTTTCAGCTTTGCCCTCCCACACTAAGCATAACATTGCTCTATACGGTATAGTGCACATAAGTTCAGCTCATGATGACGACGACGACGACGCTGTAATGCTGAGTAAATGCGAAAAATTCTTACCTTTGAATAAATCCTCCACATCAGCTACAGGAGGACTGGAATCAGCTCTCACGTAGGGATTAGGAAATCCCAATATCAGGGCTAAGTACGTGAGTGACCATAATCGGAAGGATAATTTTGGTCGCCCTTTGGAATGATAATTGAATGGCCAATCCATTCCAGATTAGTACGAGTCAATCTGCAAAACGAGACAACAAAAAGCTCAATTAGTTTTCACATACTTCTTCATTAAATATCGAGCATTGGGAAAAGTTTCCAACGATAAGAATAGAAAAAATAACTTGCTGTCTCAGCAACTTTCTCCCATTTCTTTATATATACGTACTTATCCACCACCACCACCACGAGTGATTTCTCCATCACCACAAAACCTCGCGTTATATGGAGCGACATAATCAAATCTATCACCCGTACATATATGTATATACTCTCAGTCAGTCAGTCAGATATACTCAAAGAAGTTCCATATGCTTTGCTCTGACGAGATGGGCTTTCACCCCACTCATTCCTATCATCTTCCCAGACAAGACATAATAATAGATTTCCTACCTCAGTTCCTATCTTTTTCCCTCTTGGAATGTGACGAGGTGACGTGTGTGTGTGTGTGTGTGATCATCTGATCATCCACCAAACTGCGGATGAGTTAAGTCAACTTGGGTAAGTGGATTGAAAAGAGCATACGGTGGTGTTAAACCTAAGACGATGATAACATTTAGGCCCTCAAGCTCAATTTTGAGGTGGCTGTTTGTTAGTGCTAACAGTGTGAAGTGGAGGGTGAGACGGAAAAAGTTGGAGAGGTTTACTCAGAACTTTCTCCTCAGCAGAGTGGGAGATAAAATAATTTTGCTCCTGGTTAAATGTCAGGTGGTTCTTTCACACAATTTCACAAGGAAGGAAGAAAGAATAAAAGACAAAGAGAGACGGAAGGATCAAGATTGAGCAAAGGAACAATGATATCTCTTATGACGAGTGAAATGAAATCGGAGAAAACATTGGATTTTAATCATTTGTTTCCCAACGAATGTTTGGTCTCTCCTCACTTTCCCAGAGAAGGAAACCACTTAAGATAGGTTTGTACAACGAAAGCAATCTCTCATGAGATGAGACTTAAGATGAAACAAGTTTAGAGAACAAGGCACCACACACAAACATACAGAGAGATTCGTGGCCCGTATTTGTTTGCTTGCATCTCCTCTCCATTGCACCACTGGCAAATTCAAAAATAAACTCTTAGCAAACTAAAGACACTCTGTGTGTGTGTAGGTTGGTTTACACAAGAATATCAACTTCACACGAAGACACATCCACATTTGTCGCAATGATGTGTTCGGCCGGGTCGCTCGTGAACTTTTAGTCATTCCGTAAAAGAAATCTAGAACTGTAAAGTGTCGTCCGAAACTCATCCTTCTCTCGACTCTTGTGAATAATTAAAACCTGTGGGACATGCAAATAGGAAATGGGAATTGAACACTCGACAGTCACTATTAAACCTTCTCTCTCTCTCTCTCTCCATGTCCTTAGCTATTTAGATTCTTTGCTTTCTCAAATGGCCCCTCCAATTCCTCCTACACATACACACACACTCTCTCTCTCTTATCATTCGAAGCAGTTCTCGGAAAGTTTGGAGGTATTACTTCTTTCCTTCCTCCGCATCTCTGATCTTTGAAATATACTCTGGAAATCTGAAGAGGAGGAAGTCGAAAGTGTTCTCAACTACTACACTCCCGCACTACGAATATCTAAAAGAGACTTTTGCCAAAAGCAAAGAGACAAAATCTCGACCAAGAAAACAACTTCACAAAAGTCAACGAGATAGAGACTCTCTCGTAATGTAAACTGACAACGTAAACACACCATTCGGGCATATGTCGCAGGACTGTCTCTTTGCAGTTCTTTGCATTAATTACTGAGAAATAGGAAATAGCTTTTCTTACATTTCTATCGTCCATACCACGTAGGTATCTTTGTACACAAGCCGTCTCTGCACACATATATAAACTAGAAAGCGACCCCCCAAGTGTTACACGTTTACACAAATGTATTACGGCTTTGGGCCTCATCGAGGCCTTTCATCTACCAAAATCTTTGGGAAATATCAAGCTCGCCACGGGACCGCTACCTTCTCCCGCAGCGACTTAATACGACAATACAACCGTTTTTGAGGCTCTTCCGAGCAGGATATTAGCTGAGAGGAGGTTTGTACAGGTATAAACTTATTCGGGGGAAGTGGGATTTGCAATTCGAGTGTACTTTTGACTTGATTACCGGAAATAGGCTTCGACAGAGTAGAGGGAAAGAAGAAGGAAAGTTTTGTCGTCCTCATAAAAGAAAGCCTATGTGCATATCTGGGAGCGAAAACTCTCGCAGCAGAACTTAAAACTACACTCATACAAAAGTCTGCTTTCACTAACAATAGGAAGGAAGTTGTGTTTTCTGTAACAGAGGTTGCTTTAGAGTCCCAACTTAGCACTAAAAACAAAGAGTAACTTTGTTCTTCCTTCATACGGATGAATTACACGTCGGCTAGTTTCACACAGAGATGAGATCTACACAGAACAAAATAAGCGAGAGAGACATGACAAACATTTCCACATTTCCACTACTACTACTATATATAGGATGTTGTTAGCTATTTTGCCATCCATTCTTGTCTCAGCTCCATTCTTCCTTGCAAGTTCTCCCATTCAGTATGTGTCGAAAAAGACAAAACCCAAATGGAACAGGAGAGAAAGAAGATTTTTCTTTCAGTTCATCTAATCATGCAAAAGCCCATTGAGGACTACGAAGGACGGCGGACGACGCCCGGTAACATCAGCACAGATTCTTCACACCGATAAAATTTCACTATCTCCTTTCCACAATCCCATCAACCATAGTTTTCTTCAATATGTCCTGAGCACACACTCACACACTCTCTCTCTTAAAACATTTCCATAAGTTCTTCCACTCCATTCGCGACTAAGGAATAACTACACACACTCTCCTCTATATGATCCCAATGCATGTCGAAACAAAATAACACTCGGGGCCTCTGGAAGATCACAACAAATGTAGCACACAACACACACACATACGCAAACAATGTATAGCAGTAGTAGAAGTACTACATTGCCTCGAGTAAAAATAACACATGCAACCATGCATATCCTGGAAATCCGGATTCTCTGACTCACTGAATCCAATCCCAAAAATCTACTACAAGTCTTCTCCTCTATCTTAACTTTCGCAATTCATCCAGAACAAAGCCTCGTGTCTGAGGTATTTCGTTCCAGATCTCTACATTCAACGCTTCTATAAACATAATATCAACTACGAACTGCGACGACTTTCCAAAAAGACGACCTACCATTTCACACAGAATTAACGATTTACATCTACTCTTTTAATTACCAAAAGAACTTATGGTATCTACTTTTTTCCACACCCAAGTACACAAATTTTGGAAACTCCAAGCAGCCTTGGCTGCAAACATTATGCACATATAACTGACAACGAGACTCTCTGAAGTTGTGTACAAAAACAAGGGACAAAAAAGTTCCAGATTTATTGAAAAGTATGCAGAGACAAGATGCTTTCATCCTATAAATGTAATTAAGGCACTCATCACCAGATTTGTTAGTTCTCTTTTACCATCTAAATTGCTCTGTATAGTAACTATTCGTTATTCTGCATTCTTACAAGAAATTCACACACTTGTCCCCACACTTTTTAATTCTTATTTATATCCATATATCAAAATACACTACTTCTTGGCATTAAATTACAGAGGGGAGACATGCAATGCATACACATGAAGTAATAAAGTATCTTTATCCAGGAAGCTCCGAGACTATCTGTAGGAAACAAGTCTTTGGACTACACATAGACAGTGATTTTACCACCACTCTCTTCGGAACATTTTAGCTCTTTCTGAACAAAAAGCAACTCTTGAAAAGTTCTTTTAGATTTCCGAGAGAGTCAATGCGATGTATTCCCGCATTCTAGGGAGAAGGAGCCGTATAGAGTAGAGTGTACTCACAAAACGAAAAGACACAAAGTAAAGGTTTTAAAGACGTATTTCTCATATCCCTAAAAGATCCTCCCTTAAGAAAAGAATTTTCTTCATATGTGTACACACAAAAGACTCACTTCTTGCCACCAACATTGGATTCGTGAAAAACAGATGAACTCCGAATCCAGGGAGTCACATATTAGAAGAAGATGAAGAGTTACCAACAAGACTTCTTTTAAGAGAACACACACATAATATATCCCTCATTCCATTTCACTCTCAACTCGTAAAATAGGCGAAGCAAATACAGCGAAAAGCTTTAAAATGAACTTCATATCACAAAGTGCAGAAACTGTGCGTACACTACAAACCAAACCAAGTTGACTTGGAGTTTGTGACTTTATCCTTTCAAGCTCTATACAAATTTCAAACTTCACGAATTCCGTATTTTTCGTTTTAACTCCTTAATTTGACTTTATTGACTCGTAAGAGTCAAAAGCTACAGAAACATGAAAGCCAAGATTCCATGTTTTTAACTTTTAGTGTCAACTGACGCATACGTTAACACATATGTAAAATATCTCCAGAGATGAAACCTCTTTCCATCTTCTCATTCGATATGTAATTTTTTTCGCTTTAAATTTTTAATGCATGTCTATCGATCTCAACTACTTCGTGTACTTCATCCCTAAAACTGTGAAATGCTTCAATTTTCACTCATCCCAAATATATTGCTAGCTAGCACCCTAGTACACACAAGTACACACAAAACATTTTGACTTCATCCCTTGCACAAACACACACACACACACACACAAACACATGAGTCTCACATCTGTCTACTAACTCTCTCTCTCTTACTGAAGTGCTTTTAAAGAAAAAGCATTTTAAAACACTTTTCGATCGGAAATTAGTCAATTTTGAGGATGTGTAAAAAAAACTACCGAGTCGTCTCCGGGATAAAGGAAAAGCGAAAGGAACCAGTTTCCCTTCTTGTGGTTTCCACTCCAAAAGATAAGGTTCAATATATATTCTGTTCGTTTGAAAGAAGTTTCGGATATCCACTATTCGTCATCATTTACACGATAAATAAGGCAAAACTTCTTTTTCATTTCCCTGCGTTTAATGTGGTTGCATTAATTTTCCACTTTAAAACTAAGGTCTGAAAGAGAGAGAGAGAGAAAGAGATAAATTACGAATCTAACTCTTGAATGGATTACTTGCCCGAATCCCAAGAAGCACCTTTTCGATTTCCTTCACAACTACTCTGATCAAATGAGCAGAACTTTACGGGAACTTTATATATGTAGTGGTTATGAGATTTTGAATTTCTCAGAACACACTTCCCTGCAAGATCCATTTTTAAAAGCCTCTGGTCTCTTAGTCTTCATCTCTCAGAGGAATATAAGCCTCGGCCCATGTTCGCCATCCAAGACTCTCATCCACTTCCTAAGCCTTCCTATCTCTCTCTCTCTCTCTCTGAGGCAAACCTCATCACATCGCATACTAATTCTGTTTGCCTCGTCGTCTAATCAAGTTTGGAGAAAAAGTATGAGTCCCAAGTCTCCTTACATGACAGCCTGTGAGTCATATCATCATCAACCCCACCACCACCACAGCTTCTACATGTTACCGTATATAACCGCGTGTACCCTTCTACATTTCATATGCACAAAGAAGCCATAAAATCATATACACGAACTGACAGAGTCGAAACTGAGAAAACAGGATAATGGAGAAAGTCAAGAGAGATATCCATCCACATGCGGCTTGGATTTACATCAGTCAACTCACTCAACCATTTATTTCGTTTATTAGGAAATCCAGAAGAGCAGAAAGGAAAATCAGAACTAAAAAATGTTATCTTTATGTATCAGCCACTGCCACAACACTCGAGAGAAAGAGAGAGACAGATGAGAGTAATTTAGGAGAGAGCTTATATATACGCAGGGAACACAGGAAACAGAAGGGAGAGCTAGAGAGACACATGGATTTTAACTTGAAGTCTGTACTTGTCATTAAGAAAATGTTTCATAGACGTTTCTTTTGTAAGTCATAAACTAATGAGATGAAATATGGAATGACTCACTTTAAGAAGAAGGAACCCTCAATGGCATTATACACTTATTCTCCTAAACCCAAGGGGTGTACGAAAGAAGAGTACCCTTTAACATCAATTTTTATGGAGGTTTCTCTTTTCATGAGTCCTTTAGTGAAGTCTCGTGTTACACAAAACTTACAAGCCAACAACGAACCACGACCAACACTATTTCGAAGGAAATTCTTGAACCTTATTCTTCAAGATTTCATTATATACATTTGAAGTTGACAGAGCAGTCCTTCTCCTTCTTCTTCTTCGCTGCCCTTCGACATTTTCTGTGAGAGAAACCATCATGAGTTACTCTCCTTACTACTTCCTTAGGAAATCATGGTCATCATCCCCAATCCTTCATAGTTTACTCTGAGTGAAGTAAAGAGCCTTTGGTGACCACAAAACCCAAGGAATAAAGATCCTTTGAATGTTCATGTCAGTTTTTCTCCAAGTGTGTGAGAGTTCATTTCCAGCAGATGTACAAATATTCATGTATACTGCTTGTATTGGTACGTGTGACTGTGTGTGAAATGCTCCATCATTCCACGAGATCCGTCATCAAACAGCTTGTCATCGGTCTTGTATAGTAACCAGCATTGGTAAACTAATCAGATTGCCACCTCAGTAACTCTGAAACCACATCTCTCTCTCTCTCCCTTTCCGTTTCCTATACATGCGTCTTTCATCATCATTAATCTAACCAAGAGAGTCGTAATTTAAACTCATTCAACAACAAACATCATCAACAACTCTCTCTCTCTCTCTCCATGGAAGTTGTCTCCATAGGCCACCTGTACCCTTGTAAAAAGCTACAATTTGTCCTTCTACTAATTCGTCAGTATCCACGCTCCCCTCAACTTTCATTCATTCCTCACGAGTAATTGATAAGGGGGAAACTCTCTCCGAATGAGTTCCTCATAAAAAGTGTCCCAGTTGGGTAAAAATGAACCCAAGAAACGAATTCCTATTTTCCAGGTGCATGAGCTTCTTCCTCGTTAAAGCTGCATTAAAGTTCCATAAATGTTTTATTAAGGCATATCTAACTTGTCTCCCTAATGCAAACTGATGTCGACTCACTAACAAGAATAAATTTTTAAAGTTGTTCTCTTTCAACCTTCTCCCCTTTTGACTAAGTGACATTTACAGGCAATAACCAATTTGGAGGAGATTTGCAATATAAACGTGTCCAGCAGAGAGTTTTCTGCGATTGCGAAACACTGCGGTATCTATATAAAATACCACACACATATACACACACCTGCAACTAAAAGTCTATTAAATTGCCCATTCTTACTTCTTTCACACACACACACACTGGCCTATAGTTCACAGTTAGAACCGGCACATATAACTCTCACCTAAGTCTTGGCTAAGCTTGGGGGCCTTGTGGTGACAGAAATTGAGACGGAAGGCTGCGATGAAAAAGTCTTCTTGGAGCAAAAAGTGTCATTGAAGCATGGTCTACATGGGTTGCTGATTGTTACAAAAAACTTCTTGGCCAGGTATGAAGACACACACACACCCGAATAGATATGTGTGTGTGTGTGACCCAAGGAGTAAATGGGATATGAAGTTTTAAACGGAAGTTTATTTGGACTCAGTGAGGCAGGCAAGTAACGATGGGATGCCCCACGTGCTTCTCTTAACTTTGGTTGGCTCAAATGCTCTCCTTAAAAGACTTTTGATATTTCTGGTAACGGGAAATAGAGAAACCACAGTTGGGAAATAATGAAAAAATACATTTAATAGAGGAAGAAGAAGAAGCCAAAGATCCATTTGGACAATTGCGTGTGCTCCTGTTGTTCAACTCCACCGTGTGTATATTATACGCAAGATGATAGCATGGCCTCACGAAATTAATAGAGAGCCACACGATTCCTGCTGTGGTGAGCCCAATTTTTTTTCCTACGCGTTCTTCGCGAACAATTCTTTAATGTTATTCGCCGTGTGTTTATATTAGTACGTATAAAATCTTAGGAGCGACATTTCAGGATGAAAAGGTCTTTACGTGTCAAATATTTCGAGAAAGGAAGAAGACGTAGAATTGAATGGAATAAAGGGCAACGAGGTAAGTGCATTTAGGAGTACCTAACTAACGAGAACGGTCTAGGAAAAAAGGTTGAAACTTGTTCTTCATAACATTACTCAAAAGGACCCATTTGAGACTCGGATGAAGAAAAGGTCGTTACATCTCAACTTGTACTTCAAACAAAAAACCGAAAAGAAATCCAAGTTTCCTGTTCCTCGGATTAGAAATGTCATTTCAAAGCACACAGAGCTAAGAAGGGATTCGCAGCAGCGGTGTCTACATTGCACAAGCAGCAGTATATGGTCTCACTAGAATAGAACAAGACGGTGATGATGCCCTATATCTCGTCGTGCTCTTCTGATGTAGTCTCCGCGAAGAAAAATTGCGAAAGGAGAGACAAGTGGCTGAACAGCACACACACCACTGAGGTTAATTCTTTTTAGGACATTCAGTGTCTGGATAGTTTCTCTCTCAAGATTTGCTTCATTCAACTTTAATAAGAAGTAAAGAAAAGGGCAGGTCACAATGGAAATCTATTGTCGAATTCAACTCTTTTCCTTTCAACACTTTAAAATTATTGGACAGGTTTTTGGAGAAAGTCGTCTGCATACACACTCACTACTACTACCCCTTGGATATTCCTCCCTAGTTTCCTTTATTGTAGACGTGTGTGTGTATGTGTGTCTTAAGTTGACCTGCTAAGCAAAGAAAGCCAGCCATAAGTTCTAGAGGTTGTCAGACTTCTGTTGTACAGAAGAAGAACACATCCTCTGGATTAGATTTGCAACCTCTCCCATGCATATCATGAACCAAAACCAACCACTTCCTTTTAAGATGGACACTCTAAGGAGAAAGTTTGTCCGATCCGTTTTTCTTCTAGTCAAGTAAACTTAACCTTCTTTTTTTCTTTCTTACAAAGTGTTCCTTTCTCACACCAACCAGACCACCACCATCACCATTACTGCCTCTCTCCGTTCTATTGCTTCATCTAATACTCTGGGAACATCTCCTTCTTCCCCTATACTAATACTTTATAAGCCTCCTCTATATACACTAAAAAGTGTATAAAGCAACCCGTCCGTCACCCAAAAAACCTATCCAACTTGTTTCCATCCATTGTCCGTCGTATAACAACTCTTCTCGCCTAAACTTCCCATGGCTTTAGGTATCCTCCTGCAACACAACTGACGAGGTACAAAGACATCTTTACACTCGGTAAGAGGTAACCTACCGACCGCAACATAAAGAAGGATTCCTTCACTAATCGTGAAAGAGGTGGGTGGTATTCAGGAGACGTACAAGGATTTGGTTTCAACTTCAACAATTCTTCCTTGATCATCTCAAGGGAAATTCTGATTTTATAGGTAGAAGAGCATTCTTATTACACACTCACCCTACCAAAGCATTATTCCTCTCCTTGGCACACTATAAACCTATTGACAGCAACTTACTTGCTCCAATGATATGATCTTGATTTGCAAAACCATCGACAAGTCCCACCAGCAGTATTACAAAGCACACAACTTACAAGTAGCCAGGAAAATGAACACACATGTATATATAACGTGAATATATATATTATATATATAGTGCAGGCTAGAGTCCACAACCAGCAAACTCACCTCACATCCCACTTTGACATCTTACTTTTCTTCTGAGAGATAAATGGCATGTCTTTTGCCACGGACAGTCCAACGGGGGGAGAAACAGCTTTCCGCTGAATTTCTAAAAACTTTAGAAAACTCGCCTGCTCGTTCCAACTTCTACATTATAGTTTGCAGTTCCATTATTGAGTGAAGTACTGTCAAAAGGGCGCATTGTGTGTTGTCCTATACTATACATTAAACTTGCTTTCCGCATGCTTTCTTCCTGTGCATGATTCTAAAGAGATGTGATACGAGCACACAGCTATTATTGCTGTCATTCCATTAAACTCTCCCTAGCATCACATGGACTCCCAATTGAATATTTCTGCAGCCTTCAAGGAACTCACAGGAACTTCTCTCTTAACTACCCTGCTGCTTTGGGTCACTTTGGGTGGAAATGTGGCGTAAATAACAATACCACACGGGTACAACACAACAAGCTGACCTCCGAGTTTCAACTACTTTTGTTATGTTATGCAACTGAAACTAACGTTTAAGGGTGGATCAAGCATTAAGATTTCTACCAACTGTCTCTCTCTCTCTTCTCCAGTAATGATGACCTGCTGTTTAGTTGAAATGAGATCTATTTTCCTTCCACTACACAAAGTACTATATAGCCTTGGCGAGTCACTATGGGCAGGAAGTTTTCTATTTGTCCTCCTCAAACACTCTCAAACACACCAAAGAAGGGTCCACACTTTTACATTCATCCTTTGTAATTTCATTGTATACTTTATGACAGCGAAAAATTCCACTCTCCCGTATTGTGCAACAAAGGAAGCATATTGTACTAATGAAAGAAACTCAAGAAAAATCCGATACATCACGAAGAAACTTATTGAAAAACCATCAGTCTGGAAATGTCATAATTATCTCATGACGCTCATCTGCTCTCACCGTTGTTATTGCGAGATGAAATGAGATGTTTCATTTATTTCGACCAAACTGCTGCTCCTCCTTACACACTTATAATCTATATATAGACTCGTTGTGAGGACTTGTTAGTGTTGAGCAAATAGAACTACCGCTGCTGTCCAGGATGGAGAGAGTTTTATCCGAGATTGGATTTGTAGTGGTTGAGCATTTCTTATCAGATTGAATTGATGATATATTTCTAGGACTCATATATATATATATACTCCTGCTGCTCTAGATATAAGTACGTACAATATGGTTTGTACATTTCCTCCTTGATTTGAGGAGCCGCGTCTGGCTTCTCTTCGGATGGATGGGGACCACCGTAATTTGTACAATTTGGTTTGGTCTGCTAGTCGTGAGTAACTTATTTTCCGCTTTTCCCTCAGATACATTCTTCCGAAATCTATTTGAGAAGAAGGACGGAAGAAATTTTACAACTTCCACGAGAGTTTTCCTACCGATCCCAATGATATAGAGAGCGAGAGAGAGTCTTTGGTCGGGAAATTGTGTGCAGCAGCCTCTTTGTTGCCTCTCCCCTAGGTTTTTACAAGTTTTTTTGAACAATACTTCTGGAAACTATCTGTCTCAATAAATAAATGGATGGGTGGGACTGATGGAAATTCAAAGCCATAAATGACGACTTGGATCTGGACTCTCTGACTTTTGCACAAACAAATAAGTCATTGAGTCAACTTTCACAGGGAGTTTGTTTTAATAGACAAAGTTCTGGGAGAGTTAGTCGACACTCTCGACACTTGATTAAGCATAGGAACATGGATTGTTAAAGTCAAAACTCATAATTCACGCAGGCAAAGGATGAAAAAATACCGTAGGTTCAGATATAAACTACGTTCTAAAAGACTCTTTCTCTCTCACACTGCTTATACAAAGTAATATATACATTTGTGTGTGTAGTTTCAAGCTTTTCTACAGTTCAGCTCGATGGATGCAGGCCGGACTCGTTAATCACCGAAAGACTCTCTCTCTCTGTGCGGAGAGAGTTTATTGCTTCTCTCCTTCGGATAGCTTGTTTTGTGTGTCTCATCTGAGACTCAACTTGAGTTATATGTATTTCGAAATGGAGAAGCCCCCAAGAAGAAGACTTGTCTCTTTTCCTAACAAGGCACATATTTCCTTCCATCCATCCGTGCTTAAAATTTGTCAACTTTACTTAAGCTCCAAGACATATAACACATAACTAGAAGGATAACGAGAGCACACAGCACGCTGTGTCATCTCTACAGCAAATTCGAATGGCTTAATAACTACTACTATGCTGCTACGGGTACACATGCACACAAAGCTATTGTCATCTTAAGATGTTTGTCAACTTATAAAATGTAAAAAGTTCGTGTCATTACTTCTCTTGGTGTTTAACTTAAAGAGACTAAGCTGTGTGTGTGTGTGCCATATGCCACAAGGGCAGGAGGCAGAATTTCAACTCTTAATGAAACTCTAGAAATTGTGGACTGAAGAGGGTGAAAAGTGTAATAAATGGAAATATTCATAAATTCCTTAGGCCCTCATTTAGCAAATAGCAGTTGTCGCATTAGAGAAGAGGGTGAGGAGAGGTGAAATGGTGGTGAAAGCGACGACGACGAGTGTATGTGTTTGTCTCGTCTATGTAGGAGCAATTTATTTAAGTACTACTTGATCAAATCATTTCATGGGCGAAATGTAATTTCGGTCATCCATATTAACTTCCGGTTCACCAAACTCCTCTCTCTCTCTCTCTCTGTCACAAAATCATTTTGTTCTAAAACTAACTTTGAAACCTGAGAAAAGGTATACAACACGCGCAAATAAATGCCTACAAGTAAATACACATTCCCTTTTCGCTGAGCGAGCACAACGGGGAAATCAATCACCCACCTCAAACACAACCACAAACTAATTGAGTTACTGGTGTTGCCATCATGTCAAAAATAAATCAGAGGTCCCTCTCTCAGAATTCACTACACACGCCTACCCAATGAATACAATGTATATTATATATATCCCGGGACACAAAAGGTACGGACAAATAAAGCAATTAAACCCTCGTTAACTACTGCTCCGTTTCGAAGTAACTGAATCTCCTCAAGTCTCAGTTCTCGTCTCTCTCTCTTATTAATTTCCTCATCACTGAAAGCCTTACATTTGCTTTCTCCCCTCGAAATCTGCTCATAATGCCTTCCAAACTTCTCAAGTCTCAGTTTCTTCATGCTGACACAGAAATCTCCAGAACCTATAATTTCTCATATCCCTCCATTTTATTCAGTCACTCTATATATGCTATTCCGAGTACACGACGAACTATCGGATTCTCGTTTGAGTTGATGAACAACATCTGCCTAGCACTCCTTGTCACTTTCATCTCATTTCACACGTCATTTCAATCATAACCCTAACGATTCACCTTCTGAAGAGAAACATTAGTAATAATGACTTGACTCCGAATCACGTCTCTCTAACATTCATCAAGAGGAGAGCAAAAAGAGACCACAAAGTGCAAACTACTACATAAGCCCTTATGTTCAAATCTTCTTGATGTCTTTACCTCTTTTCCACCCTTATCAATCATACTTCTCGCAAATCGATCTTTACATTTAGTGGAGAATAAGAATTGAGAGCATTTCCGGAATCTCATCCAGCCTTTCGTAAGTGTATAAGAGGGCGAGAGATTGTGATGTATGGCAAAGGTGAAACCTGGCGAAGTGTGTATGCATGTATACGTGTGCTGCCTGCAACTATTCTGACGGGGGTTCAGGTTCACTTAAGTCAACGGTAGTATCACGAACAACCCTTACTATATACACAGTCGGGAGCGACAGTGAGCCAAAGGCATTTCACCATGGATGGGTATCTTGAGTCAGGAAGGAAGGAAAGCTTTCGTACACATCAAAATTGGCCCATTCAAGTTGGGAGATTCGTGAGACGATAGGAAAGTGTAGGAGGTCGTGTCGAAAGTGTAAACCAAACTGGGAGAAAGCGACTCTCTTTCGTCTCTGATAAGTGGAAAGATGAAAAGGATGAGAGAGACCCTCCGAGTGAAACAAACATTCGGATGAGACTTGGAAATTGTATTAAGGAAGCATCCAAAACGCGTAGCGATAAATCGGGTTAAATCGGACGAATATATCAGTCCACGAAGACGTATCCCTGAGAAAATTTATGACCACAATTTCGCTAATGGAAAACACTTTCCATTCCTGTCACGGCAATACAACACAATAACACAAGCATTACCCACACACACATACATACATGCACACATTGAACTCATCATGATGGGCCTCTCTCTCTCTCTCTGCCACCGTGTCGCATCAGTAACAATACAGAACATTTTCTCCCTATAATTTCCACCATCATCAAACCAAAAAGTCCTTTCCAAAAGGACAGAGAAAGCACGGAAGTTACCCTTTTTTGTCCACACAATCCACGTACACTCACTCGAACACATTGACGAAAAAAGGAAGTGCTCGCGACCCAACCAAAGACCAATCGTCCACACTGAACGATACGTTGTTCATTTCCCCTGGTACTTTCCAAACACTAGACTCACTTCCCTTTCTTATTCTTTCTCCACCAGATCGAAATCCCTCTCGGATAAAATGCCTACTATTATGTCACCCTTATTAGCCTATTTTTCTTCACAAATTGAAAATATATACTCCAAACCCTCGTCCTCAGAACAACCCTGGAGCGATCATGACCATCAGTGACTCGATTTCACTCTCGATATATATACACACACCAACATTCATGTGTCCCATTCTGTCAACAATTATATACCTCCACTTGTCCTCCTCTTTCACAATAACAACTCCATGTCTTGTCTACTAAACACACGACTCCCCCTTTCTATATTCTTAACACTTTTCACATGCCATTCCCAACACTCCACTTCATCTTTCTCTCCTCTCTCTCTCTCTCTCTTGAAATACACACACACACACACACACACACGGACACAAGAAATATCTCTCAAAAGTATTCATACATTCAACTCGAGAAGAAGAGTACCCGTATTTGTAAAATTCACTCCGGATTCACTATCATCGAGACAAATAAATACCCCACCACCACCACCACCACCAACCCCATCCCATCGTCTCTCGTCGTAGTCGTGTGCTTACCAAACCATTGTAAATTTATTTTCGCATTTCCTATTATTTCCATATCCAACTTGAATATAAATCACACACTCCAACTCATGAATAACAACGCTGATTACGAAGGAAATAGTAGGAAGCATCTCGTTCCCAATTTACGTGAGATATGGAATTGGAATGAGACAACCACATCCTCGACTTTGGGGTGTGGGTTCTAAGCAAATTAAACTTAATCTGGAATCCTCCTATACATACTCATCATCAACCAGTACAAACTAACAAATTGTTTCTGTAGATATGATTCCCTTGTTCATTAGTCTTTTTCCCAGGCTAATCTCAGTACACATGTATAAAATCATTCATCCGCTGCTCAATATATATATATATATATTCCGTACTTTTCCGTTTAATTAGCAAAGATGTCTTGACTCTCTAGACAGACACTCGTACAAGCACAGGCAATAGTACGGAAAGCAGTTACAAGGGAAATTGAGAGTTCTTTCCGGCAAGAGAGTTTAACTGATTACAAATGTCAAAAATTTACTGTAGATAAATCGGTTACTCATACATTTGTACTTATGTGTATGTGATGTGAGTGAGTGAGTGTGTGTCTGCACTTCTTTCAAAGCCAAAGCTGAGCTAAGTAAACTGAAATAAGTCATTTTTCAAGCCCAATGAAAATCATGTCCATCAAATCCTGCTCGGTGAATGATTTCTTGTCTTCCAAGTGACGATGACAAACGCATGGTTGAACGCAATCCCCCCTTAAGTAAAAATTGAGATTCCAACACAGATTGATGGATCCATGGCTAATTATTTTGAGAAGTTGAAAACACATTTCTCTCTCTAGTTGAACATAACACTCTCATGTCTCAGCAGTAATCCTTGAGTGTATGTAATGCGTCGAATCTCGACTCTGTACTTATTCGTATCTCTTTATGTATATCTGTATGTCTGTGTTTTATTTGTGTGTACACAGAAACAAATGATACTCGAGTCCAACAAAGTATAACTGTGTGATACTATCACTCTCTTATTTGTTGACTGACTAACCTCATCCTCCCTGATGCTAGTCTCCTTCTTCCTTTCGTGTGTTTGTCTTGTACAGATCTTCTTTCACTTCCCCACTATCTAGGTACATATGTATATATATAATGTCTAATACTAAGTCACTCCACCACCAACGAGGAGGATTTCATCTCTTAAGACAAACTGGAGAGAAAAGTCTAAAGGGTTACTTACTCCCGGAGAGCTAATGGGAGAGGAAGGCATTAAAGCACAAGACAGGCAATAAAGTCAAGTCAGCTTAAGGAAACTGTCTTCCTCCCATCTTGTACGGGAATATCAGGAATGCACCAGGTAGTTTATGTCTACACAACATCTCTTCTATCTTCCACACATACGCGGATCTCCCACACGGAAGTAGATTATACCTTACAGCTTTTATATACTCCGTGTGTATCTTTTAAGTGAAATTTGATTACTCCTACAAAGATATATTCAGACTTAATTTGTTCTTGCAGCATGGCAACAACAGACTGGTTTTATTTGCTTAATTGCTCATTTAATGGGAAATACTGGTCGGATAAAATTGCATAGCAATCCCTTGTGTCACATAGGAGGACAACAGTGATGATGATTACATTAAAACTATACGAGGGTATACAGTTTACGTACAACGACATCCCCTTCCAATCTTCAACTTACAGAGAGTTCAAATAAAGATATTTCTTTTAACAAGGAATGTATGTTGTTTGTCTCTGAAGTGATTGAGAGATAAAATTAACCAGTTAAATGTTAATCTAACACAAATCAGTTCACTTGTGTCTTCCCTAGTGTCTCTGATACAAATTAAGTTGAGGAGGAAAAGGTAAGGGACATAAAGTTAGATTCAATGGAGATCAGAATAATAGGCTGAGCATATTTCATCTCGGCCGTCCATGAAACAATGGTGTGTGTGTGGATAAGGGTATAAAAAGTTAATTACGTGATCCTTGCTCTGAACTGTTGCATATTTGAAGGGCAAGAGGAAAGTAATTATTTGGCAACTTACTGGTATGCGGATTTGTCATGTTCTGTGTGACATCAGATTTAACGACGACGACGACGAGGCTCGTACGGCAGGGAAATACCAAGTGATTTCTAGATAACCTCAAACACTGGAGCATCACCACTGTGGTTTTTTACAGTTGACGAGTGTATGGTTGGTGGAGAAGATGAGATTTTCGTTGTCTTGAGTCTCCATTTGGGTGGCAGAGTGTTCTTTGGGAATACGTAGCACACACAGAGAGTATATATTTATACAAACGAGAGACGTGAAGGTGATGATGGGGAAATGTTGTGGAAGTTTATGTATTGTGTTTGACGTCTCACTCACTTCGTGTCTGTATGGACATAAAAGTCACTTCAGCTCACATTTTCCTGGCTTCGTTCCCTGCTCACCCAAAAATAAGATACACACAGGTTTCTTAGTGAAATATTTCCTTCACACATATACACACATTACCATACAACATGAATGACAAACAGAGAAGTATGCAAAACACACCAATAACACTTAAACACGTGAATACCCAGTAAGAAAAGGCGTTCAGTGTGACTTAAACACCCTGCCAATGTCTACTTTGTTACAATATGCAGATAAAGTCGAAGCATAAGTCGCTTTTCTAAAGCTTCGTCACTCCCTTTAAGAAGCATGAGTGAATAATGCCTTTATTCGATAAGTACTTTGGTTATTTTCGTACAAAGTTTGAGCTCTCCTCATGGTCTGAATTTCCTGTGTGTGCCACTTATGCGAAATAAGCTGATTATCTCCGAAATGTGATTAGAAAGTAAAGAGAAACCTGTGGTTTCTGATTTCACCTTTTTCTCTTTCTCCCCTCAGAAGAACTTTGGGCTTGTTTGCCACAAAGACACTCAAACTATCAAAAAGCGACACACTCCTCTCACTCACTCGCTGACTCCTAACCCACAACTGCTCAATTTCGTTCAAATCTCTCTGGTTTCTTTCTCCCAATCTGAGAGTCAGACTCCCAAACTCCAACCATGGGGAAAGCACCGAAGCACAGGAACAACTCTCAACACCCAGTTTTCCGTGTTCCACGATGCTCCAATGCTTATATAACCACCAACTATCACCATCATAATATCCTCTCATACACCAAAGAATTCTATTCAATTAGGGAACCACCTTTTCATTGGTATTTTCTCAACTTCAAATAATTTCGAAACACATACGCTTTTCTCCCTTTCCCAGGAAGTGGTTCGAAGAAGCATAAAAGGCTGTTTGATTTCTTCACTGTCCACCGCAGCAAACCTTGAGTCGTGTATTTGCAAAGCTTCTTTCTCCACTAATAATATAATAACATGTATCTATTCACGAAGGTCTACATTGTCGTGTTATTGTGCATTTCTTTCCTTGGTGAATAGATGAATCGACAGAGCATTCTTGCAATACGTGAATCCATTCTGCACATTTATTATGTGAGTGTATTATATATCGTTTCCCCTCGTATGCCTTAGCTTAATAGCGATGTACTAGCGAAATTCTTATTCTGCTCAGAAAAAGAATCAGCTCAACTTGTCCTGAGCGGTGGACCGTACATTATACATATTATGTGTCTCAATGCAGTGTCAATTCTACAAACGAGAGTTCGAGTATGGGGAAATGTACTACTAATGTACACATACACACATATTTCCCCTGAAGTAGTAGAGACTCGTCGTTTGATAGTCTCTCTCCTATTACTTGCTTCACGTTTACGAGAGAGAGAGAGAGCAGAGAAGATGAAGATGACAGAAAGAGGAAAGAAAGGATTTGAATGTGTGAATCGATTGCAAAACGAAGAAAAGTGGTATTTCTCCTTGTAAGTTGTGAAAAATAGATCTGCTTCACAAGCAATTCCGTAATACGGACGGAGCAGAGAATAGTTCAAAACTTTATTGAACACAACTGTTTCCCATCGAATGCACAATTTTTTTTACTCTTTTTACAACTATCGGAAATGTCTTCCTTCTCACCGAACTTAATCACCTCTCGTGTTCAACACACTCTCACACACTCTTCTATACATACACTGCTCCTTATGTTTGCAACGCAATGTAAAAGGAGATCGCGGAGAAAGGACAAGGACACATTCTCAGAACATTGTGTGTTTCATACAAGTCCATAAAATTTCTGAATTCGTGGAAGGAAGCGTCCCGAGACTTTCTCCTTCTCAGTAGTTTTGCCGTCGGTGAAGAAACTAGGAGGATTTCGCAAAGAATCAAGAAGTGCATGCGAAAGGTTTCAAGATCATTTGTTCTCCACTAAAAGCAAAGACTTCATCCACACAAGGCATCCGGTTAGTTGCAAATGTGTTACTAAACTCCTACTACATACATCCAATTTCCTAATTTTCGACATCTATTTAATATCGAGTTACTTACACCCTATATATATATACACCCTTTGGAACGATTTCTCGCTCATTGCACAGAATAATGGAGGGAGGAGGAAGTAGTATATGGCTTATGTAAGAACTTAATATTAGATGTGACTAAAATAATTCTAGAGAGAGATTTTTGCAACTCGTATTACAACAACCATGTCACACTAGAACATATCTGTATGTACGGAGGGACTGTCAGGGACTACAAGGATAGATATGTAGGCCAAACAGAGAAACAAGGACAAAGAACTCAAAGTCTAATTGCGTTCGTGGAAATAGCTGTGTGTGCGAGATAGTCTACCGAACAATTTAACTTTTTCATTCAGATTTATTTGTTTTCCGACACTTGGATTTGAAATAAGGGCAGAGTTTATGGGTATAGAGAGCGATAACAAGTGTATTATGTGAATTAGAGGGCAAAGAAATAAATTGATGTAGAGAGAAAGAGGGAGGAACAATCGAATGCTTGTTTGAATGATACAGCGGAGAAATACTCCCAAAATCCGTTTTACTTCGGTTTGAATCCAGAATGTAATAACAACGAAACCAAACCAAGCAGTATCAATCATTCAAAGTATCTAGTATCTCATTGTGTGATGGTAGAACAAAATTTTCTCCAAATCCATCTATTTCTAATTCTGTAATCCTCGTCTGCACTCTCATCCGGAACTGACTCGGCTAATACTGTACAATTCCTGTTATGCATTTACCTAAGTCTCCTACTTTTACTCATCTTTCCATCTCTCCTTCCCCAACGATATCCTTACACTCTGTTGGCCTGGCCGCCGGAACATCGCTCAGCAAATTCCCCTTATTTAATCTGTAAAGTAAATTTCGCAGATTCAAACCGATTTCTGTCGGAATAACTTCCATCTTTTTATCCTTCAGTTTCACTCGGTAACTAATGTTGATTTCAAACTGAACTTGTACTGTAACTTTCTCGAAGTCTTTTTAGGTTACATGTTCTTACTTTAATTCCTTTTGCCAGTTTGGAATTTGAGTGAAATCCACTTTCACTTTCATAAGTACTACTACTACTCCTTTGTACAGAAGAAGAGCCTTTCACTACACTCCAGCCCTCATATCATTTTCCCGATTCTCCAGAGTTAAAAATACCTTTGCTTCAAATTTAATAAGTTAAGACGATACGAATACATTACAATAATACGTGTATCTCTACTCTCCTAGGTAAACATGAGACTACTTCAGAGAGATGAGAGGTTATGGATTTTACAGTATTCTCGTAATAAAATATCTCATCACTGCATATTTCTCATCATTACGCTGAGGTAAACGGAAGATACTCTTGAAGTTTCGTCTCTTCGCAGTATCGCAAACTTCATTCCAAACCAAATTCACTCCTACTGTGCTTCCAATTTCAAACACGGTCCTATGTAATATTGGAAATCCTTCCTATGTTTCAAAATATGGATCTTTCGTTACATGAAAACCACTTTAATACCGTGAAATGGCTCCGGAATGATTCACTATGTACTGTGAATAATGAAAAGAAAATTCTAGTGTGTATATATACTATCTGGCGTAGACTTTGCAAGCCAAAATGCAAAAGCCACGAGAAGAGAGAGGTTATATATCAGAAACCTCATTCGCAAAGTTTTAGCACACAGTATAGTGAAGCAGTTGGAGAGACATTGCATTGTGCATTTTGAAAATGTACTTTTCTCTCTCGCTCTTTCTTTCCTCCTTAGTTTAAGTTCGATTGGAATTCACAGCGGAGACACAACATGAACATATTCAAATGGAAGATCGACCAACTGATGCATTTGAAAGTAACTTTGGAAGAACGACGACGTTATTTTCAGTTTGTATTCACAACTCCATGCACCCGTAGAAACATTTAGGTAAGCTACACACTGCCTATGATACGGAAAGAAGTTGTGCAGCTGCAGAGTTATGAAAGAAAAAGAACGACGGCATCAAATCTCTTTGATAACCACAGTAAAAAGGGAGATAGTAATGCAAATAGATCTATAAAATTCCTATGAAATGAATCTCTAACAAAAGGATGATCATTGGGAAGGATTCAGTCGACTCAAATGTTAAAATAAGAACCTTCCTTCTTTTCTTTTTGGCAAATTCCACATCGCATTCGCCTCAAACGATAGAATATACGATTCAGTCCATTCTTTTGACTTATGCTACTTGCCCACCAAGGACATAAACCAGCACGAATTTTTCGACAGCCGTGTGCTCCTTCTTTCTCTATCAGAAATCCATTCTAAAGTCCTCGCTGCAAAAAACCAATTGAGCTCTCATCTCTCTCCATCTCAGTTTGCTCCGTTCATGTTGGAATTTCAGTTTCTGAGTCAACTGCATCAAAAAATTCACGACACTGGTGATGAAAACTATAAGGGAATGGCGTTCATCGTGTCTGTGGATATAATGTCGAGTCGGCCAATACACTTTTTTACTGGTTTCCCGTATATAGGAGCCGGAGAGAGTGATCTTCACTACATAAATAACATATCACATCAAGTCTACTCAGCAATGTGCCATTTCATCAGGTCCAAAGTTGAAGCTCTCTGGTTGTATGTAGCTGCAGAAGAAATGGCTGGGCAACAAACATTTCCAAGATTTCACATGTGTAAATCTTACGGAGGAAATACTCATGCCAACGGAATATCTGCTTTCACCCGAATCCGTATAAATTTCCAGTAAAGAATCTTCTTGTTCTTAACGTTAAAAAATACAGAGAGAGTTTCCCAGACTAGACATCCAACCACCAATAACGTCAAACGTTGGTTCGGCCATGTAAAAATTGTCTCGAAGACGTAATAGGAAGACGGAAGGAAGAAAGCAAGTCATAATCTAACAAGATGAGCAGCCGTATATATAGAAACGAACGATCGATTCCACCTCACCAACCATAACTCTTTTATAGCCCATCCTATCTTCAGCAAATTTGCCAAAATGATCATCTTCTCCGAACTCTTTTCTCACACTCTCTTCGTCAGTTTCCTCACTCTGACAAGTCTCCTAGTCCATATTATCTTCGTGTATATATAGACTACCCCTGAACTCCTCGATCCTCACACACTGCTCTTTTTGCCAAACCAGATTACACAAGACTTTCGAGCCATCGTTGTCATCATCATCATCATCATCATACAACGCCTAACCATCCGTTCTGACACATTCTAAACATTTTCATTCTCATCCAATAACTTTTCAAACGGAGCTTTGCCTTTCCTCTGATTGTTCGAATCCAATATTGCTCTGCTGCTGCTGCTGCTGCTGCTGATGCTCCTACAACGAACGGGTACATAAAAGCCACGAGAGAGCTTTCAGATCGTATGGGGTATTCCGCCGATTGAGGTATCCCTCTCTCCTTTATAACTTTCAAATCTCTTTCACTCCATCCAACTTTTATCATTTTATGTGCTTTCACTCGAATCAAAGAAGCACCCCCGATAAATCATGACTTTCTTGATGTTTCAGTTTTTGAATCCTGACAACTCTCAACTACACATGTTTCTTAGAGTCTTCTCTGTTAGTCGATAAGTTCGCTGCACAACTTCTTATACGCCACTCCAACTAAATCTATAACATATAACTTGAATGAAACACAAGAAAGCTTCCATGAACTGCTGAACTACTCTCCGTACAGTAACGACGACGTTACAGCAATCCATTCTGTCGAAGAAGTCCCACCACCTTCAGATATCCCAAACGCAGACCTCTCTTTATATATTTCCATTCTCTTACTATTTCTTGGGTGAGATTGAAGTGAACAAGGCTTCTTATATATACAACAGCGGATAAGATTGATTCGACATCCCATAGACGGAATCCCATTATACATTGCTTAAAACGGAAATTGATTTACTTTCTTTCTTGATATCCTCCTCTGTACGTACAGTATATGTTCCCCATTGTAACGGAAAGCAATTTTTCAAGAATGGCAGCTATTCAGGAATTTATTATTGAGGCATAAAAGGATCCTAATTGCATTCTCATCATACAATAAACCTTCATCCACTCACTCACACAACTCACGTGTGTATGCATGACAGGAATTATCCTTTTTCCTTCCTTTATTTCGAATTCTTTATCTTAATGCGGATGACGAAAGAATTTAATGGATTTTATGGAACATTATCTCCATTCGACTTAAAATTTTCTTTTTGAAATGTCAACCCTTCTTCTGTATAGTTAGACGTCAATAGACTCTGAGACAGAACTTACAAGATAAAAGTCATGGGAAAGGTCCGATAACATATAATGTCATGCGTCTTCTCACATTTCTCAGTAAAACAGATTTCATATCTCCAACTATTGGGACTAATGGTATTTAGCATTCAAACGCATCGATATACACATACGTATCCCAATCATAAAGTATGTAGACACCACCGTCTACCATGTGCTTGCTTACTTAAACTCTAAAAGGTTTAATGAGGTATTTTATAATTTACTCACTAAAACACTCACGCACTATCAAGGTTTCTTAATCGTTGAAGGAAGTGGTATAAAATGCTCTACTATCCATTTAGACTCCCAGCATATTCATTTTTCCCTTGTCCAGTCTCCTTACTCCTCCATGGTATGGCTAAGGTGCACTTTTTATTTATCCATCCATTTCTACTGCTCCTCCGAAATATTACAGAACTGTATATACTAAAGTACTTGTCAGTGTCAGATTTACCCTCAATTATTATTTCCCGTTGCGTAATATCTGTAGAAGCACGAATACTCAAAAGCACGTTTTACATTTCAAGCTAATCTCCCAACTTTAATGAAAAATATACTCGAAACGGATTGGAATAAGAAGTGGAAGAGGGAGAGAGAGAAGTTGGGAGGATAAAGTCAAGTCTAGTTGATTGGCCACACAAGAGTAGTTTCTGGAGACTAGAGATGCCAAAGTTGAAGTAGCTGAGATACACGAATGTCTCTGAGGTCTTTGGTTAAAACGAGTGTTTATTTCTGTAGTTCGAGAAAGTTTATAAATTTCGTCACCCACCAGGTCAGCAGCGAGAAGAGAAAGAGAGAGAGAGTTTGTCTGTACGTTACTCGTTCACGGAATACTTCCACATAATGATAAATTACAAAATAGAACTTCTCTCAGCCTAAAGAAAGGGAGGAGGAGGACTCGATGAAAGAAAGTGAACAAGAGAGAGTCTCAAAATCCACCGAATTGGAGGACAAAACTCTTCTTCGAACATATATATACTCACATGCACACACAGATATCTGCCCTGTTTTTTCCAAACTACTTAGAACATTTTCATGCATTCGAGAATTCTCCCGTGTTGTAGAACAAGCTCAAAAGAGCATTTGCTTTGTACTCTCAGCTTTCATACTTTCATCTTTACCTTCGCCCTTATGTACACACTTTCTACTTACACGGTTGTTGTCTACAGAGACAAAAAAGTTGATATTTTTGCCAAAATTGAAAAGTTTAGTGTTCTATACTTTACACACTCGTCATTAAAAAACTTTTCTACTCTGTTAAATATTTATTCCTTGCAAATGCCCTCCATTACTTCAACCTTCCCCATTTAGCTTATTTCCATAGACAGAGTCTCAGTGGAAAAATGTCAGTTCCGCATGTATACATAGATGTATATATGTACCTTAATTGAAGAACACATTTTCATACCCACGTAGACAAAAAGTGTCTCATGATTAATTCCTCACACAGTTTCTGAGAGAAGTTCTTCAACGTTGAACAAAATCTAAGAAATCATTTCTCTCTTTTACTCCTTGCTGCAAAGTTTCATTCAAGTTTTTTTCCAAACTTATGCAAGACATTCTCTACCACCCAACCGCAAACGCACACAAAAGTGCCTACACACCTTAAATCACTTCGTATGTCGGATTTCTTAAAACGACGCTAAGATGCAAACAAACTGCCCTGTGCAATGAGTATCCGCCGCCGCCATCCTAAAGTCAATCCCGTCTGCTGCTGTGTATCAGAAGACATGAAACTTTTAAAGCCACAAACAAACCAGAAAGTCGCTTGAAATTGCATAATAAAAATGCGTTGAACCGCAAAACCTCCAAGGCTTCCAAATCCAAATACAAAGAACACGTAAGACTCGTGTGAAATAAATGAATGCATGTGAATGCAGATTCCACTTTCTACCTAATTTCGATCAAGTCATTTCTCTGAGATACGTCCTATCTCGCAATATGCATGCATAAATAACTAGCTAAGGGCTCCTGTGCATATGTGTGCCTAGTTGTGTGTCTACATTGTGTTGTATAGTGTAGCCGTTCAAGTCAGTAGCTACTTACTGCTGAACATGACATTTTCCAATTTGCGAACACCCACCACAACAAGTGTGCATAAAGGATAAGAATACACTATAGAACACTCTCAAATACGCAATATCGGAGTCTATGTACATATTCTGTTTTATTTATTTACAAAGTATTTGCTCCTTTTCCAACCAGAGTACAGTTTGATAAGAAACGGTACAGAGAGGGGAGAGAGAGAGAGAGTGAGTGAGATTGTTGTTATTGGTTTGCATAAAATATGCAACACATTCCAGTCCATTGGAAGAACAGGAATAACGGGGAAAGGTTTAATAGTTTTGAGGGATGGAAACGACGACGATGGGAAGTAGAATTGAGAGTGGACGACGACGAATGGAATGCACTATTTTTAATAGCTCTCATAATCGTGTAGACATAATAATATCTATTCATGGGCCATTATTATTATCACAGTTTAGACGGATGATGGTGTGAGAGACTTTCCTCACTGTTCTCAGGCCTCAAACCTTCTTCTTCTTATTATTATTCTCCGTCTCTCATCTCTTTAACATGAACACCGTTTCGAGTCTCGTCGATCCTCGACGATATTCATTTAAAAACTTCATATTGTGTAACTGCGTTCATGTCTTTATGGGTTCACGCATAGTTTAACCATTCATCACAGTATAGAACACACACATACACACACTTTACTTCCAATTCTTAATGCATGACTATTCCGTGAATGCATTAATTTTATCGGAATTTTATTTTTACTTCATTTCTACATCCTTCCTACAATATATTAACATCCTTTGCCTTCAACTGACAATTTTAGATTTTAGTTTTATTCTTATCATTCCAGATATAATTTACAAACTCACCGAGTGGAACCGAGTTGTTGGATTTGCTTTCTGAAGAAAAATCTAAACAAAAGGATTCTAAGGAAAAAAACGCAGCATAC
>Ga0194135_10000265_pt1 | contig 30276 bp, 29 predicted proteins | sample LitLau_LLRF_2013_FD_134024 | JGI IMG/M metagenome (GOLD analysis project Ga0194135, IMG submission 134024) | Freshwater sediment microbial communities in response to fracking from North America - Little Laurel Run_MetaG_LLRF_2013 (version 2) | ecosystem: Environmental > Aquatic > Freshwater >... | reverse complement strand
CCACCAACACTGCTCTCTCTGCCTTCTCGACTTCTGTTAACAACGCGTGCTCGTCGTCTCGTTCGTTTCCAAACATTCGTTCGTAATCTGAGTTATTTTTGAAAAATCAAAACCAACCTCCACTCACAAGGTAAAAAGGGGTTTACTACCTTACTTGAACGTATTAGATTTAAATTCAGTGTCATCATCACTAATCGCAGTATCACAGAAGTGTTGATTTAAAAAATCTTTTGTTGTTGGTTGTGGTGGAATGTTCCAATCCCATTTCTAAGGGTATTATAGCAAAATTGTCGCAGGACATGATAAATTTCCAATATGTAAATATTGTAATAAGAAGTAGAAACAGTGTTGAACTATATATTTTAAATTATTTTATATTATTTTGTTATTTTTTCCAGGGATCCTAAATGTGTAGTAAAAACTCGGAAGAGTGTAGCTATAATTGGGGACTACAGACGGAAGGATGAAAAATGGTAGTGTGATGGTAAGTTAGTTGTGTTTATTAAGTAAATTAAGTTAAATCATTGTGGTTTCAAACTTACAATTTGTTGATTGTGCGGTGTTTACAGGTCCCGGATAGGTGAATACAGACGGATAGGAGTTTTCAGAAGCAAGGTAGTGTAATTTGTTGTGTAGTACGAGTTATTTGTGACTGAAGACAGTGAAAAAAAATGTTCTACAAGATATTGGGATGTGTACAAAAATAGAAGTGGAAGTGTTCTTTGAGCTTCAAAAATTTCAACTATCACAATTTTACAGTTGTAATTAGCGAATGATAGCAAGAAGAATGGTAAAAGCAGTGCAGAAGGGAGTTAATGCTCATTTAAGGACTGAAAGATGGAATTCTGATAAATTAACTATGATTTAAAAGTAAAAGTGCCTTCGGGAAACAAACCCTGTCATATTATGTGATAGAACCCCTATGGAATGCTGAACATCTATGAAAATAAGGTAAGCTCATCGACTTTTGATTCACGAAGCTCGAAGTTCATTTCATTTAATTGTTAGTCACTCATCATTCTCATTCAGTTTAATTATTTTATGCAACGAAGTGTAAGACGTATTTGCCTACTATGTGAATGATAAACGGACGGATAAAAGGCTACTAAAAGCAAAGGAAAGAACAATTTAAATGAGTTTGATTTTTTATCAGCAACATATTCCTGTTTGGTTGCAGTGTATACTGATAGGCAACTGGGGTTGGTGAATTAGATCTTGTCCAGAAGACTTTGTCATGTCATTTCACACTCAAGTGATTCTCATTATTTTGTCAAGGATCCGGGAACACAGCATAGGCCATGATTAAAGCGTAAAACGTCGTTGGTTTTTAAGTATCTCTAAAGAGGGACAATCCAGTGTTGAAGCTGAAGCTAAGCACACCTTGTTGTAGTCGAGAATAGCATCTGCTGTTTGTTAAGCATGCATTGTAGCATACCACTCTTTGTATCCTAACTCTGTATTTGGCAGTGCATTGTGTAACGCGTAAGTTAGCTTTGATTGTTATGAGTCTGATGTGTAGATACTGTGAGATGTAGTTAGGCGTTGTGCTAGAAGGATTGGAGGTGTGAGTTAGGGTGAGGTGCCCTTTGGCCATTTCTTTAAAAGTTGACCTTCAACAGACAAGACTAAGACACAATCCAACCCTCACCTTGCTATGATCATCTTTCTCGATGTCCACTCTCTTGTCTTTTCTTCATTCTCTAGTCTTTTTTATGATCCTTTGGAGACAAACCCATTCCTCCTTTCAGCCAAGTGGGATTAAATGTCTCATTCGTCTTAACTCACTTTTGCCTTTGTTGAATCCTGTACCTGTCTATATCATAATTTGCTGTTAATTGTTTTCTAGTCTATCTTTTTGCTGTTAATTGTTTTCTAGTTTTTCTTTTTGCTGTTAATTGTTTTCTAGTTTTTCTGTTTATCATTATCCAAGCGGATTTTATTAGAATTCTCAAGTCTGAGAATCCGTCTAGTTTTGGCGTCACGTCGTACGATGATGGGGTTAATAAATAACTTGCATAACCTTATTATTAATGAACATGGAATATTTTTATACCAGTAAAGTACTTGGTAAAATAATAATAGATAATAACAATTTTCTTCATACTCTCATGCCATGACTTTATTGAGTAGTACTCCACAGTTGGCTTTAAGCTATGTCGTCATCATCATATAAGTCATCGGAGTAAACTTACCAAGCGAAGAACAGTACTAATATAATTTAAATTTCACAAAGATGAAACATGTACTCATACAAGCCTCGAGTTTTTACACGGAAGTAGATTGTCGGTCGGTGTAATCACTCAGCTGTGAAACAATTATCTCGAATCTCATCGTCGTCAGTGAGTAACACAATACTTGTATAACTTTTTCTCATTATTATTTAGTTTCTACGTAGGTCTTTGTATGGCACCACTACTCATATTTTGTGAACTGTTGAATTTGAAGTTTCAGTCATGTAAGCATCAAGTTCAGTTTTAGAAGAATTGACAGATGATATAAACTATTGTTGTATTAATGGATAAGCCAGCCTGTGAATATTGTGTTTAGTGAATGAGTTTTAAATCCAATTAAACTTCAGAAGCAGAATGTAGTAGATTACTCATATGTCTTAGTGCGTATGAAAATTCATGATTTTATTCTGGTATTATTATAATATTCGTTCGCCCAATTATACCATGAAGTTATAGTATGAGGCAAGCTTTTGCATGCTGTTCAGACTCTTTTCTCCCTTGTCTATCTTCCGTATGTTTGGGTAATATAGTTTCCGTTTCCTGCCATGTGAGTGTGAGCTGAAATCTCTCTTCGGAGTCGAAAGTTTCAGATTTCATTCAGTGTACAGAAAACTTTTTATCTGTTGTCTGTAAATATTTAGTGTGTGAGTCTCTTTTGGACGTTATTATTGTGATGCGTTTATTTAGGACATAACTATAAACTACACCCCTGTAACACAGCTTTGTAATTGGTAGTAGTACTCATCAGTCATCCATCACTACAAGTATGAATAAGGATATGAGTAGTATATGATAATTTTAATGATGGACTAAGATAAAAATGTCGAAATGAATGAACGGAAATGGGTCGCTGATGATGAGCCATGAGCCATATGTATACAACCTGAATGCTAAACCTCCCACGCATAGCATGATAATGAAAGAAATAACTGGTGCAAGTAATTCAGCTTAAAATCTCTATTTTATTGTGAATTTTACTTACCCATTTGAGTTAGTTACCTAACTGGCTGTAGCACATGCACCAGCAACATTAACGGCACTGAATAAAAGTGTTATTACTACATCCAATTGTTTTGTAATATTTCTTGCAATTTTTATAGATTTTAATTCAGGACTTGTAGCTGCAACTACTAATTGTTTAGTAACAATAGTATGTATGTTGGTGTGCAGCAGCTCTTATCTTGTATGTACGCTGTGTACGCATGTATGACCTGCTACATACGATTAGTCACTATCAATACAAATAGTGAAGTCAAATTATGAGAAAACGGAAGACATTCAAACTAAATCTTTATTTGAAAAGAATTACGTTCAAAAGATGCAGAACTGAAATGTGAGATTAAGACTAGACCGATAGAGTGAAGGTTTATTGTAAATCATCAAGATCACAATGGTTGTGTTGGCTAGCAGATTTAGCTTGTAGTTGGGCTAAGTTTATATAAAATGCAGGAAGAACTTTTAAAATTCTTCAGCAGATGTTGATGTTTGATTATCTAACGCACCCCTCTAAATTCAGTTGTTGAATGTTTAGTGTGTACGTACAGAGTGCACCCGCAGCGTATCTCATCATCACTTCAAATTCTAAGTATGTAAGTACTAATTGTAAGACAGATTATGTAGACTCCTTTGATTCAGATTTGTTGGAAATAGCCGGGATTGAGTCTATTATCCTTGTAATTTAGTTGTAATTGTTCCATTCACTTCTATTATTGTAGGGAAAACAATAGTAGCAAAGATTTTAAATCAACAAGGTTGGAGTCCTTTTACAAGGTCAAGCTACTCAAGTTTTAGTATTATATAATTTACAACAAGCACATATACCTCAGCATTTTTCTATCTAAGTTCCTGATCTTGTTCAATTAAGTTTCTATAAGCTTTAGTTTATGAAAGTGAAATTCGTAAGGTTTAGGAATTGAATTAGTTGCAACTGCAAGGATAACTGAGGCTGAAATGACATGCACTGATTCTAATCTGGGTTGGTTTTGGTTGTCAACTTGTCAATTCGATAATCTTCTTCAGCTTTGTGGATCTTTTTACTTTTTATTTTGTTAGCCCAATCTATTAATTAAACTTCTTGTTAGCTACAATGGATGTTGATGGTTCAATTTTGCTGATTTTGTTTGGCATATTTAGTTTTTTTCTCCTTGTTTTATATTTCTTCGATTTTTATACTAGCATGCAACATATCAAATGAGTAAACTATGTATAATATCATTGTACTCATTAAATTATAATAATCGTATGCTTGATACGTGTGTGTCACAATGCAATAATCTCATTGTACATAGTGTAGAGTAAAATTAAAATAAAAGTGTTGATTGGTAATAAAGTAGTTTAAAGAGGATAGAACGAAAACCAAGGACTTTGTGTTGTACATCTGGTGCCCCACCCACCACCTCCACTTCTGCTTCCTTTACAATACCAATTGTTTGTTGCTTGGTTAAAGAATTTTTGTGGGAGAATCTTTAAGCTACTCCTGTAGCTTGGTGCTTCACGATGAATGAATTAGGTTGATGATAGTTCGAAGTCAGGAAAGGCTTTAAGGTACTTACAATTAGTTTGTCTTGGTGTGATGAGTTGTGTGTTGATGTTGATGCACTGTTACTTGTTGTCAGTGAGGTTGGTGTGTCAGTCTGTTTTCTTGTGAATTGTTTGTCTTGTCTAGTTTCAAGCGTTAAGTCTTAGTAATTTTTACTCTGTCATTTCTACAGTCTTGTCTTCGCGTACTTCGTGTCACATCCTCAATAATCAAAGACAATGTTCAATAAAGAGGTACAGAATCGCTAATACAGCAAGATAACCTAAAAGGTCTCTGTAAGAAAAGGAACAGAAGAAGTATTGAAGAAGAAGATAAGAAGACTTTATATTGAGTTCTGTGAGTACAAGAAAGCATCCGGTGTGGCGTAAAACTGCAAAGGGAATCAGCTTTAATTTCAGCAAATTATCAAAAAATATTTGCATAAGCATTGTTTGTGAGCTCATTTGGAAAGATGGGCTTCGGATTAAAACTAGACACCACTAGAAAAGTCAATGGCAGCCATAAATGTGTGTGGCATTCGGACATGGAAAGTGTAATTGGATATTGGATACAGCACAAGTTCTCATAGATAAGAACTGTTAGCTATTACAGTTGAAAAAATTATTCAGTATTGAGAAAGTTATACAGAGAAGGTTCGGTGACGTATAGTGGTTAAGTGGTATGTGCATAAATTGTTCTATTGTATTGATTATTCATCGTAGATCGGTAGATAGTAGTAGATACGTCTCATTTGGTTCAGTCCAGGCTCATGCATTCGTTGTTTAAGAAATGGAACTAATACAAAAGAATTTCTATTCTACTTAAATTGAAAGTCTCAACCTGTGATGAATCACAATTTTATCATCTGGACATTATTTAGTCGGCTAATTAATTAATTCGGTTATGCGTATTCTTGAAGAATTAAATATTGATTATTTCTTGTACCTTTTGCCTTTTAGGTGTACAATGTTCATGACATTGGAATTCGGACAAAAACCTACAGAAGCTCAACTTGCAGACATCGATTGTTTATGTTTCGTTTGTTGATTTGATGAGATGCGTTAATGAGTTAATTGTTGAACTATTACGATTTATGGCAACAGTGTGAAGTACAGTGTCGAGTAATTGTTTCTTAGCTTAACGTTCGTTTCTTCGAACTATTTGCAGTCTAATATCATTGATAGAATAGTGACGGAGACGGATGCAGTGATAGAAAATATTAATATGACTTACTGAACTATATTCCTCATGAGTGCACAAGAAGTGACGCCATCATCCCCACCACCACAAGGTCCTTCTGCATCTTCAACCACACCCGCATGTGACTCCCCATACATAAGGTTGTCATCGTTGAATGTGAAGTCTACCCCTCCTCCTCCAATTCCAGCAGATGCATACCAAAAGAAAGAAGTCTCTAAAAGAGTAGCAACTCCAGGGGCAATAAGCAACAGCGGATCTTTAAGTCTTCCACCTGCAAATCAACCGAATTATCACGTTGCGTTTCCACAAAATGCAGAATCTCAAGAAACTAGACTGTGCGCTGATGAAGAAAATAGTAGTGCTCGGAGCAATCCTTTTGTTGTGACGGTACGTCAATCCCCTGGAAGAGAGCGAATAGGGCTGGGAAGCAGAAGTCCTGGTAATTTCCGAGGAAAGTCTGGTCCACGGCTTGCTTTATACAGAAGCAATTCCAGCTTAGATCTGCTTGATCGTGACAATTACTTACTTCACCATCCCCACCACAACCACCTTCATCAGCAGAGATTGAAATTAGCCGATCAGATCAGGAATAATGATCAAGGAGTTAGTTTGATTAATAATAGAGCATCCATAGGGGAAGTAACTCAGCATTCACATGCTCACCAGGAAAAAGTTATAACTGGTGGTTGCTTTCCCCGTCGAAAAGACTTCGGAAGTCATGGATCCATCGATGTCCTGTCTGTTGGAAGTGGAGGTACTGGAGGGTATAAACCGGAAAGAAGCGGGTCTGTTGGTAATGCAGGGAACTTCCTTTCATTGCTCGGCTCACGAGTAACCGAAGACCAACAGGTGATCCCATCTAAAGTATCAAAGGAAGAAACCAAAAAAGAACAGCCTGGGATGGAAAAATCAAAGTCAACCCTAAGGGAAAGTGCAAGTCCTCGTTTACGGTTGAAACTCCAAAAGTTTTGGGAGCACAAAGATACGGGAGTAGCTAGTAAAGAAGGGCCTAAACCTCAGGTTGTACATTCTGTATCGTCTACAGTTTCTTCAAAAGAAAAGGAAGGTCTGTTCCGGAAGTTCAGAGGATCAAGTTCAAATACCGCATCCCGCAATGCTAACGTTAAAAGTTTGCCTGAAGGTGTGAAATTCGAAGTATTAAGCCTAAGTGAGGAAGGATTGGACTCGACGGATACTTACGGAAAGGTATCTCTGAGGCATGGGGCGAACATTGCAAGTACCGAAAGATTTAGACGTCGGGTTTTGGCACATTATGATTGTCAGAGTGTCTCGGCAAACATTTGTGATGCAGCCAAACTTCGAGGACTTTTATCCAAAAGACGAAATACAACGACCGGAGCCTCCGCAGCAAGTCTAGCCCAGAGACCACACTCTATTGCCAACAATGGGCTGTCTGTCGCCAGTAATAAATGTAGCAATACTTGTAAGGACAATAATGGAAATTCCAATAGTGGTAACAATGGTCAACAGCCATCTAGTCTTGTGGATACTTTCTCTTCGTCCTCCTCTGCCCCACCGGACCCAGACCACGGTGATGACAAATCAAACGCTTTGGTTCTCAGGTAATATAATATGTACTTTTGTATCGTTTTAATTTAACTAACGATCAGTTACCACGTAAGTAGTTGGCTTTAGTGTAAGTAAACACCACCACTTTCAATCTGTCAGTGTTTGTTAAAACCTACCTGCTGAAGTAAATAGTAAATCAATAATTCATTTTTTTCCATAGTTTACATTTTACATGCTCGAAACGTTTTTGAAAATAATTAATGGGAGTTTAACGAAAGGTTCAGGGCTGTTCAGTTGAAACAACATACGAAGTATGTATTCTCTTCCACTTAAGGTCAGAGAGTTAAATAAATAAAACCAAAAATTGATTGAAGAAGCTGAAGTGGGGAGTGGGGAAGTGCTTTTTAAATAGAAACACTTTCTCTTTCCTTCATTAAGTAGCTTTGAACAAGATTTTCAAAAGTTTGGAGTAGTAGGATACATTTTCAGTAATCATCATCTATGATGACAAGTCGTTGCAGAGCAAGTTCTATAAATAATTCATGGAAATACTCAATGCCAAATATTTCTGTAACCATTACTGATTTTCTTATTAACAGTTGTCCGTACTTCAGAAATGAAGTAGGTGGTGAGAAGGAGCGTCTCATTGGTTTATCAAGGAAAGACAATTGTACTTTAATGAAAGTCGGCGGAGGTGTTTACTACAGCTCTAGGAATAATGGAAGTGGCAATGTCGCAATGTTGTCGTGGGAAGACAACTCTCACCGTTCGTCTTTGGCTAGAGGGGTTGCACTACTAGAGTGGCCAGTTGGAAGTCATTGGAATTGTTCCAAGTGTCCTTTGTCGTCTAACGCTGAAGCTCAAAGCTTGCTTGAAGCAAAGGACTCAGGAAGTGACTACTACCGAAGATTTTTTGTTGGCCAGGGTATGATATTACTTGTTTCATGATTGAATTACTGATTGTCAAAAAGACTTTGTACTTTCAGATCATGAAAATTGGTTTGGTCAAGATGAGCATCTGGGACCGTTAGCAATAAGCGTTAAAAAAGAAAAAATACTTGAAGATGATAAGACAAAGAATCTCTATCGTGTAATTGTTCGCTCAACTGAAGTAAGCTTGTATTTGCGTTTGTATCATACAGATTAAGGGTACAATGGTTAATATTTTCTTCTATTTAGCTTAATGCGATTCGAGGATCCATTTTGGATGAATGTGTTCCTGGAGCTAAGCTCAATAGTACAAAAATGTATGCGAAAGAGCTCATTGAGTTTCTCTTACCCGAAGTTCAACTTTCCTGGTAAATCATTTTGAATAACTGAAGCTTAGAAACTTGTATGACTGTGTTAATTTTGTTCCAATTTACAGCTTACGGTTAGGAGTATCATGTGCTGAAGACCAAGTATTAAAATTAGACGAGCAGGGCCTTACGAGGCGGCACAAAGTAGGAATAATGTACTGCAAAGCGGGACAGGGAAGTGAAGAAGAAATGTATAATAATGAAGCCGCCGGACCTGCTTTTACTGAATTTCTTGATCTCATCGGTACTCGCGTTCGTCTGAAAGGATTTGAAAAGTACACGGGTGGGTTGGATCACAAAGGTACGAAAATACAAAGTACGTGTTTACATTTTAGTTTGATTATTAGTAAAACTCACATTGCGTTTGATTAGACGATTCTACCGGCTTATACTCAATTTTTGCTGAATACGAAGATTGTGAAGTTATGTTTCACGTCTCAACTCTCCTTCCGTTTACACCAAACAATCGTCAACAGGTATGTTCTTTAATTGGAATGTTTCTAAAATCGTCACTAAAATTATCATTGGTAATTTACATTATTTCCGCAAAGTAGTGCAATCGCTATCATTTAAACCTTTGTAATCATTTGTGTGAGAAGTAGTTGCAATAAGTTCCCATTTGATAAATACTGTGGCTTGTCGCTTTTGGCTCCCTTAACATCGCACACTAATGACTCCATTTGTGTGTGCATTTGTTTTCAGTTGATGCGGAAGAGGCACATTGGCAACGATATTGTGACGATAGTTTTTCAAGAACCAGGAGCACTTCCGTTTACCCCTAAAAGCATTCGCTCTCAATTTCAACACGTCTTCATTGTCGTTAGAGCAGTCAACCCCTGTTCTGATTCTACTTATTACACGTAAAGCTTATAATAATCAATTTCTTTACACTTCAATAGTCTGACTCTTGTTGAAGATTGCGCTAGGCTTTTAATTGTGATTATGATTGTTGGAATTCTTATTGACGGTATTGACAGTGTTTCGGTGAGCCGGTCACGAGAAGTACCATTATTTGGCCCTCCAATCCCTCATGGAGCAAAATTTCCTAGAAGTAAAGAATTCGTAAACTTCTTGCTAGCAAAAGGTACTGATACTCTTTAATTTTTATCAATTGAATCGTAAACTTGAGTACAACTAACTGGCATTTTTACTTACACGAATGCAGTGATCAATGCTGAAAATGCGACTTATAGATCTGAGAAATTTACTACAATGGCTACCAGAACAAGACAAGAGTATTTAAAAGAGTTGGCCAAAAACTACAGTACCAATACACCTATTGATCCCCGACCGAAATTCTGTATGGTTTATTCTCATTCACCTAGCGGATTGTATTCTTAAACACATTCTTTTTTCTAAAATCTGTGTTCACTTACAGCGATGCTTCAGTTCGGCGGAAGTAAGAAGAAAGATTTCACAAAGTCCAACTTTATTGGAGATGGCAAATTACTGAAAGGAGCATTGTCGTGGAGCGTCTGGGTTGAGGAAAGTTTCGATTCGGCCACCCGCATTGACGCTTACCTAGCCCTTTCTACAGACAGCCTTGTAATTATTGATGGAAGCTCCAAAGAGCCAATTTTTGCCATTCCTTGTGCATCTGTTTTGGGGTGGAACTCCTCTGTGTCCAATAAGTTACGAATTTTCTACCATGAAGGAGAATGTGTTAGTATTAGAAGTAAAGGCGAAAGCGACGAACTGCTTGAAATCATCAACAGACTTGAAAGTGTTACCAAAGGGTCAGAAACAATGGAGTTCGTACTGCGAAGATCTGATGGATCCCAGTTAGGGTTTCATGTTCAGCAAGATGGAGTTATTACTGAAGTAGAAACTTCAGGGTGTGCTGCCAAAGCAGGAGTGAAGCAAGGCTCAAGATTGGTTGAGGTAATAATAGTATTCACTTTTTTCAGTCATTTTGACTATATTTTGACGTTCTAAATGTTCTTTGTTTGTCCCAATAGATTTGCAAAGTGGTTGTAGCTACATTAACTCAAGATGAAATGATTGAAATGCTGAAGAAATCTACTTCAGTCATCCTGATGGTTGTTCCACCATTTTCTGACAATTCTCCCAGGAGAGGTTGTGTTGGAAATGAATGTTGTGGTCCACCTTCCGAAGATACTTTTTTAAAGGACCTTGAAATCGGCGGAAACGTTGACCTGTATGAAAATATTCATTTAAACGGGATAGGTGAGGGTGGGGAGACTTCTCCTCCTTCCCACCCTCACACTCATTACAAACAGAATCCTCACAGAAGAAAGTAAGTGGATTATTTTAAATGGGTTGTACTGATTATAAGCAATATGTGACATTTTGCTCTATACTTATATTGTTTAGATATGAAAGAGGATTCTCTCCGCCAAGATCTAGCAATAGCTCAGGGTATGGAACCGGAAGTTCAAGCAAAAGCTTCTCATCCGCCACAGTCGAGCAAAATAGCATGACATCTCAGTCTGCAGAGGTAATGAACAGTTAATACACTATTAGCTGCTTTTAAAAGATCAGATCGAAATCGAAAGTGAGTTCTCACTCAGGAAATATAAGTGTGGTAGGCTTGCAGACTTGTTGTGTAAATCAAACTCTACGTAGTCATTTCCTGATCAAGTACATATCCTGTCACGTTATGAAAGAAATATTCCGCGATTGCAACCAGAGATAAAACATAATTTTGGTCTGTATGAATACGTTAGAACACACGCGAAAGCTGGTTTGCGGAAGATATCGCATGATGTGGGAAATCCTCCAAAAATTTTCTCAGGCTGACAATATTTTGTGAAAGCCTTAATAGTTTCATTTCCTAGTTCACTCATGGTTTTAAAATAGCATTTCGCACGTTGGTAATTAATATTTGCTCTGTTAATGTAAACAGGGAGGAGAAACATTAACAGCAAGCTCATCAAGCGGAGTGTCATCAGTAGAAGACAAGTCGATGTGGTATGATCAAAAAGTTGAAGGTGCCAATGATGGAGACGTTACACCTCCACCAATCCCTGCTAGATTGACCCGTGTGTCTCCGTCGAAGACTCCACTTCGAGAGGCTCAGCATACAATGAATATGAAGGAAGTCGTTAAAGGAAGCCCTTCTCTGAATTCCACTCATGTGAAGGGCAATCTGGTTAATTTCTTGAGGCCGGAACAGTCGCATTTTCATCGAAGCTCTCCTCATCATAACTCTTTTCACACTAAACTATCTCCGAGTAAAAGTCATGATATGTTGCATTTGAAAAACATGTATGGTCTGAACCATCCGTTAAAGCCCTACCCAAGTACTGCTGCTGTGGGGATGGCTTTCGATAATAATAACAGCAATTATGCCGTGCACCACGGACGACTGACAAGAGAACATAGCAGTCTTGGTGTTTCGGGAGAAGGAAATTATTCTTACGGCTATGCAAATCGCTTCAGGAACTCGGATGGCCCTATGCAATTTGAAAATACACGTTATGATAGAAAAGTGACTTATTTGACTGACTTCCCGTTGACACAAAGTCATTCCACAGAACATATGGCTACTGTTGGACTTCCTGTTCATAATAACAATGTTATCCATAGTAAGGTAAGCTGGAGCGATACGTTATATATGTATACTGGTTGCACAGTATGTTTTTGAATCATGTACTTTAAAAATCATTATTAGGACCTAAATGCTTTAAAGAACGAGCGTGTAGCTCAACTTAAATCCGCATACCTTGACAAACATCGAGAAAAAGACGTGAGTTCTATCCGGGATATTAAGAGACAATCCTTTGATGGTACGTTAATCTCGAGTTCGTATAATAACATAGCAGAACTCCTGTTGCTCCCATAAGTATCTCAAAGTATAAAATACGTTTTTTTATGATTAGGTACCAGTCCCGAAAGTGAAAAATCCCGGGGGAAAACCCCGTTAAAAACTGCGACGATGGCGACGTCGACCCCAGTTTCCGAAGTAAAATTGAGACCAGGGGTTAATGGAAGTAACGGGAGATCCAATCTGAATCGAAGCAGCACTCTTCAGGAAAACTTGATGCGATTGATAAGTCCCGAGTTTCTTGAGTCTACGTCACCCCTTCCCACCTCTACAGACGTTTACAGTTCAGGGAGAATTATGACGTCAAGTAATGGGGATTCTTCGGACCTGTATTCAACTCGAGTTGACGTTGGACAGCTCTACAAATCTGGGGACATCAGCAATAAACGAGCTTCCTTGAATGAGGAATCGACAATCAGCAATAATAACAATAATAATAATAATGTCAGCAGTAGTTCACCAAGTAAACGACACTCTTTATTGGCGGACGCTCACTCTCTCCAGTCGTCTTTCGATAGTTACGAAAACGAAGTGAATCTTTCTGGGGCTCCTTGTTATAACAGATTGTCAAGAGTATCCAACGGAAGTAATCCAAATCCAACTTCCTTAAGTCCATCAGTGCAATCGAAGTCCAGTCCAGTAGTTGCTAGCTGGATGAAAGTTCCTAATGCTAATGAGTAAGTGTATGATAATACAAGGGTTTTTCTCGGTGTACTTGAAACAAGTTCTATTAAAATTCTTAACTTTTGTAGAGGAGTGGACAACGACAATCCATCACTATCGCCGGCATTACCCATTGAAAGCGTACTGAATCTTGAGGCTCGTGTCAGTGAGCTAGAAGCTAAATTGCGTCGAGAGCAAGAATCAAAAGAAATTCTTGCCGTTACAGTTGCAAATTTACAAGAAGAAAATCGAAGACTTCAACAAGAGTCTCATTCAACTCAGCAAGAATTTTGTAAATTCAAACAGTGGTTGTTGCATTCTGTGGACCAACCTAGTCCATCTGGGGAATCTTAGCTTAAAAGCATTTAACACTTTGCCAACAATATTTCTAAAAATGGTCTTGAACATGGTTGTGTTTTAGGAAGGACAAATAATAGTTGTGTACATTGAGATTAGTGGATATGGGTTCAGTATTTTACCAGGAGTAAATAGCTTCATTTTTTAATGCCACACTTGCGGCAAATTATAGTTAGTGTAAAGAGTGTATAATCACAAATAACGTACCATGTGAAAGTTGCATATCTGTGTATTGCCTTAAATTATTGTATGAGATGTAATTTGTGACTAATTTGTAAATGTAAAAGATATTTGTAGCATAAGACACCATCGAGTATCCGATAGGAGTTGTAATTCTAAAAACAACAATCATGTAGAAAATGATGAGTGGTAAGCTTTAACAAAGTATTTTATGTATTCTCAAGGCAAATCACTTTAATCATGAAGACGTAGTCTTCCAAACAAGTACAATCACCCAAACTCGTATAAGCTTTTTACAAACGTTTTCTATACTTTTTCTACTTAATTTAGAATTAAGTAATATGATAATATGATATGTTTCGATCCCTCAATGAGATGAGAGTGCCTTTCCTGTATTTCACTTCGTTCTCTCGGGTTGTTCTGGAGAAATGTACTAACGTGTTCAAACCTTCAAACCACTCAATATTCAGTGTCTTCCTCAGAGTTCACCTTGAGAGTCCACTTCCATTTGATGCAATTTCTATTTTAATTCATGTCTGAAAGACAAAACATTCATTACAAATTAATCAATCAAGGTATGACGAAATGCTGATGGTCTACGTTTTAACTCGCAATCCGATTCGTCTAACCAACTTATGAATTTTTACTAAACTTTGTACTTGAAGAATCTTTGAATTCAACATTAAAATGGAATTACAAAACTTTAGTTGTATTATAATTATTGCAAATTGTCCATCGATTTCATGAAATTTCGTTCATTTAGGGTGACAATAATAGATGGCATTTTAACTATTACTCCAAAAAGCCAATGCAAAGTATCAACAATGCGTGAATTCACATAAGCAATTTATTTATTTCATTTGAAATTAGCATTTATAAATATCTCAAAACTGGTTTCACTCTGACGTTGCTGAGTTGATTCCTCGCATTCGTGTTTACTGGAGACATACAGCTCTACAAAATGAAGGTTACATTTATCTTAACCAACAGAAGCAGTAATTAGTTCTGCAACAAATTCATCCGTGGATCGCACTGTCAACTGAAGATTAACCCCATCAGAAAGCACTAATTTTGCCCTTGCAAGAACTTCAATTCCTCCACGGAATACACCTGTGTAAAAATCGATATGTATAAATCCTCGGGATTTTGAACTTTTATTGTTATGCTTAAATTACCTGCTAAAGCTAACGAGTGGCTACTTTTGCCCTCTGGAACTCTGTCCGTGCGATCACAAGGCTGCATTCCCAGATACGAAACAATATTTTTCACTGCTTCTGGAATAGTGTTGGCATTTGACAAGGCATAGGTCTCCTCTCGTTCCAGTTCTACCTCCTCCCATGAAGCCATAAAGTTTGGACGTGAGACTCCCACGATGTGATCATTCAGGTTAATGTCAATATCTTCAAGCTGGAAGGAAACAAATGTAATGTTTAAGCAGTCAGACTAAATCTAAAGAAACCTGTGAACTAATGTGAACATTAACTTACAACATAATCGTCATCATAGCCCTCATCAGAGTCGGGAAGTCCAGTATCAGGATCACAATCTTTCACAATAAACTTCAGGCTCGCCCCAACAGTAGCCCCTGATGCAACTTCGAGATCCTCAGGCCACGCCATAACAGCATAGGCGTTTGATGGCGTTCCATAAGGCAACTTGGGGATAGCTACTGATGCAATTTGTTGGAATCCTTCAGGGATATCCAACTGAACTCTCACGTTCTCAAGTAACTGATCAGGCAAAGTGTTTTCAACCCGGAACTGAAGCAAAAGATGATTTGTGAAGACATGCTTTGTACATGAAACGACGTATTCTGTCTCCGACTCCGTGAGCTGCTGCTTTTCGCAACTTTTAAACAACCCTCCAAGGGGAATCCGCGATAATTCAGGAATTTTGGCAACTTCATCAGCAAATGAAACCTCCTGAGTTTGTTGAGCTTTCTTAGCAATTGGTTCAGATGGTTTAGTTTTCAAGAGACCTCCTCCAGGTGATGGCTGTCCTTTAACTTCCTCTGATACACCGGTGGCTAATGGAACCGTCTTTATGTTAAACTGTGTTGTCTGCTTATTACTGTCGCTCAAATGAGCAGACAAAGCTTTCTCCAATGCGACAATTGAAACTTGTATTGTGTTCAGGATATATTGATTCACAAGAGATTTGTCATCGCAAGACAGCAGTTGGTGATAAAGAGTAGCACGGTCCCGAACTTCGTCATCTGAATCCACTTGGCACCTCTATGAATTAAGCAGAATATTACAACACTTGGCTATGACCTATGACTTAACAGCAGTAATTGATTACTTGCTGAAGTTATAAATATAAATTCCTACCTTCAAAAGCACCAAGATGTTAGACAAAAGATTCGGGCAGCAAGCAGCAAACTGAGCTAGTGCAGCTACTGCTGCTGCTCTTACGGGAGGTTGTTCAAGAATAACTCGATTGTAGATGTAACGAATGTATTTAGAAGGTTGCTTTGCTTTTGGGCCTTCTCTCCCCAACAAATGTAAGATTCTAACAGCCAAACTTGTGTGCTCACAGTCTTCAATAAATTCGCACAAGTGACTTAACCCAGTCTCTTTAGCTTCTGGATTCTCTTCAATGATTGTGATTATTGTGTCTGCAATTGCAGCTTTGTAGTCTAGACCGCCTTCATCCCGCAGCAAAGCTGACAAGAATGACATCAGCGTGTTATGCTTTCGTGGAAACTTCAGACACAACGATTTGATTGCTGCAACCACGACTATTTTGAATTCGTCAGAAATCTCCGACACAAAAGATGCTATTTGTTTCATTAATCGATCAATTGAAGACTCTGCCCCAGTTTTCAGCAGTGTAGTAATTGCTAACGTAGCAATAGAGCGATTAGAATCTGTAATAAGATTCTCCAAATCCACGTTACAATTGGTTACTGAAGCTGGGTGGCTAATTGCAACTTTGTTCAGAGTGCGGACTGCCGCAAATCGAAGAGCTGGCTTTGGGCTGGAACAGAATAATTGAAGGACGCTAACAGCCGGATTGATTTCCCTCGACGTAATACGCTTCAAATTAATGATCGCATGTGCTGCTTCAAAAATAACCAACTCCGACTTATGTCGAAGACAAGCTTCCAAGAAATCAAAGAATGGGGAGTCGACTGGGTTATCTTCCTCATCAACCAATTTTGCAGCTATTCGAATCTACTCAGAAACAGTTTTGAAAAGTAATATTGAATTATTGCAGAAGACATGGATCAACAATCCTCTTCAGTTCACTATATATTACCACTATAACTCACCAGCAAAGAGACTGCAAATGGTGACTTCATATGGGATTTAGTTAATTTGGTCACCAGTTTTGTTACAGCTAACCTATCAGCTTTCCGAATATGGTACAGAACTCCCAAGGCGTGATACTGAACCATAACGCTACAAAAGAAGTAGTATGACATCATTTGAGCACAGAAATCAAAGCTTTCTATTATTTTAATACAAGCAACTAACTTCTCTGAATTGAGAGCCTCTTGTACTTCAGACACCCAGCGTTTCACTAAATCTCCACTTCCAGATGTCAGATGGTATGACCGTACTAACGCAGCACTACTGACAGACGGCAGCTTATCCACAATCGCTTGTTTCAAATACCTCTCCAAAGCTTGTAACATCGAAGCCTACAAAGAATAAAACAATTAATGTTCAGCACCACTTGCAGTGACAACTTATAAACACTTCACCAATAAATATAGACTTTTAGTTAGCTATTTAGTCTAGCAATCTTGTTCCTTCACTTACATCCGTAATCGTGCACAAAGCACGGATTGCAGCTCCCCTGTACATATCTTCCTTCCCAGTCATATCCTTCGTCAACGAAGAGGTCACAATAATAACATCTTCAGCAATATGACTCAATTCTTTAATTCCCAAGTACACCATTCGCCTCAACACGGGATCTTTCGACTGAAACAATTTCGTCATTGCAAAAAATGTCTCGGTCGCTTCAGTACTTCCCAGAGTCTCGCCTTGATTCAGCAAATAAAGAACTTTCGACAAAATCAGCGTACACTTCCTGGGATTTATCAGTGAATCATTAAACGCCCTCGCTTCCTGCAACACCGTCGTCTTTTCCAGCCCCTGATAAGGATTGCCTCCTCCTACAAATTTACAGTTTTACAGTTTCAATAAATCCATTTGGTCAGAGTTCAACTTGTGTCAATTTTTGATCACAGAGCATCCTTACCTTCTTCTTCCTCCTTCTTCTCCCGTTTGAAACTCATCTTTCTCCGACTCAAGTATTTGAAATATTTCGAAATTCAAAAGAGAGAGAGAGAGAGAGAGAGATTTGGTAAAAACAGTTTGACAGTCGGTAGACTGGCTGGCTGACTGACTGGCTGGTCGTCGTCGGTGGATTGTGTCCACGTCAACTCAAGAGAGAGACTCAAATTCCCCTGAAAAGGGAGCGGCGGGAATTCGGGCTCATTCAAACTTCTGTCATTCCGCATCTCTCCCTCTCCCGTCCTGGTCCTCTCTACTCGTCTCAGTCGAACCGCAAACTCTCGGAACACGACAAAATAATTTTTAAGGTTCGTCGTTTTTACTAGTACACAATAAAATAAATATCCGAATTTCGGTTTTTTTCGAAATTTGACTCCAATTTTTGTGATTAATACTGCGATTCAAAGAAGAAGCTGGGGAGATAATGAGTGATCCAAGCGAGGACGCCGCAGTACCAATGCCGGACTCAACGACTGGTGGAGCGATTGTTCCGGATGAATTGATTATGAAGCAACAAGAAGCTATTGAAAAAGAGGTATGAGTTTGGGTGTCACGCAGCTTGACAATTTATTACTATGTTTTTCATAAAACTATACTGTCGTATAATATTTAAATCGCCTTGAGTTTGAGTTGTATATGTAAATGTCTACGGCAGCTTAATCACTTAAAGTTAGTTTACAACATTGTATGGGAAGAGATTATTGGTGTGTAGTCAGTATATAGGGCAGGTAGTTTACTAGCATGACCTGGTAGATTTTTTAATTTACCCATTCAGCCAGGGTGGGAAATGCTGCGGCTGCCTTCCTTAAATTAGAATACGCAGTAGATCACACAAGTAAAGTGTGACCAGAAAAAAACGTAGTAGGGGATCCTGGAACTGGATAAAAGGGGATCCAGTTCCATTTAGGGGATCCTGGATTCATGCAGCTGAATTGTAGACCAATTGAGCGATGTCTCTGGTTTTTCGCATCTGTTTTACGTAATTTCTTCTTCCTTGCCAAGTACAAAAGTACAGAAACATAATTATTGATCAGTTAATAATTATGTTTCTGTACTTTTTTCCGAGTTTTTCACCATAGGTTTTTGCAAAGAACTTCCAGATAATACTTTGAATTTATGTAATGTATGTTATTGTTTATTTCCGCCACAGATTTCGACAAACATCGCGTTGGTTGGAGTAAAGGAGCCAGTTGATGTATTGCTGAACGAGTACGTGAACGATGCCGTCTACCAATCGAAAATTGTTGATATTCAGAAAGATTACAAATTCATTCGAAGAACGCGGCCTGATGGAAATTGTTTCTTTCGAGCTTATTGCTATTCACTTCTTGAGGCTCTAATCGTTAAACCAGAACTTCGACCTGCTATTAAACAAAAGGTCGTGGATGCTAAACAGCTGTTGACTGATGCAGGAATGACTCAATTCACTGTAGAGGACTTCTATGAAAATTTTGCAGACGTAAAAAGACACACTACTTCACATTCCAATGTTAATAGTTTCATAGTTTTGAGTTTTTAAACAATAAATGGTTTTTGTATGTGAATTAGATGGTGAACGAAGTCAGTGGGGGAATGACAGAGGCTGAGCTTTATAATAAATTTCAAGACCAAGGAGTCGCTGATTATTTAGTTGTCTTTCTAAGGATCTTAACTTCAGCAGAATTGCGCAAGAATGCTGAGTTCTATTCAAACTTTATTGAAGAAAAAACGTTAGAGGAATTCTGTCAGCTGGAAGTCGAACCTATGTACAAGGAAAGCGATCACATCCACATTATTGCCATTACTGCTGCCCTTGGCTTTTGTGTAAGAGTTATCTACATGGACAGAGGAACAGGCGGAACTCACGATTTTCCTGAAGGCTCTAGCCCCACAGCTCATCTTTTGTATCGTCCTGGTCATTATGATATCATATATGCAAACTAAATGAAAATAGAGTCATCTGTGTCTTCCTGTCCTATACCTAACCTAACTTACTTTCTATACTTGTATTGATCTTAAAATCTGAACTATGTCGAAGAATGATCATTGAGATTGAATCTGCTTGAAATTCTTGTTAATTAAAGAGCTATTTGATAAAAAATATAGGATACCTAAATAGAGTCAATGTTGAATTATTTGTAATATCGTTTGAAATTACCATATACAAGTAAAACGAGGTTTTTTGTTTTCCTAAAATTCATCTGAACTTCTAGAAATTAGGGACCAGTTGGATGTTCCAATAAGTAATTGTTGTCTTAAAATAATTAAATTAACTGAGACAGAGTGAGTTATCGGATCATGTCGAATTAAAGATAAGAGACGTGAGTGACGAATCATAGAGAGGTGATTAATTACAACACCTTTACGCGTCAAGGCAAGATAAGATAGTTGGTGGACGTTGCTAACTAAATGAGATGTGATGAGGGAAACAGTTTGTCAGTCCATCGGGTTGGAGTGACTAGTTACGATGATGGGATCCACTTCGTATTTCTACACTCATCCGCAGTACCATCCACCCTTCGAGGATCTGGAGCATCCAGTGCCTTACTACTACTCATCCCCAGGGCATTCTGCGGGATGGAGTTCTGAGCATTCTGTCGATTACACTCTACTGTCTCCACTCAAAAGCGAGCACGAGTCGATTCCTGAGGATCTTCCTTCCTCCAGGTAACCCATTTATCATCTTCAAACTCTTATTTACTTGACAGCGTCAAGTACATGTTACATCTTCAGCATTCACACTGCCTTAACTCATGACTCAATCCATCAACACATGTCGATTTACTAACATCTTTTCTTCGTTATTTCACATTGCAATAAAGGTAAATTCAACTTTCAACTTACAATTAGAACTGTGAACAAAAGCTTCCAACAAAGGCAAATGTCCGTACCAAAAGAATAATATTTTACTAACTACCAAAGTTGGGTGGTGAATTATTATGCTGGTCTAATCAAACAATTTTATGATGAATATCTTATTCTACTTCGCTTAACTGCGCTGTAGAAGTTCCTCTGTATCGATAATTTAATTCTTTTATCACATTACAACCCATCAGTTTGTATGTTCATTTAATTCTGGTTTATTGATAAAAATCATGCAGGGATGTCATCAGTCAGTCAAACATCAAAATGATGTGTACTCCGTATGATGGAGATAATTTGTTGTTGCAACTAACAAAATAATTGCCTAGCCAGTAAATGCGATTGATAAGGGAGTAATTGTAAAACAGGCTCATTCTGAGGCTGAAAAAACCCTGACTTTCGCAATAGCATCAATTATAGCTTAGAGGCCAAGCTCACCCAAAGGAATTGACGAAATGAATAGGGCTGGATATGTATCAGTAAAGAATGGTTCAAGATAAGCAATATACGACCAACTCGTTATCATTCACTGACTGCTTTCTGATAATATTAAGCAACATACACACCTGACAACAGTCTCTACACAAATACGTTCCAATGCGACTCCAATTTTACCATAATTTCTAATCACAAGTAATTAAACACCTATGTGTGTACCTAGAGACTATTTTATCCTCTTTCCATGTAGTCTCGTGTGCAGAATTAATCGTTAAATCAGCCCTAAAACTTCTGAAAACCATATTATGCACCGTTGACCGTGTATGAAAGAAAGCCAATTCACCTTTTTAAATGGCATATTATTATGATAATGTGTTGGATAATACAGAATGGTAGAGTTGAAGTCAGGAATGAGGCAAGGATTTAATGTTCGAGACATCCTGGACCTTCCACCTCCGACTTTCAAACAAGAGCTGGACTCCCCACCCATCTACGACTATTCCAGTCCACCTCAGCAGCATCTCCACAGTGGAGGACTTTTGCCTCCATGGAGCATCTCCCACACGCCTGCAGAGTCCCCCCTCCATAGTGAGACATACAATCAACACTCATCTCTTTGACCTTCACATATTAATCATCTGACCTTGACTTTGACAATCGCAGGACCTGTTTTTGAAGATGGCCTAGTCTACACTGGAGCCAATTTAGATGAGCCAATTGACCCCAATTTGTACGATAAGCGATTGATCCCTACTGCCAGGTCAGTTTTATTCGCACTATATAATCAGAAGGCTGACAGCTTTGATACTCTTAAAAACGAAACAATGTTAACATTCGAGCAGAGGGATTCTCCGTAGCTTGGACGATGATGAGATGAAAGCCAGAAGAACTCTTGTTGATCCGTCGTCGATAATGACAATTCATGAATATGTACCTCCTATTAAAGAAGAAATTCGAGAGTCTGTCATCGTTAAAGATGAGTATATTAGTAGTGCCTTTATTCACTCACAGCCTCAGAACCACTCCCATCACCAGCATTCCGATTCGTACAGTTTAGGTAAAGACAATAATGAAATAGAGGGCATGCCTTATTTCATATCTCAAAACTTTGAATTGTGCAAATAAGCATGACCTAATTTGTAACTTGCAGAAGTTCGAGCACGGGGAATGATGGAGAGACAAGATTCTGCAGCAAGTATGACAAGCACTTGTTCGTCGACGGGCACTGGAGGAGGTGGAATCCATGGAACAAGTGAGGAAGAGTCCGAGTCCATGATGGACAGCAATAATAAGTCGTCTTCCAAGAAACGCAAGCGTAGGATTCTTTTTACAAAAGCTCAAATCTATGAATTAGAAAAAAGGTTTAAGCAACAAAAGTATTTGTCTGCGCCTGAGCGAGAACATTTAGCATCGACCATAAGACTCACTCCAACTCAGGTCAAAATCTGGTTTCAAAATCATCGCTACAAGACAAAAATGTAAAAATGCTATGCTACTATATTATGGTAATATGCGGCGGTCTTTTTACAACGTAATTGCATGAAAATTGTTTATTATTAGAACGCAAGAAGGAGCGTGTACTTCGACCACAGGGAAGCGAAAGGATGAAAGATCAAATTCTTTGGACGAGCAGGACTCTCCGCATAATAATAATAATAATGACCAGCATATTCATTACAGTCATTCCAACCATCCATCCAGTAACAATACTCTCCCTTCGTTGAGCTCAAGACATTGGCAGGGCACTCAGGATATTTAAAGTTAAATAACTTGGTATGTATGTAATAATAGCAATAGGTTTTTATTAGATAAGTTTATCTTTCATGAACGCATTACTTTCGACAGCTTTATATACTTGCTTGTAAATTCATGTCTACATGAGATGTATATAAGTTAACGAGATGATGCGTGAACGGAAATAAACAAGAAATACGAGAGAAAAGCTTCTATATGAGTTTATGGCTGGCTAGCAACGTGTCCTTTATTTTCTTCAGTAGTATCTTATGGAAACATTTTTCTACAAAGTTCAGTCGACCACCAGGTCCAGAGAAATATTTACAGGTCCAATTTGACGAATCTGACTTCAAATTCCACAAGTAAAAATGGAGCCGTCAAAACGCATGTCCACTTCTAAACTGCAGAGGCCCAAATCTAAGTCGCCTACCGCGGGATCATCCAAGACAGGATCGCCATACAGGGCAGTGCAGAGAAAGCGATCAAAATCAATCAGTAAGGGAAGTAGAGTCCGAATCGGAAGTCGTGAAAAGACTCCCTCGGCTACCAAACCTGACGTTGGAACTCTGGGAAAGACCAAAATTTCAAGTGTACTACAAGATGAGCTTAACCGTCTCAAAAGACTTGCTTGCAGTAATGAACAAACAGCTTGACACTAATTACTAATTACTAATCGATATCAATGTTTCAATAGTAAAGCATATTTCTCTTCTCGTTTCAGTTGAAGGCGATGAGAACAACAACTACCTTGAGGATATTGAAACTTTCCAGACACAAACGATAAAGCTGGAAGTTTGTCCTCAATACCGAGTCTTTCAAATGAACGGCAAGCCTATCACTCTCAATTCCCCTTCTAAATCGGATGCCATCCCAGAACACAACGACACTATGGTTGTCGCTACCAAAATCCCAAGTAGAACTTTTCTTCGAAACGTAGAAGACAGACTGAAACCTAAATTGACAGCGAGCTTTTATAGATGTGCCGTTTCCAACGATGAAGAGTCAGCAGACAGGCCACGATTGTCTTTTCAACAACCGACGAGGCCCAAACAAGAGAGCGTCAGTGTCAGACATCAAGATCTGAGAGATATTTCCATACTGGAGATGGAAGCTCACTGCATTTCGACGAGTACAACCGTGTCTCTCATTGACGTAGCTGCACAACAGGGAGAAGGAGGTCGACTTGGAATTGACTATATCACAGAAATGATGAAGCAAATTGTTCCGGAAGATCTGGAATCTCAAATTGTATCGGGAGCTTATGAACTAGGCAGCCATGTCTTGAACGCAGGGTGGAAAGTTGCCACTTCTTTAATGCCGTAAGGTTTCATAACAATATATTTTTGAAACTCTGACCTCTCACATTAAACTCGTTATTCTCTGACTTACAGAGATGAGTCTGACATGGAACCTGAATCTGATCTGATAAAAGTGAATGGCTATGAAATCAAATCAGTTGGGCGTGGAATGGTAATACAGGCCATTTACCTAAACTCTGATCGTCATAATGCATACCCACCGTGTCTAGACACAAGATCATTAGACCCGTATGCTCGATTGAGAATTTGGATTCAACTGAGAAGGAACCCCAGACCTTACAAAGGACTTCACGGGTACTCTAATGACCACGAAATTGAATCCCAGGTCTCAGTCACTGACACAAAATGGATTCTGAACTGCGGGGAATCCAGCTTGCTTACAATTACAGTGCCTACTGGAGTTTGTACTTCCAACATTTCACGCATTATTTACCCTGACGGGTCTTTGATTGTCCAGGCTCCCTAATCTCATCGCTGCCGTGTACCTTGTGACCACACTTCTCTATTATTCATCTGATGTACGAACGAGTACATGCACAGGAGGATCTCGCACTATCTTGTATCATTTGTAAAGCTGCTCAATGCTCAATAAAATTATCAGTGTGAACTGACGTGAGCTGTTTATGAGTTTATGATCTCTATATCAGATAAGATCCACACCTTCTCGCATGATTCTACGCTTCATGTGACTTTGAAATGAAGCGATAATGATAATCCATCCTTCTTGCTGGCATACGCTGGCATATATTGATGAAATGATTATTATGGAGCATTCTATGGTTTTTGGCTTCTGAAGTGATTTTACCCTCAATTTTGCACTCAACTTTTGATAATCTACTGATAATAAGAAATTGTATAAAAGACTGTCTTGTGACGCTTATTCGAGACACTTGTCAGATTTCGACAGTCGTGCGTAGAGTTTCAATTCATAACAAAATGAGTCGTCGGTGGGTGTGTTTAATATTGTCTCTTTTAGTTTGTGGGGCGATTGCTCAACAAAATCCTGTTTTCGAAGGGTGGTATGCAGATCCTGAGGGGATAGTGTACAACAATACTTACTGGGTATATCCTACTTATTCTGCAAATTACGGAGAGCAACTTTTCTTTGACGCTTTCTCCTCACGAGATTTGGCGACGTGGACAAAGCACCCAAGAATCATCGACACGAATGAAGTGGCATGGGCTAATGGAGCGATGTGGGCACCCTCCGTATTCTCCCATGAAGGCAAGTATTACTTTCTTTTCGGAGCGAACGATGTCCACGAAGGGGAAATCGGTGGAATCGGGATCTCAGTTTCTGACAGACCGGAAGGACCCTACAAAGACCTGTTGGGAAGGCCACTTATCCAAGAAATTGTCAATGGAGCCCAACCGATAGATCAATTCGTATTTCGAGATGCAGATGGGACTTTCTATATGTACTATGGAGGTTGGGGTCACTGCAACCTCGTCAAATTCAACAATGACTTTACGGCGTTAGCTCCTTTGCCTGATGGTGGATATTACCAGGAGGTCACTCCAGAGGGATATGTAGAGGGGCCGTTCATGTTCATCAGGAATGGAACTTACTATTTCATGTGGTCTGAAGGCGGTTGGACCGGACCTGATTACCGAGTTGCTTATGCCAAAGCTTCTTCTCCGTTCGGACCTTTCGTTCGCGAAGCCGTCATTCTCCAGCAAGATCCTGAAATCGCTACGGGAGCTGGTCATCACTCGGTCATCAATGTTCCTAACACGGACCAGTACTTCATTGTCTATCACAGAAGACCTTTAGGCGAGACCGATGGAAATCACAGAGTCACTTGCATCGATGAAATGAAGTTTGACGATCAAGGGAATATTTTGCCTGTTAAAATGACTTTTGAAGGTGTAACTGCTCCCCTTCCTTAATGCACTCACCTTGTATTACTATTTTCATTTATACAAATTAATAAAAAACACACTCTTTTTTGCTTCACATTTTATTGTCATTTACTTACAGAAAGTGGAGATAAACAATCAATTCAATGCAAAGTCAATATTTTTTTAGGTATTTGTATGCGAAACGAAAAGTACTCGTCATTTTGAGTTTAAAACATGAGTCACCACCAACTTAATCAATAAACATAAAATATAAACGATACGATTGCATGCAAGGTAAATTTTCTTCCAAGTCAAAGAGACTTCAATAATGACGATTCATTTTGTATTTAAGCTATCTAAGATAATTTGTAATATTGACAAGATTACAGTCTTTATGATTTTCGACACTTTTTAGCCTTAGAAGGCACTTCTTTTCCCTCAAGCTCGTCAACTTTTTGTCTTTGATGATCCAACTTCATGCGCTGCTGACTCCGATCCTCCACGAACACCTTTTTTATTATGATAGACTTCTCCGTCTCAGAGAGCTTGCCACTTGATTGTATATTAATATTTTCTGGAAAAGGATTGATTGGTCGGGGATAAGGATATTCCTTTTTATTACTCCTCATCCATGCGACGATATCTACAACATTCATTTTAAACAGGTTGATCAGTAAAAAGAACTATCATTAACCAGCAATAAACTTACCAAAAATGACTTCAATCCGTTTGCGACACAACTTTTGTGTGTTATTCTTTCCACTATAAGTACACGATTCTATTTCCTGTGGAGTAAAAATCTCTTTAAAAATGTGTCTAGCACAGCCTCCTATGTCATCTTCGCTAAATGCAGCAGCCCATTTGTCCCTTGGTATAAATATATTGCTTCCGACATGCTGCATAAAACATAATATCATTCAGGTTCGTATTACCAAATGCTACACTAAATGAAAAGATAAAACCAAAACTAACTATGGGCTCTTCACGGAAATTCCCATTTGTGTCAGGATTGATAACCAAGCTCACACAACATGATTGGCTAGCACGGGTAGAGGGGGACCCTGACTGTTGCCTCCTTGTTCTAGGCTTCCGAGAGCCCTTAATTTTACGAGGAGTCAAGGACGGCTGCTGCACGGCAGTCTTACTACTTTTATCCAAAGCCCCTTCTTCACCTTCATCGTCATTATTATGCTGCTTAACACCTCCACCCAACAAAGCAATCACACTGTTCGTATCCTGTTCAAAGTTTATCTCTGAAGACTCTTGAGTTCTTGAAACGACTTCAGTTTCCGTCTCATCTTCGGACACATCTTCAGCCGGATCCACAGATGAGTCGTCTTTATGCTTGGAAAGTAAATCTGAAAGTGAATTTGAGTTCGAAAACTCATCAAGATTGTGATGTCCACTAGCTATTTTGTCATTTGAGCCATCCGCATTAGGAAGTCCTACAAAAGACTGCTCAACATTGTTATCAAACTGAAGAAATGCAGAAGTTGACGCGATTGGTTCATCCAACGATGGAATTCTCTTGTATGTCCGATGAATGTCCTCCAGGGGCAAGTCCTTCTTGTTCCAATTCATCATCGAATATTTATCCTGGTCCCTATACAGGTGCATTTCAATTTTCAATATTTCATGCTATGCATACACGTTTTTAGTTTAAAACAATTTTAATTCTATTTCCATTCAAACACATTTTTGTACTCACGAGAGTTGATTGATGCTCGTATCCGTGAAGTCAGTCCCATCGTCCAGAAGCAATTCCTCCATAGATGAGTTATCCAAGTTGTCCATCGTTGAATAAACCGAAGCAATTTTATTATTTATTAATACTTTCTTAATTTAGTTCTCTCAAAGTATTCCTTTATACTAAAATTACACAAGGGAAATAATCTTTTTGTTTTGAGCTATACTTTTTCAAGATAACAGGTATCAAAATCTAGTCTAATAATTTTACAGCTCTAGATTTATTTCTTCATGTTAAAATATTTCGAAAAATCATATATAGCTGGATATGTAGTTTATAAATCCATGTAATCTCTTGAGGTAGAGTACTCCATGCTACTACATTATTCACTTCATACGGAGGATGAACAAGTTGAGTTGTGCAGAGAATAAAACCTAGCAAATAAAACTAGTGAGGTGAGGCAGGTACAATGCTTTTGACTGATGATGAGACTAAAATCCTAATGATAACATGATAATAATGATGATGAAGGTGCACTGAGAGTAGTAGTACTAGTATGGACTCAGTTTGAGATTATGAGAGTAGTGTGTGTGGATATGAAGGTTTCTGTGTAGGTGAAAGTCAATTCATTTTGCCCCTAACTGACTACGATGGGGCTTAGCAATACTTTCACTCGATCGGCTCACTTGTTGAGGAGATGAGCCTCTTCTTCTTCTTCTTCTGAAGTCTGGCCAAGGACTATTTCTCAGCTGCTACTTCTTGTGGTTTTTTATACACAATGTCTTAGTGGTAGTAAGCACTCTGATGATCTCTCTGAAGTTAAGGCAGAACAAATGAAGGATATGACGATGGTAGTAGTCAACAGTGGAGCAAACTGAAAGGCTGAAAGCAAAGGCTATGGATGTGGTGGATATGTGTGGCTATTCTTTCAAGATTTCAGTAGGCAATGCTGCAACAGTAACAGAGTGGCAGGTTGATTTGGGACTGACCCTTTTCCTATGGTGGTTGTGGTTTGGTAGTTTCATACTATGTATTATATAGTGTGTGGAACGCGTAGCTTAAAGCAAAGTAAAAAGAAAGGCTCACACCTAAACACATCAACCCATTAGCCATTTACTTTTCATCTTTTTTGTTCTGTGATTCCGTATGAATGTGCGGTACACTGCTGAAATATCTACAAGTGTGTTGTGTGGTATCCGTGTCCCAATATATACTCTCTCTGGAAAAGTCCAACTGCAGAACTGCACTGAATGTTAATGTTATTCAAATTCTAAAAAGCATGCGTTGCCTTGTGGTGTGTACTCTGCTATGCAATGCAATACTAATACTATTATGGATGTTATGAGAGGCTCATCATCATTATGCTTTAATACTAATTTATTGGAATCTCACGTTATAATACAAAATAGCACAAGAGGGCCAAGAGTGGTTGGAATGTTCAATACTCTATTCCTGGACTGATTGTGAGTTAAAATTGTATCCCAAGCCTAGTTTAATGAAGGAGCATAAAAGCATATGAAAGTCACTTAAGATCAGGTTCCAATCTTAAAAATCTTCAAATATGAAAATCTTCAATTAAGTAGAAATGCTATATGTTTGGAAAAGGATATTGTTAGAAGAAAATAAATATCACTTGTCTGATAAGTACTTGTTATAGATCCTTATGAATTATGAATAAGTAGCAAAATGATATTCTTTGAGTTCAAATAAAAATAACAATATGATAATCTTTACGATAGATAATGATAACTTGTGTGCATTCATAAAAGGTAGTGCTACGCTATAAATGACGTCGGAATGTGAAGCTCCTGGAATCAGAAAAACCCCATGTAGCTCAGTAAACTATAGTAAAGAAATGATGAATGATATCTCTTTAACCGGGTCTAGTCTCATCTGTGATTATAATAATAAGGGTAAGATTACTTTGATATCCGGTAATAAAATAGTTTATAATTTGAAATGCCAAGTGTTTGCTATAACAAGAAAGTGAATCATGCATATCAAAGCAGAACCATAGGCTCTTTTGGAGAAACCGAATCTCGTTAGGATTTTAACTTTTTTATTGATCACATCGATCCCCCATATTTCCTATTCTGCTTGTCAGTGCTTCCTTTTGCAGAAGATTTGATTTGCGATGATTTCAATTGCATATCAAAATTCATTCATTTTGCGTTTGTTTCAAATTGGAGTCCGACAATCATGGGCTGCGTGAGGCGTAGATAGGATAATGAGTCATACGAACAGAGAGAGTGGGAGCTGATCTGATGATGCGTGAGAGACCACTGTTAGAAATGGGGATGAATTTAAGGGGATAGATTACGCGTAGTATTTATGTGTATTCGTTTATGTATTAGTGGGGTCAGATAAATTGTATTATGTTCACGAGTTGTATTGCGCAGACGCT
>Ga0194135_10000264_pt1 | contig 30305 bp, 19 predicted proteins | sample LitLau_LLRF_2013_FD_134024 | JGI IMG/M metagenome (GOLD analysis project Ga0194135, IMG submission 134024) | Freshwater sediment microbial communities in response to fracking from North America - Little Laurel Run_MetaG_LLRF_2013 (version 2) | ecosystem: Environmental > Aquatic > Freshwater >... | reverse complement strand
TGTATCGATACAAATATAAGTTAATGAGGCAGATAAGAATGTGCAAAGACTTGAAGCATTTGATTTACTATCGCTTTAATACTGTAAGTCAAATCCTTATAATGTACGTGACTCTTCAAAGATAAATATCGGAAATCAACTAACGTGTTTATTGATTTAATAGGGACCTGTTGGTAAAGGACCTGGCTGTGGCTTCTGGGCACCTGGGTGGCGAGTATGGTTGTTTTTTATGCGCGGGATAACGCCTTTATTAGAACGTTGGTTGGGTAATTTATTGTCCCGTCAATTCGAAGGACGTCATTCTAAAGGTGTTGCAAAAACTGTGACGAAGCAGAGAGTTGAGAGTCATTTTGATTTGGAACTTCGGGCTGCTGTCATGCACGATATTGTTGATATGATGCCTGAAGGAATTAAAGCCAACAAGGCGAAGACAATTTTGCAGGTATGTGTCTTAACCGTAACATTTGAAACACATCCTATTTTAGACAATATTTGACCACACCAAATGGAAAATCGATTTTAGCATTTGTCGGAAGCCTGGCGTTGTTGGAAGGCTAACATTCCATGGAAAGTACCTGGATTACCAACTCCCGTAGAAAATATGATTCTGCGATTTGTGAAAATGAAGTCAGACTGGTGGACGAATACAGCTCATTATAATAGAGAAAGAATTCGACGAGGCGCTACCGTTGACAAAACTGTTTGCAAGAAGAATTTAGGTCGTTTAACTCGTTTATACTTGAAAGCAGAGCAAGAGCGTCAACATAACTACTTGAAAGATGGTCCGTACATCTCGCCTGAGGAAGCTATTGCTATATACACGACAACTGTTCATTGGTTGGAATCTAGACGTTTCTCTCCAATTCCATTTCCTCCACTGTCGTACAAACATGACACGAAGCTTTTAATTTTGGCTTTAGAGCGTCTGAAAGAAGCTTACAGGTATGTTTACATTGTTGGCAAATTTAGTCAGATGATTCGATGAATGAAGTAGAATTTTAATATTTCTTTTGTTTGTATAGCGTTAAATCTCGTTTAAACCAAAACCAGAGAGAGGAATTGGGTTTGATAGAACAAGCCTATGACAACCCTCATGAAGCACTGTCAAGAATCAAGAGACACTTGTTGACTCAACGTGCATTCAAAGAAACTGGAATTGAATTTATGGACTTGTATTCACATTTGATTCCGGTGTATGATGTAGAGCCGTTAGAAAAAATTACTGATGCGTATTTGGATCAGTACCTATGGTACGAAGCCGATAAGAGAAGACTTTTCCCTCCCTGGGTTAAACCCGCAGATTCAGAACCACCTCCATTATTGCTCTACAAGTGGTGTCAGGGAGTCAATAACTTGCAAGACGTATGGGAAACGACAGAAGGAGAATGCAATGTTCTGTTGGAATCCTCATTTGAAAAAGTCTACGAGAAAATGGATTTGACTCTTCTTAACAGATTATTGAGGTTGATTGTGGACCACAACATTGCTGATTACATGACAGCTAAGAACAACGTTGTAATTAACTACAAGGATATGAATCATACTAACAGTTACGGAATTATTCGAGGTCTCCAATTTGCTTCATTCATCGTTCAAGTAAGTTCTTGGTTTATTGATGTTTCTGTGAAGTTATTATAATATGGCAAGTCAGAACTGTCATTTTGCGAATACTTTCTGTCTTTCAGTACTATGGATTGGTCCTGGATCTTCTCGTACTTGGTTTGCAGCGAGCTTCAGAAATGGCTGGTCCTCCTATGAGTCCGAATGATTTTACAACGTTCCAGGACTGTGCAACTGAAACTGCGCATCCTATTCGACTCTACAGTCGTTACATCGATCGTATTCACATCATGTTCCGATTCAGTGCTGAAGAAGCAAGGGATTTGATTCAAAGATACCTGACAGAACATCCTGACCCCAACAACGAGAACATAGTTGGGTACAACAACAAGAAATGTTGGCCTCGTGATGCTAGAATGCGGCTAATGAAACATGACGTAAATCTTGGTCGGGCAGTATTTTGGGATATCAAAAATCGGCTTCCTAGATCGACAACAACAATAGAATGGGAGAATAGCTTCGTTAGCGTCTACTCTAAGGTAGAGTTCGTCCGTTATTAAACTGTAATTTGCTTTTTCAACATGTTAATTTAATACTTGAGTTTAATTTTTGTTTTTAGGACAACCCGAACTTACTATTCAATATGTGTGGATTCGAGTGCAGAATTTTACCAAAATGTCGCACAACTCACGAAGAGTTCACGCATCGTGATGGAGTGTGGAACCTTCAAAACGAAGTGACTAAAGAAAGAACTGCACAGTGTTTCTTAAGAGTTGACGATGAATCGATGTCTCGATTCCATAATCGTGTGAGACAAATTCTCATGGCTTCTGGATCTACGACATTTACAAAGATTGTTAATAAATGGAACACTGCACTTATTGGACTCATGACTTACTTCAGAGAAGCTGTAGTAAATACCCAAGAACTTCTTGATTTGCTCGTTAAGTGTGAAAACAAAATTCAAACAAGAATCAAGATTGGTTTGAATTCCAAAATGCCTTCCCGATTTCCTCCCGTAGTCTTCTACACTCCAAAAGAGTTGGGCGGCTTAGGAATGTTGTCAATGGGACATGTGCTTATTCCTCAGTCAGATTTGCGGTGGAGTAAGCAGACGGATGTTGGCATCACTCACTTCCGGTCTGGTATGAGCCACGATGAAGATCAGCTAATTCCTAATCTGTATCGGTAAGTATACAATAGCTATCGGTACCGAAGTAGCTAATATCAGTAATATTTAAATCGATGATTTTTTAATCTAGCTACATTCAACCGTGGGAGGCTGAATTTATCGACTCTCAGCGTGTGTGGGCCGAATACGCTCTTAAGCGCCAAGAAGCGAATGCCCAGAACCGTAGGTTGACTTTAGAAGACTTAGAAGACAGTTGGGATCGCGGTATTCCCAGAATTAATACGCTTTTCCAGAAAGATCGACATACGCTGGCTTATGATAAAGGATGGAGAGTCAGAACTGAGTTCAAAGCGTACCAGGTTCTTAAGCAAAATCCATTTTGGTGGACTCACCAACGTCATGACGGTAAACTGTGGAACTTGAACAATTATCGGACTGACATGATTCAAGCTTTGGGAGGAGTAGAAGGAATCTTGGAACACACTCTGTTTAAAGGCACGTACTTTCCTACATGGGAAGGTTTGTTCTGGGAAAAAGCATCTGGGTTCGAGGAATCTATGAAATACAAGAAATTAACAAATGCACAAAGGTCGGGATTGAATCAAATTCCCAATCGTCGATTCACGTTATGGTGGTCCCCTACGATCAATCGAGCTAATGTCTATGTTGGTTTCCAAGTGCAGTTGGATCTCACTGGAATTTTCATGCACGGAAAAATCCCCACATTAAAGATTTCACTGATTCAGATTTTCAGAGCTCATTTGTGGCAAAAAATTCACGAATCTGTCATTATGGATCTTTGTCAAGTGTTCGATCAAGAACTAGATGCGTTAGAAATCGAAACTGTGCAGAAAGAAACTATTCATCCGCGTAAATCTTACAAGATGAACTCGTCATGTGCGGATATTTTGCTGTTTGCTGCATTCAAGTGGAACGTATCACGGCCTTCGCTACTTGCAGATTCCAAAGATACAATGGACTCCACCACAACACAGAAGTACTGGTTGGATGTGCAACTTAGATGGGGTGATTACGACTCTCACGATATTGAAAGATATGCTCGAGCGAAGTTCCTGGATTACACAACCGACAACATGTCCATATATCCAAGTCCAACGGGAGTCTTAATTTCCATAGATTTGGCGTATAATTTGCACAGCGCCTACGGAAACTGGTTCCCAGGCTGTAAGCCTTTGATTCAGCAAGCGATGGCAAAAATCATGAAAGCTAACCCAGCCTTGTATGTTTTGAGAGAACGTATTCGTAAAGCATTGCAGCTATATTCTTCCGAGCCCACCGAACCTTACTTGTCGTCTCAAAACTACGGTGAACTGTTTTCTAATCAAATCATTTGGTTCGTTGATGACACAAACGTGTACCGGGTTACAATTCACAAGACATTTGAAGGAAACTTGACTACAAAGCCTATTAATGGAGCTATTTTCATTTTCAATCCAAGAACTGGTCAGCTGTTTTTGAAGATAATTCATACATCTGTGTGGGCTGGACAGAAGCGTTTGGGTCAGTTGGCCAAGTGGAAGACCGCTGAAGAAGTTGCTGCATTAATTAGATCTTTGCCAGTAGAAGAGCAGCCTAAGCAAATCATTGTTACTAGAAAAGGAATGTTGGATCCTCTGGAAGTGCACTTATTGGACTTCCCTAATATTGTGATTAAAGGCTCTGAATTGCAACTTCCTTTCCAGGCTTGCCTCAAAGTAGAGAAATTCGGTGATTTAATCTTGAAGGCGACTGAACCTCAAATGGTACTTTTTAACTTGTATGATGATTGGCTCAAGACCATTTCTTCGTACACTGCTTTCTCAAGACTGATATTAATTCTTCGAGCTCTGCACGTGAATAATGAAAGAACCAAAGTTATTCTTAAGCCAGATAAGACTACTATAACAGAGTCTCATCATATTTGGCCCTCATTGTCTGATGAAGAATGGATCAAGGTTGAAGTTCAGCTGAAGGACTTAATTTTGGCCGATTATGGCAAAAAGAACAACGTCAATGTTGCTTCATTGACACAGTCTGAAATTCGTGATATCTTACTTGGTATGGAAATATCTGCTCCGTCACAACAACGGCAGCAAATTGCTGAGATTGAGAAGCAAAGTAAAGAGCAATCGCAACTTACGGCTACTACAACGAGGACTGTCAACAAACATGGTGACGAAATCATTACAAGTACAACATCCAATTACGAAAACCAAACTTTCTCATCCAGAACTGAGTGGAGAGTCAGAGCAATTTCTGCAACTAACTTACATTTGCGAACAAACCACATTTACGTGTCCTCTGACGACATTAAGGAGACTGGATTCACTTACATTCTGCCGAAGAACCTGCTCCGGAAATTTGTGATAATCTCAGATCTTAGGTATGTGTTGTAATATAGCAGTAATATCGAATTTATAGAATTTTTAATGTATTGAGATACTAAAACATGGTTGTTTTCTGTTCAGGGCTCAGATTGCAGGTTACATGTACGGTGTGAGTCCACCAGACAATCCTCAAGTGAAAGAGATCCGATGCATAGTTATGCCACCGCAGTGGGGCACTCATCAGACAGTACATTTACCCGTGCTTCTTCCTACTCACGATCTTTTGAAAGGTATGTATGAGATTGGTAAAACACAAAATTGCTCCAAGTTCCAGCTTTGCTCATACTAGTTAATCTATTTAGAAATGGAGCCTCTTGGCTGGATACATACCCAACCAAACGAGCTTCCACAGCTGTCTCCTCAAGACATTACTTGTCACGCAAAAATTATGGCTGAAAATCCTGAATGGGATGGAGAGAAAACTGTCATAATAACCTGTAGTTTCACTCCTGGTTCATGTTCACTAACAGCGTATAAACTCACTCCAAGGTAATAGATCTAAATTACTATGCAATGGCTTGTGAATGGTATTAATGAGCGTTTGTGTCTAATGCAATATAATTATGTGTGTTTTAGTGGCTACGAATGGGGTCGTCAAAACACGGATAGAGGAAATAATCCGAAAGGATATCTTCCTTCTCATTACGAGAAAGTACAGATGCTGTTGAGCGATCGCTTTTTAGGGTACTTCATGGTTCCTTCTCAAGGATCATGGAATTACAACTTCATGGGTGTTCGACACGATGCGAATATGAAGTACGACATCGTCCTTGCAAATCCGAAAGAGTTTTACCACGAAGTCCATCGACCTGCTCATTTCCTGAACTTCTCTAGCATTGAGAATGCCGAAGCATTTATTGCCGACAGAGAAGATTATCTGGCGTAGTGACTCCTGGTCGTTTGATTAAACAAATACATATATGCTTTTTACTTATCTTTCTGTATAATCTGTAGTATTTATCTATTGATGCGTTATGTGAATTACATTCATCGTATTAGAAATACTACGTTTCAATAAATATTATTGCGTCTAATACTACAGCACTTCTGGGGGTATATCTGTTCCATTGTGTTCTCCGTCACAAGCTGTCTTGAACTCATCTGACTTATCTAAACAGTCTGTCTTTTGGTCGCATACCTAAACGATTACAGTTTACAAAAAGCAAGTTATTTTTGTTTTACGTCAGTTTATTTGGAAGATAAATGTCAGACTCGCCTTGGACGCAGGAATGCATGCTCCATAATTACATTTAAAGGACTGATTTGGACAAATGTATTCTTCGCACAAAGCCCTCGTTTCGTCTGATCCGTCTGGACAATTAGCCTATCAATCAAGTTCTTGTTAGTTGGTAGTCGTATCCATAACAAAGTAATAACGCATGGTTAACTTCGCTTTCGTACCTTTCCGTTACATTGCAATGCTGCTTTTATGCATCCTCCGTAGTCGCACCGGAACTTCTTTTTTTGGCACCTATAATTAGTAATCATAATCATACTCAATTCGATTCTACTATTATGTCAGAAAACATGCTTTCATGCGGGTAACGCAACACAGCACGAATACACACCTGTTTTTACGGCACATGTCGTAAGTCTCATCCGAGCCTAATTACAATTACCAGAAACATTGAGCTAGGACGTACTTAGTCTTCAACAACTAATCATTTTTCAATTGTTGGATAAAGATACGACATACCATCGAAGCAGTCAATAGAACCATCACAAAGGTGCCTGGAGTCAATGCATCCTCCAAATCTGCAGCGATACATTCCTGCGGAGCACTCTGAATGGATGGTTTTTGTTAGATTGGTATAGTTCCCAGAACAGAAACTTATGTTTTCTTCACTACCATCTTTGCAATGATTTTCGGTGTCGCAAACATCCAGTGCTGAAATCATTTAGTGCTTAAATATGACGATTACATAAGACATGCTTAATTATTCATGCATGCTGAATCGTTTGACCGTTTCAGCCCATGAAAATATGGAGGACAGGAGGAGCTCAATGAGCAGATGAGCTTCATCTCATACGTTTGGCTAGAATCGAATGCAGTCGACCACACATATTCTAATCAATCGCCACTATTCTATGAATATTAAGTATTAATTATCCGTCCAACCATCATTTAATGGTTAAACGATAAAACTTTCTTCTTCAAAGACAATTAAGACGAAGATAGTTGAGTTTGGGCCGTTTGGGGCACTTTAAGATTCAAAAGTGTGAACTACTTACAAGCTTTTTACCTCATACCACACTATCAAGAATTATAAATTACACGATCAGAATCTCACCCGATGAGCACTCAATTAGAATTACTAGCTTTACTCTTCGGATTAGCTTAGAGTAAATAATGAAACATTGAAACAAGAGTTCTAGAGTTCTACCTGCAACACAAGCTTTTCCATCTCGGCAGCGAAACTGATTGGGTCCACAAACCTTTCTTCCGCTAATTATTCCTGTCCAGAACAATGTGAGGGACAAAATAATAACAGAAGTTGGTGGAGTGGTTGAAAATTTCGACATTTTTCTATACAGTTCGATGAAGATTGATCTTTACAACCAGAGCAGCGCCAAATGATTGAGGGGTGTTTTAATATTTTAGACGCTAATCCGAATGAAATTTGCAGATCGATGAACTAAATCCTTCAAGTCAAACCGGATCGGTCGTTGTAATTCATCTCCTCAATTCTCATTATATCTGATTTTTTACAACATTTATTAAGAAAACATAGGCCAATGCGCATTGGCAAACAAGAAGTTTTTGACAGGATCAATCTGTCACCTGTCAAAGTATAAAACTTATAATGACCTAATAACTAATCAATGTCAAGATGAAGAATTCTTTGCAATGACATCCTCCGTTAGGTTCCTCATTGTCATTTGATTTGTAATGTTATATTGGTTTTTAGTTCGTCGTATGATTAAGAAGTTTGAGCTGATTTAAAATTACGAGTGATGTATAACAGTAACAGAATTGAAAAAGCATCGTACTATTGACTATGGTACTATATAGATTCTAGCCTTGAAATAACAGGCGATTTCACCCGTTATAAATTGCAAAACTTTATCAATTGACTGATGGATAAGGTTTTTAACTTTTGAAGTTTTTTTTGCCTTCTCAAAATTAAAATGTGTGTCTCAGTCTCATTCTACATGAATGGCAATTTCATGGCAAACAAAAAGTATGTTCACATGCACTATCAATCAAATTCGATCGCTTTATAATCTGCTTAAATTTACAGCTTAATCAGACTACATCCAACAATCAGCACGACGTCAAAGAACCAGACAGCGATAACTGAGACCCTTTTCTATTTTAATAACATACTCAACTTTTAACTGAACAGGAAACGTCATTCAATTTCGCCAGTTTGTCTAAACTGAATAAGTTAACCAAGCTACTGATTTTGAGTACTCTTTTGAATTTTGCAATAAATGTCTGTCTACTATGACATTTCATGCAGACTAATTACAATTACAAAACTACAATTAGTACAATTACCCTGGACAAATGACAACTGTTATGAGAAATTGAAAGATATAAATCCCCCTTACACTTTAATGTTTCATCGCAGTTACATAACAGACGATCAACCCGGAAGGATTCTTTTAACATTAAAAACTGAAAGATCTTTAAATCCGTATTACTCATCAATATAAAGAAAGCTAGATATGAATTTGCAGAATTTACTCATACTGCTTTGCAGTTTGATGTGTCGAGTCGCTAGTGGAGCTCAAGTAATTTTTCTTACCATTCCAACCCCAAGTCAATTTATAAGTGCCTACTTCGCATGTTTTTCCAGGCCGTTGGAACAGCTCCTTTGGACATAAACGACAATGTTGGCCACGTCTTGGAAACTGTATCATCTCTTGTTGGAATACTTGGAGGCGGTGCTTCCAAACTGGTCATGGGTCTTACTGGAATTTCTATCACAGATTGTGCTGGATCCGTCAAGGTAGTTATATGGTCATAAAAATAAAATAACATCCTTGATTGACTTCCAAGCTACTCACATGCAACTCCCAATTTCTCATTGTCATTTGCAGGGTCTAGATCTTGACAAAATCACTTGTGCTGATTTTCTCAGTACAATATCCGAGTGCGACTCGTTGTCTAACATCAAACCTCTCTTGCAGCAAGCTCAGCAGAAATACCAACAGAGACCAAACTCCAAGGCACCTTGCTTCAAGAACCAGAAAAATCGGAAAGGAAAGGGGAAGAAAAATTGATCATCGTGTTCTATATAAGAAATCTTCCAAAATCCTCAGCTTTGTTTATAAGTTTATAATATGCAGCTCCATTATAACATGTTTAAATATTAAAAATTGAAATAAAGCGTTAATTAATCGTACAGTCAGTTGAGTTTTGAGGCAAGAACAATTAACTTTGATTGAATCAAGAAGTCTCAAGAACGTCAGATAAAGTGTCAGTTTGGAGGCGAAGTGAGATTTCCATTTGAGACGAAGTGTCTCACTTTGGACAAATGATACGAAGAAGGTTAGTGCCCGCCATCTTTCAAATTCGCGGAATCTTCTCTCCAACTTAATTGAAATTGTTACGTGTGTGTGTGCGACTTAAATACTGGATTGTTAATTCCCCGATTGCGTCGTCCCTTTCGAAAGCAGATTGATAAGGTGAGTATCGTCTGTTTCTGTGATTTGATTTCTACGTGCATTGCTGGGTGGTTACCGATAAGGACAATCGTAGTAATAGATAATCATAAATAATGATTGATTTATTCGGTTTCTTTTGAAGGTCGCAACATTCAAAAATAATAATAAAAGGACAAAGATGCTGCGAAGTGTTTTATTACGAAGTCGTAAAGTCCTCCCAGTGCCAGTATATTCGGTTTCTGGACTGCATACGTCAAGGGCAGCTTGTGGAGAGCCAACTCCGAAGCAAAGCAGTACACCAGGCTATAAATATGTGAACCCTGATGAGCCAGGGATGAGTTTCACAGAAATTACAGATCGGGCTGCAGCAACTATATTCTGGACAGAATTGTTCAGAGGTAAGTCCTTATTGAGGGATGATAGAGATGTTGTGGATATGAAATTTTAATGGATGGATTTTTTAAATGTTACTTTTAGGAGCTGGAGTTACGTTGGCTCATTTGTTCAAGGAACCTGCGACCATCAATTATCCATTTGAGAAGGGACCACTGAGTCCCAGATTCAGAGGGGAACATGCCCTCCGAAGATATCCTTCTGGGGAGGAACGGTGCATTGCTTGCAAACTTTGTGAAGCCATCTGTCCTGCACAAGCCATTACAATCGAAGCTGAAGAACGACAGGATGGAAGTAGGAGGACGACTAGATATGACATTGATATGACTAAATGTATTTATTGTGGGTTCTGCCAAGAGGCTTGCCCAGTTGACGCAATTGTGGAGGTAAAAGGAAGGAGACAGTATGAGTGTTTTGGTGGAATTAATGATGGCCTCACTGTATAATAATGGTTCTTTTCTATTTCTGTAGGGCCCCAACTTTGAATTCTCTACTGAAACCCATGAAGAACTCTTGTATAATAAGGAAAAACTTTTAATGAATGGTGATAAATGGGAACCAGAAATTGCTGCGAATATTGAAGCAGACCATTTGTACCGTTGAAGTTGTATCTTAGTTTGGTACGTTCGTACCAGAATATTTGTTCATAAGTCATGTGCTCGATTAAATAGTGCTCAACTAAATGTTGAGGTTTCAATAAGGTGTAGTAAAGTGAATTGTTGAAAATAAGTTGTATCAAGTTTTGTTCGGGCTTTAATCGTTTGAAACATGGATAGGCTGTCCGGGAGCATATAAACTACTGATATTTGACATGAAAGTCGACGATTCATTTATTATCAATAAAACACTGTAACTGAGTGATAAAACGTACGTTTGTATTGTTTGTGCTTTGGATACGCTTGTATATTATAATATATCGACCACTTGATCACACTGACTGGAAATAATAATTAACATACGGATACGAGTAATTATTGGGTGAAGAGTCCCTGACTCTGCATCTGAGCTAGTTTCAGTGTTATCTGACTTGATTACAAAAATAGCAAAAAGCTAAGTAAGATATCACAAGTACTAACTTTTAGTAGTTAGAATCTTACTCATCTCAGCTTTCTCTTGGAACTCTCATGAGCTTCTTCTCGGTTCCAGAGAACACAGCTGTGAAACATCATGTCTCTATCAAAAAATCCTTAAGCACTTCACAAGTTTTAATTAATAGCTAATGATGACTGAAATGAGACAAGAAGTAAAATAGCTAGTCTAACGTCAACTATCAGTTGTTAATTAATAAGTCATAAGTGAGACTGAAAAGTCACACACCACGCATTACTGTTTATAACTTTTAATCGCTTTCCCGTTCGTACAACGGTCTCATTATATAACGAAATAACTTCCTTCACAAACAATTGTTCGTAATATGTATCATGTTCGCAAACAAAGTTATGTGAAGCCTCTCAAAAGATTTACAGGGGTAACAAGTCTCGTGTATAATCGCGTGACTACAAAATAACTCTAATCTAGTTTGTAGCACAACTGCAGTACATAGGAATGGTGAAAAATTATTTGCTTCTATTTTACAAAATCACTAACTTTCATAGGAAACTTGTAACAGATCAAAGAGGTGCACAAAAATAATATAAAATGCGTGTACACCATTATACAACATTATTAGAAGTCGCTGATGTTCAAAAGTTCTCGGTTAGCTTTGAATTTCCACACACCAAGACTGATTTTAAAGACAACATTTTGCATACGTTTGACACGCATGATTTTGTATTAACTTCAGTTTAAAGAAAATGTAGGTAATTAGTTTCGGTACAACAAACATCAGGTTGTATCTTCTGTTCTTGTTCTTCTGGAATTCCTGGGGATGGCAGTCAGGATTTAGCTTTTGCGGACTTCGACATGCGTTTATGGTAAGATTGCGCCATAGAATTTACAATGGAAATAACGAAATAGATCACCATGACCATCACTATTTTCTCGAGGAGAAAAGCCACCATTCCTCCCTCCTGAGTAAATAAATTGTTTCAATTGCAATATCTCAGATAGTAAACACATAGTACTAAATAAAAACATCATCAGTAATTACCGAATTTAGACCCTCTGCTGCTCGATTATGTAAGGATGCCTTTTGGTGATGTATCAAACCAACGAAGGGCTCTACAAATACAGATCCGTAAACTGGAATCGCCCTGATAAATGTAGTAACCCTAAAAATATGAAATACTGATAAATTACAAGTTACACGCTACATAATACTATTACAATAGTTCTGTTATTATACTTCTCAAGTAAATCCTCATTAAAAGTAAGAATGACGAATGTCATTTGCAGATGAGCTTTGACTATGGCTTTCCCTATGACTGTGGCACCAAAAAAAGTTGTGAACGGAACCAGGAAATGTCCACAAGTAATGCCAGCGAGATCAAACAATGGGTTAGGAATCGAGGCACAAGCAAGAATTCCCCAGAACCCCACTTTCTCCACCATGTCTTCCATGCGTACTTTTACACGCTCCATAACACCCTACAACATACATTTGCTAATAATAAAGAATCAAACCCTAATATGAAAATTATACTAACACGACCACTTACCATTGTATTGGGGTCTGTACGCTTTTTTCTCATAAGGAGCTCGTTGAATTTCTCGAGATCTTCGTCGTCAGCCATCCCAGAGATTCTAGCTGCTCTCGCCATGAAATAAGGTGGCAATTCTCCCAGTGCGGTTCCAAACCCCCACATTAGTGATTCCCATCGAATCTTTCTCATTATTTCTAAAACTGTAACTCCAGGAGTATCCCCATCATCAGGACATCGCACTCTAAGTAAAATGTAAATGGCTAAACAGTTATAAATGGCTACCGGTACAGCCGAATTAATAAATTAAATTTACTTACTCGTCTGGATACGGTGGCTCCGGAAAATTAATTGTACCACACTCCTGTGCAGCCAAGGTAACTTTTGCTATAAATGGTCCCAAGTATAGAACAAATGTGTGTAATCCTGTTCCTAGGCCGACTGATGAAAGTATACCGAGAAATATCCAGTACCCGTACCAATACGTCAAGTTTTTTATCTATAAGCATAGCAGTTTATCAAATTTATTTTACGAATATCATCAGATTAAATGTTTAGACACTAACCTGAACTGACTCTGCATCTTCTTTGAACACCATAAAATGAGTAGCGTACAATATAAAGAAGAAGATGAGTAAAAGCATCACCCTTTTAGAGAAAGGAAGTGTTTGACTCTTTTTTCGGGGATCATACAGAGAACACATAAACCTTTAACCAACAACAAATTTTGTTAAACACGTGTATTAACACATTTAATAATTTGTTTTGTCTGTTTATACCTATTCCATGCGTCAGCAACTGCACAAGGAATTTCTCTAACAAAGTAATAGGATGTAGTGAAAGGTCGTCGCCATATCACCAGTTTGAGTCTCTCCTCTATATCAGATATGGATCCCGAATTGTGTCGCACCAGTCGCACGGGCTTTTCCCCACCACCACTGTTCTTTCTTTGGATAGGACCTGTTGTCGTTGCCGGACCTTCGCCATTTCCTTTCTTTTTATTATTGTTCATACTATTTCGCAGTTTTTCTTCCTCTTCTTTAAGGACCTCAAGTCGTTTGGCCTGCATTCAGAAAACAAGAACAAAAGTTGTAGCCAAAAACCTCCAGTGAAGTCAAAAAGTAGAGAACGATAATGAACAAAACTAGGATACTGTGTGAGCAACTGATAAGAGCATTATTAACACACTCATGACATCAACCAAGTTTACTCTAATATATTATTTTATAATCATCAAAAACATTAACTTGTAAATAAAACACAAACAAAAATTGCAACTCTAAATGGAAACTTTCCTCAGTATCTGGCTCTGAATCTATGGAAATTACAATCATGTTTGTCTTTAATTCAGTGTAATGTAAGCTAAATCAATATTACACATATATTTTCAATAAAATACACTACAGACTACACTGGTCACAAATTCAATTTAAAGTCAATTGTATTCGTCATTACAAATAAAACACGAGACAAATCTCAACTATTTAACTGTATATAGAAAGTATACTTCTCGTGACAAACTTTGAATACCGATAATTTCGTTTACTACTGCTCTAAATACAGATGATTATGTCCACAACTAACTAACCTTGACCCATCGTGTTATGTACTAGATACACTTGCATTACGTATAAAATAGTGTGTACCTATATACTATTTGTAATACTTTATGAACATGGTGTGCACGGTTAGTACAGAATAAAAATCAACACAAATTTACCTTTGATTGTTTGATTTGTTCAAACTACTGGACATAAATGTTAAGACTTATATTTAAGGAAGGAAATTAGTTTTATGTAAATGTTCGAAATAGTTCATAACTTTCCAATTTCTTCAGCCTGTTTGAAGGTTTTTCTGATTTTATGTAACTAAAACACTGATGACATTGAAGGCACACAAAGCAAATTGGCATAAAGAGGTTATTGAAAGTGCATTAACGTGATAAAACCAGCAATAAGTATATGAAGCAAAAAGCTAAGCAAATCCATACATAGATAAGCAAATAAGAAAGAAAAAACTTGACCATATTTTCCTGTGTCCCAGTAGGACGAATGCCTCTCTTGCGAAGTTCCCATTTGAGAATCTCCAATCCATTAGCACTTGAGTTGCTTTGCTTCTTTTTCTTCTGGGGCATATCACCGCTACTCCCTGTTCCAGCGACAGGGACTCCTCCTGAAGGTCCTTTCACCCGCTTTCCCTTCCCTATCTTGACTCCTGGGTTTCTCTACTGTCTCCCTGTAGGCCCAAATGTCACCATGCAAACATGTATTGCCCTGAAGTCATTTTATATAGGTACAATAGTTCAAGCACAATAATACAACCAACTCCCAATCAACTAGGCGTGTTAAACAATTAGAAATTAGTAAATGCTCAATCAACCCCACACACTCAGTTATATTTTACACTAATCTTTATGCAGAAGGAAAGAAGAAGTAAATGAAGTAGGTATTTAGTGTAATACGCTTTTTACTTAATTAGCGTTATTGGTTCCAAACGAGCAAGCTCGATGCATTTGCATGTCCAGCATTGCGTATTTTCAGCCTTGCTCCATTATGATTTTCAGTCAAGCTTATGAAAGTAACCAATTACTTTTAATTGTTATGAACAGTTACAATTCATCCCTTGCTACTGATTCCATAATATTAATCTAATTCATTCACCTGAGGTGCACTGTGTATACATTTCTTTCTCAACGCTCAACGATACTCTGTCATAATCTTCTCCAGCCAGATAAATATTGGCTAGCAAATTTATGTACTTTTACAGTTATACTAAACAGATGTAAACCCAATTCGGGATATTTCCTTGTCCTACTCAAAGAGTGTAAGTAATGCACTTGTCAGCTACTTGTCAATTTTTAATAGGAAAAAATACCTTCATTATAATAATAAATACTAATAAAAGCAAATTGTTACCCAAAAAGATTGCAAAGCAAAAAACAAAACTGAAGTATTTCCCCACAAATAAAACCCACTTGGCAAATTTTACTTGATGTACTCACGAAGACCACGAGGATGGATGTTCGTCCGTATTAAGGGATTAAAGGTGTTAAGCGAGCCAGAGAGACAGATCGGAAGAAGAAAATGTTAAACCTTTCTTAGGAAATGAACTTCATTTATCTGATGTAAATGTGCAAGCCGTGAACTGAACAGGCTGAGAGTTGCATAAAGGACAGTATTGTACCGGCTAAACCAGACAAATCAGTTACAAGTCTTACAAGATTTCGGGCCGAACCAAATATACCGGGATTCGCTCTAATCAATGCTCTCAACTGTTTCGCAAACCGCTACATATTAACATCACAAGAGCAAGAACGAGTCTCACGATCAGCTAAATGGTAACTAATTACAAGTGCAGATTCCTATAAACTTAATGTTCATCATCACACCACTTTCGGGTTCGCTAGCCCACCAACCAACGGCTTTTTTAAATACTTCCCGTGTGGCAAAGTAATGCCTGCTTAATATGTGAAGTTACTTAACACCTTCCTATGTCTTGTCCATAGTCTTGTCTAAAATGTGGATATGACTCATTGGATTCTATCGCTTCAATTGTGTATACAGAAGCTGCATGTCTTCTGTGCCTGAATAGTAATGCCAATGAATTCACAAAATAAAACTACAAGACAGTATAAGTTAATGGTTCCGATTAAAGCAGGTCAAAATATTACAACTTTAATGATAACCCTTAAATGTTTCCAGTAGCAAAGTAGTATGCATGCCACAATATGGCTATACGACACTTATGCTTTCCTACCTTTAAAAGTTACACGAATTTTTGTGTGCATACCTTGGACAATAAAACGCCTGTCAATTGAATTCGAAGAACCAAATAAGGCAAAACATTTACTGAAGTGGATTTGATGGTGGTCTACTTCATCATTTCTATAATACGAATGGGCTATCGAAAAACTACTTCAGCTACTACTCGCTTTGAACAACCAACTCATTTCATAAATGCGACATACAAATAATATCGATATCGATTTGCTGAAGACCATAACCATATCCATCCTAATATCCCCTCTTCAAATACCCATGAGCATATATTGTGCATATACACAAGTACGTGGCATGTTCATTTTTCCCCATCCTTGCTCAATTGAATTCATACTCCAAACGCGTTTACTTTGGCCAAACATGTAAACTTTCTTCCAGCTAAACGTTCCATAATATACAATACATGCAAAAGAATGTTAATTCAATGATTAAAAATTTTATAATCCATATTCCAGAAGAGAAATTCATCTGTACTGATCAGTAGGCTGTAGTACATTTTAAATTTTAACTATTTAATCAGGTTTTTAGCCCGACAGACCCGCCGCCGCAGTTTCAGTTGCATGGCTTTCCTAACACAATTTTATTGTACTTGTTACATACAACAGATCCTAGTGTTAAACCAACATCGCTAATCGCTATATATCAATGCCTACAATTCACACGAATTCTCATTTTTAATTTAAAATAATTCATTTATAAGTTAGATATATATGTTCTTTTTTCCTGTTAACGAGACATGATAACTTTGAAGTTATGAATTGCAGAAACCCACTCTGATAATAAGCTTTGCCTGAGACAAGTTCCACTCCACTTTGCATTGAGCTACAACAACTTACAATGCCTAGCCAAAAGTTATCTGATGTCTTAATGCATTTAAGTTCGTATTTCACACAAACCTTGATAGGAAAACTCAACCACTGCGTCACCCCAACCTACAACAGCCGACTATCATCTATATATGCATTCATCATACGATGATATCTTCATTATAGTATACTATTAGTAGTTTTCACTTCGTCGGATATTTTCTCAGGATTTCCTAATACCCACTACTCGCAGTACACAATCGTTAATACTGTGCTACGTATTATTGTAAATTGCGTCTACAACTACTACTTAACTACACTTCGCAATCAACCACCAACAATTGCCAATTGCACAACATCATCAGAAGATTACACTGCAACATTTCGCACACCCGGACTTCATCTCATCATCATCATCATCACACAAATGAATGAGTCCCTAAATACACTCTCAGCTGATCAAGTGATAAATGACAAAAACCACGACCACCACGATTATGAGCACCTCATTACTATTGTTCACCTTTGTTCTTTTTTGTCAATCTTTTTTACTGGAGTATCAACTTGTAATATATAAATATATACTTATATATGTGCGCTTACAACTTGTATTTACTATGAGCTATGAAGTACAAGCACTGGGAAATCGCGTTAATAACTCAATCTTTTTCGAATACTAGGCATAAGAATATATATTACTCCTAAAATCCGAATACACGCTTTTAAACATAAAATAATGTCCTCGTCCACAATGTTCCCTGTTTCTCACACAAATGACAATAACAAGGAAATTACAAACACAATATTTTTGAATAGCTGTTTATGCGAAATAGGGGTTCCGTGACATGAGAACGAGGATGGAAACTCATCTCCACAAATTTCAACTCTGTATCAAGCAGTTCACTTTTTAACAACATTATCACAAGTGTCACAACAACACACAGATTAAAACAGTTTCAATTTACGAATTTACGATCATACACGATACGGAATAGCATTTGTGGAAAAATAAATTTCAATGGAATTTCTGAGAAGCAGAGGAGCACGGTTGGAGTTCTGAGAAATTTTGACATGAACAGGGAACAAATGTTCTTGAGTCATCAAAAGTTTCAAACTCACCACGACCACGAGAGGGATTAGCAAAGGGAATAACCTTACCTAACGAATCACCGCAACGCAACTATCTGCGGATTCGGTGAGTAGGGTCCAGATTCGAAAATGGAGGAGGTGGACTAGGCGTTATTACGATGAATTTCGAAAAGTTAAACTAACGTGGATTTTGTAGAGACAGGTTTTCCGTCGAACGCACACTACTCGTCTGATTCTGTGAATTTTGCTTTTCACTACTCTTTGCTCACTCTGTCACTCTCCCTCATTCACAGTCACCCAATGGGCGGCTCCAGCTTTGTCCACCCATCACCATCAGCCACGAATATGTATTTTGCATTATTTGCATGCAATTGCAGGTGCACGAATTTGTGAAACTTTAATTTTTCACTCCAATTGCTGATGCACCTGCCTGCATGATTCAATAGGGATGTATGAAAATTAATGCACTACAAAATAAACTAGCTTTTTGTTATATCGTTCCGTTAAATTCGTTATATATGCTTCGAGAGAAATCCTAAAAGAAAGATATCATGAATCGATGACCATCGTACCATGTACATGTTGACTATTTAATTTATTGCAGTAAGAAGTTTAAATGGTAGAGTAGTATTTATTACGGAAATTAAGGTAATTTAAGGTGTATTTGAAGTGTACTAAATACTGATAGTGTAAATCAATGGGCGAGCATATTGGCGTGTCTCCCTCAGTACGCTCATGCAGCTAGCACACGTATACAGATACACTGTGGGGCCTGAGATTGGTTCTTGCCGCGGGTTTCCTTTGAAATTCAAATTAATGTTGATACCTGAGATGCGATCGGTTCGTGGTCCTGGTGGTGGTGGAGATTAATTGATTGCAGTTTCAAAATTGGAAGGACCCTGTCTTATTGTTGTCAGTGTTGCTATTCTTTCATTATATTGGCACTTGGAAGAAACTAAATCTATTGTGGGAGTTGGTAGTTAACCATCATTGATCATGGCGCAGGAGAAACAGTAAGTTTATTTATAGCAGTCGAGACGAGGCTAACTATAATTTGTAATAATGGTGTCTTTAATAGTGTTGCGCGATATTATTGTAATTGACTAGGTACGGGTTAATTATTCCGGGACAGAAGCAAACTCTGCCGTCTGCCGCTGCTAAATCAAAAAATGTGTTCGGGGATGATTCATCTGAAGAGGAAGGAAGCAATGTTGATTGGGTTAAACAATCTTTGAAGGTAAATTTAGTATAAGTGTTATATTATTTTGGATATTTTAATAAGAATAATGTTTTTGAAAGCACAGAAGCAAAGCCATGGAAGTATGCAGCAAAAACAGTCAATGAAGGTTCTCAAGAAAGCAATTGAAGATGATCCGTCAGTTTTCGAGTATGATGCGGTGTACGATGACATGTCGCGTGCTAAAGCGGAGATTAAGGAGAAAGAAAAATCGGATAAGAAACCTAAATACATAGAAGGTCTTTTGAAAACTGCAAAGTCTCGAGAGCTAGAGAATGAGTTAAGGAAAGAACGATTGGCGCAACGAGAGCGAGAGACTGAGGGTAACAAGTTTGCTGATAAGGAAGCTTTTGTGACTTCAGCATACAAAAAGAAAATGATGGAGCTGAGAGAAATGCAAGAGGAACAAGCTCGTGATGATGCTGTGGATGGTAAGTTTTGATAATTGTAACAAGTTTTTGGAAGTTGGGTATATGTTCGCTTTTAAAATTTAATTATTTTATTACAGACTTGACCGAGGTGACAAAGCAGAAGGACATGAGTGGATTTTATCGGTATTTATATAAAGCGAAAATGAGCAATGAACCAGTTGACAAAACTTCTGACGCCATTGGTAATAAAGAGAAAGATAAGAAACCTGAAGACGTTTCATGCAAATCTCCGCATGATGAGAATGCAAGTGTTCGTGAACAATCACCTGTTAGGGAAAAAAGTCCAAAACATTCCAGCGAAAAACACTATGCTTCCACGCGTCCAAAGCGGAGCCGCCATGATTCAGATGAAAGAAAAAACCGTCATGACTCAGATGAGAAAAGAAACCGTTATGACTCGGACGAGAGAAGCAGTAGCAGAAGAAGACATGATAGTCGTGAAAGTAGATCTCATGGAAAGTCCAGATATCATGACCATCGGGATCGAAGTGACCGAAGTAGAAAGGACGATAAATCCAGATCTAGTACAAGAAAAACGTCAGAAAATGACTCTAGTTCATCTAAATCTGCTCGAGATGCTAAGTTAAAGATCATTCAGAAAGAAAACTGGTATGATTTTGATGTAGAAATAGAAAGAGATGTTAATAAGAATTTTTATGCTAAGCGAACTGTAGGAAAAGCTTTTGAGGAAGCTTTACAAAAATATCTTTTAAGGAAAGGACCAGATCAAGTATTAGATCCCAACACTAAATATAAGTAATGCGTATTGACTTGACTCTAACTATATCATCAGATTGCTTGTAAGGTGTCATTTAATAATACGAATGATGTGTTGCCAAAACTTGGGTGTTTCATGGGTTTAAAAGAAACAGGTACGTCGAAACACCAAATCTCTGCTGCACTTCAAATTAATATTATATATTAGTTTTTATATAGTGTATATATATATATATGTTATCCAAAGTTATATTTACATTATGACTGTTGATTATTGACAACTCTCAAGAAAATAAATGTTTCAAAAACAGTATGCCTTGGTTTCAATATAGTATTGGTTATCAATTTATAGTACATGTTGAATAATTCTGTGAGAACAACTCAATTTTCATAATTAGCCCTTGTATATTCTACTTCACTGTATTATTTAATAGTCCGATGAGGCTTATCTCTAACAACTGGACACAGACCAACATTGAATTCCTGACTCATTTTACAGACTAAATATCTACGGAAATAGATCAATTATCAATTCACCTATTTATAGTCAAAAATAATCTGTTGGAGGAACGGAGGTACGGCTGTGGTAGTATAATTTCAGTAGGTAAATCATTAAGTCTTTAATTTTCATTACTTCGTCGAATAAACTAGCCGCACATTTTTTGCTAATAATAAGTGGTTTAGTGGGCAGGGAGTTCAGAAGGGCTCAGTGAATGCCACTTGGTGTGCTTTATGTTGGGTAGTTTGATCATATCACTCCAATGTTTGAGCCTCTCTCCTTTGGATCCGTAACCAAGCACAAGTCCTCCTAAAACAGTGAAGTTATGCTTTAAGCTGAATCAGTAGGAAGAAGTCATTGCAGCTTGGTGAATAGAAATGTGCATACCAATATAGTCGTTATTCTTTCCCAAATCTTTATCCCATACAGAGATAACTAAGGCGAGTCTTGGGAGATCCAGAATGGAAACTTGGAGAGAAAATTCCTCATTGAATTCTGGATTCAGGGTTTTCCATTTGGTACTAGTCTTGTACTTTCTATTGATGTAGTGACTCCGTGTAGTGAGATCTCCCAGATTGGCATCGTGGAGAAGTCGGCTAAAAGAAAATTAAACAGTTTTAAGCTTAAAACATGGCTCAGGCTTTCTTCATCTACCGGTCACGAGCAGATCACAGCACGGTGTAGATTGGAATGATAACAGCAAGAAAAGCAAAACTCTGCAGTTGTATAAACGACGAGGACTGTTAAAAATGTCTACATGACTTTACTGTACTTTTATTGAGATCAACTCTCACTCAGATCCACTTTCATGCCTTCGCTGAAGCACAAAATTAACCTAAAAAATGCAGAGCCTCTTCGAACTTCTCACTGAGGATTGCATTCTCAATGTAACCTTACGGCAACGCAATGGTTTTGTGTGAGAGAGCATGCATAGTCTGAATTACTTGACAAACAGAAAGTCGAGTGCTGCAAAATATCCGGCGGACATGTACATATTTCCGACGTTGTGAGGGATTTTCCAACCTCCTATCCTACACTTTTTATTATTCTGATAGCATTCTATTAGAAAGAAACAAGCGAAATAAGTCGCTTGTAAAGTATCCTGTGGGAGCAGTCATTATTACCACACAGAGAGTGAATATAACATGAATATCGATACACCTTACTTTCACTCTCTCTGAATTTCAGTTCTAAGACAGAATTCACTCTCATCTTTCTCTGACACACCTCTGCTGCGCTCTGCCATATCTCCTCTTTGTTAACCCGTGATGCCCGTGAATACTAAAAACTGAGTTGTGTCTAAAAATAAGCTTCCTAGTACAACTCAGCAATGCATACAAATCACAAAATGACTATATGACAGTTACATGACGTGAATTAATAAAAATGATGGAGTAAGTCTTGGCAAACTATATACCTTAAGCTCTAACTGCAACAGTGTTCAGGTCTGTTTGCACAGGTAGATATAACCTACATTGAAACTTTCCTTGTTGCTCGTGTGTAACAGGCAAGCACACTCTCCATTCACGACACAAGGAGAAGAAGCAGACTGGAGTCACTGGAGAGCATTATCATTATTTGATAACTTGTTTATCTACCAGTCAATAGTTGAATTTCTCGGAAAATCTCTTTGCATTCTATTCGTCGACTTTTACGAGGAGGAAACTACATATATACTACACACACACATCCTGTGTGGAGAAATCACTTTTACCTCTGGTCGAACTGATGAAGGTTTATAACTTCAAACCAATCGGAATGTGTATGTGTCCACAGCACACACGTGGTGATTCAGAGATGAGTTTCATGAACCGCAGGCAATATGTGTGTGTGAGAATCGGATATGCAAAGGGTAATAATGATGAAAGCCTTAAAGAGGAGAAAGTGAACTCACACTTTGACAAATGGGTCCGATGTGCCGTTGTGGTCTAACGCTAGTAAATCCTTTGCCTGAATAACTCCGACCAGTAGGAGACTCTTTTCGGTCATGTAGCAGAGTGACAAAAGGAGTCGTCCTCGTCCCCAATCTTCTTCATTCTGGTTCAAATCAAACAAACATAATTAAGAGAAAGTTGCTTCGTAAAAACCAATCTCGGGTAGAAACAACGGGAGAGAGAGCGACTAACACTTTAATGCAATTACAAACAACAGTCTCTCGCTTTTGGTAGTGTAGTCGCTGCTGATTCCTTCCAACTGTAAATTGTCTTCTTCATATTTCAATCTCCGCATGCACATGCATACTTGATGACAAGAACATTACCTCAGATCGCACAAAGCTTTTGTAATCCGCAGATTTCTCTTAGCTTAATTGTCCCTTGAATTTAGTTCACATTATCTTCTGACACACTAATTGTAGTACGCACTACAGGGTTCTGTCTTGCTTATCCTAATTCCCCTCTGCGAGTCGCTTACTCCATTACTTCCATTCCATCACGCGAAATGCATCAAAACTAGCAAGTCGTCATTCCATATCCATCGTAAACTGTCAAGCGATTAAGCTGACTATATAGCCAGTCCTTAAGCAACTATTAGAAGAATTCCTTCGTCTTCTCAGACCATGCAGAAAAGTACGACAAATCTGGAATTCTGGATTGACTTTTTAATCCTGTAATTTATTTTATATTCAGTCCGAATAGGTAGAATGTGCAATGCGTGCATAGTAATTTTGGGGAAAAAAATATATGTGTAACTTTACGGACGGTTCATTTATTTTATACCACTATCAAATCAATTTTAAGAGTTTTGGAGCACAGAAGATGAACGAGTATAATTCCAAGAGATATATTGCAATAATCTTAAATTGGTAGTATCTTACATCTGTATTGCACAAATTTCTGAATTTGTGTAGCTGATGATATAAACAGTTGATAGCTCCTTTTTACCTCAGGTTGATATTGATTTCAAGCAAATTTTCTTACAAGAAAATAGGTTCATTTTCCTTTATGACTGTGAGACTCATGATTTCTATAAAAGTTAGATAAAACTCTCTAATAGTAAGTCTGCTTGATGAATCCATAAATAACATGCTTTAAAGTGAAAACAGCAGTAGATGAAGGTTAGGCACTGCGAGCCTACGAGATTAGAGGTGATATGGTTCCTTCCATTTGAAAACACATGTAAAATGAAAAGCGTGAGATGAATGAATGACTATATAAGCACATTATACGGCATTTTGGAGTAAATCTGCAGACCTTTTTCATGTTTTACAAGCTCTAACTTGGGGTTTTGTAAGCGTGAGCTTTCTTTAAAGCGAAATTGCTTGGATATTAACATCGTGAGATGTCAGAGAAGACGAGTTATGTGTAACACCTTCGAAAAGGTTGAGACTTTTTTATTAGGTCGAATGTCTAGCATAATGAGACGGTCTGAAGCATAATATACACAGTTGCGGGATACTATTCTAGAAATCAATTTCACTTACCAGTCGTCCTTTTTCTAGGCTTAAGGTAAAAGAGCGTGTTTGTTGTGGTCTGATGCGATGCAATGGGATTTGCACGGATCCCAAACAATCTCTTCCCCATCTGTCATCATCTGGATCACATTTATAAAAGACAAAAGCTTACACCACTGAGAAAATAAGATATCATGTTACACAAGGACATTTATCATCACAGTCTGTGTTTGAAGACAAATTCACGAGTCTCTATATTCGGAATGTATTGATTAAAGACCAATTTCGGTTTGAGAGTCTGGAGAAAGTTGTTGTTTCACAGAAAATAGCCTCTAGTTATCTTGCTCAAGAATGAAAAGGAAGATTTGTAATGCAACCGAGAATACTCATCCACATTGATAATAATACTGTACTTCACTCCACGGCCTATTCGTAATATTTGTACGGAATGTGTACGTGTACGCCTAATTCCCGACCCTTCATTCTATGTTTATTTTCTCTAGGAGGAAAACGACCATCACAAACTCCATATACAAAAAGGAAATCAGGAACTACATAAATCAGTCATGAATCAGAATGGATTTCCCTTTCATCTTTCTCTCAACCTTTTCCTCGTAGAATTTGTAGCCAAATAAGAACCTATGTATACTTTTGCTGCCTCTATTTTAAAGTGCGACTCACTCTTCAAGTCCCTCACCAATAGTTCAAGTGAATACTTTATATGCCCTATTTATTATGCTATTATTTGTACTCCACTGCCAGCAACTATTACTTTCCTTGCATTTATTTCCTTTTACAATGACAATGCCTTAACTCTTGGTTTTAAAACGTGTACGATCGATAAGCAAAGTCAAAATTAAATTTAGGCTGTCTAGAAGTTTAAATTCAGGAGCTACAACGCTTTACGTAAGCTACTAAGGTGCAAATGAATGGCTTATTTAGTGGTCTTAACTCTTAAAAACATAATTGAGTCAACAAAGTTCATATTGTAGACTATGTTTGCGTATAAATTGTAAGGATTAAAACTACATGATACTTCAGTTATCTCATTTGGCAGTTTCCTTTACTGCAGAATGAACTGCACTAAAATTAATTCGCGTGTTCCATATTTCTTAGAAAATTACGCAACACTTGTTAGGACAAACTTTGTATAGCCGACAGACTGGGGTGTACAAAAATACATACACACTCTGTACGTTTTAACCAGTTGAGCAAAAGTAATATATACTAATTGCGAATGAAGAGTTTGAAACAAACAAACCTACCCATCACGTTGATTTGAAGTGTTTGCCAGGCCAGATCATTTTGCAGCAGTCCATAAAATGTGAGTGTTTCAGAAAAGCATGGTTGAAGTGTTTTGTGAACAGTTTTAGTCCGATGATGAGCACCCTTGAAATAAATCAATGCATAGTTAATTAGTAATGTAAACTGTGAGTTGACTCGAAGAGCACAATGATCAAAAAGTTGTGACTGTATTTGTACGTGTGGAAATGGGTGGTGGAGGCATTCAAAAGACCGTGAGAACAACTTATTGCATATATGAGTGAAAGAAGAAATTAACCTTTTACAAAGTTAACATATTCTGCTTGAAATCTAGAGGGATACTGCTTAAATAATAATAGCTACGCTTATGAACACATCAACGGAAAGCAACTTTCATGTAATCTTTCACTTTATCTTGTGGAACAGACACGGACACACACACATATATTCATCCACGCTTCAAGTAAGCCAGGGAATCGTTAAGGCCCTAGAGGAGGAATGTTAATCTCCATGCCAGCTTACCATTTCTGGTTTTGCTTTTCTCGATGTGGTTTCTCCCAAAACTCTTCGCAACAACCTTTTAATGTCAGGAACTCAAAAATTCTCCAGAGACCAAGTTTATGATGATGAGTTAAATAATTACACAAGAAGGAATAAAGTTCTTTGAAAGCATTCACCTGAACATAAGTAACTTCCTAAACTCATGTATGTGTGTACGCTTATAATCGTATATGTCACTCACTCGGGTGAAAATGAAATTCCTTGTAAGATTTTGGATAACTCACCTCGAATTTCGATGGAACTAGTTTGAGCAAGCAGTAGGGATCAGAAAGCCCATCTATGTCAGTTGGCGTGAGGTCCTGTAAAGGGAATTAAATAAGAACCTTTTCATTTTTCCGAGTGTCTCAATGAGAAAGCGGGGATAATCCGAAGTTGACTGGGATACCTTGGCCTTGTGAACAGTACAGTGGAGTGCTTGGTGTGCTTGGTCGTACAACAAAGACAATTCAATTGTTCCATGAGGAGAATGAAGCACAGATGATGAGGATGGAGATGTCTGGGATGTTGTAATCGTTGTGACTGAGGCTGAGCTTAGAGCAGCACAGTCATTTGATGAAGACTCAGATGATTTGGCATTATTGTCGCTAAAAGCTGCTTGATCGAGTGACCCAGAAGGGTCAAACCTTTCTAATGATTTCTGTCTATGTATTGGATCTGTGTAAAGTTCTGATGCATTGGAGATCTCAGTGATTTCGTAAAGGTGTTCATCTCCGAACCTTTGGACTGAAGGAGTAAGTAAGTGTGTAGTCAGGGGGGAGGATGAAGAAGAGTCGCCGCGATGACATCGCGTGGATTTCCTATTCGTACTATCCGAGTGAAGCCTCCTGGCAAGAATCTTTTCGGACGAAGACTTAGAAGCAGAAGAAGAAGCTCCTGTATCATCGCCAGAAGAACTATCATTGTCTCCCTCGGACTGTGACCGGCCTGTGTTGTTGATACTTCTTGACCAAAGGATTCCCATTCGTTTGTTACCGGGAGTATTGTTCAAGTGAGAGTTCAAGTAGCGACTCATGTAACGCTTCTCTTGGTAACTTGATGAAGGCTGTGAACTGTTTTCATAACTGCTCCCAAAATGGTTCTGCTTCTCAGGTAAAACATACTTTGGCACCCCCTGTCCATCCACAAGGTTAAAAACGTGTTAGGTAACTTACTTATCAAAGCGCACAAGTTAACTCAACTCGAACCATGTTCAATGTTTCATTACAACAGAACAAATTGCAAAAAAGTCGATCGAAGAGTTTCACTTTCCCCATCAGCTCACACACACATATATTGCATACCTAACTTTCTCTCCGTGGCTTTAGTCTGCACCGCCTTAGGGACTTGAGTTATATCTTTTTCCACTTTAAAAATGCTGTCTTGCATTCTCAACCACTCTAATGAAATGAAATAGAAATCATGCTGTTGAGAATTAATTGTGAGAATTAAAGCGATAAAAACTCGAAATTTCCAGTCCTATACTCGGTATAAAATCGGTAAAGGGTCTCAGATGCAAATTTCACTTATGCAAATTCCAACTATGCAAAAAAGGCCACAAATGCAAATGGATATTTATTTGCATGACTGGCACATTACATTAGTAATGGGGACGTGGCACAGTCTACATACAAAAGACCTGAAACGACCCTTGAACAAGCAATTTTATTCCTTACAACTAACTTTTAAAGCAAGTAAATGATTAACTCACTTACTTAGAGATTACTTTTTGACTGATTTGATAATTATTATTAAATCAGTCAAAAAGGGTGAAAAAGCTCAAGAGCTCGAGAGCTCAAGTCGAATCCGACTGCTTTTTGAAATAGATTCGTTATACGGTTTACTCTGTACCAAGCCAAAAGAAATAAACCTATAACTTATATTGGAAATTTGAATAAAGCGATATTCCATGTATAGAATTTTGGAATCTTAGTGACATAATCATAGGTAATTTTTCCAAAATCTCAAACTTTGTGGAAGGATGGCACAAGTTTTTCGAAACTGCTGAGGATTATTTACAGCTCTCAGATCACAAACAGTATAAAATTACAGTTGGAGACTCAAAGCTTAAATTGCATTTTTTAAATGAATGCGTTACTTGCGCTAGCCAAAAGAAATGAACCTTTGAAAAATTTGACATTTTTTTTGCATAATTGCACAACGATTTTTAACAATAAAACACCCTTTTGCATACTTGAAATTTGCATATGTGATACTGATTTTCAGAATTTAAAGTTTTTTTGCATACGTGGAATTTGCAACTGAGACCCTAAATCATAAAATCAGATTCCTTTTAGGTCTCTTCTGCATGTTTCAAATATTCCATCTAATGAGAAAATCATCGAGACTCGGGGAGTGTATTTGAAAAGGAGATGATTCATTTAACATGTTCTCCTATTTTAGATAAGTGAATTACAAGAATGAATCATTAGGAGCTTTATTTAAGTTGACTCAAATTAAAGACAAACTGCTGTCAGCCACCCGTCGTAGTCAAGATAATTTATATTTTATATGCCATTTTTAAGACAGAATTTCATACTTTTGATATTCTTCCAGTACTGGTACGTAAGGGAGAGGGGAAGGTGCACTAATAATTATCCCTGAACTATTTTATACTTGAATGATTCCAATTAGGTAGACATTTTTATTCGCTTCAGTAGAAATTGGTTTAACAATTTGAAAAACCTTGTTAAAATGACATTTATTTTGGAAACTTGCCTAAAAACTTTGTGCTACAAAAACTTCGTGTGCATGATTGTAAATTGCAAAAAGGAAATAACGTATGCTTGGAGAAAGTTCCACTTATGATTCGACTTCTTTGACATGATAGCAGTTTGTAATTTGATAAAGCAAGTACGTACGGAGCACATTTACGGGAATCGGATCACTAAGCATTGAATTGACGAGCGAGCAGGATGCTGCTGCCCTGATGGTCAGATCACATACAGACACACACCAATTGGTTAAAGACGGACAGAATGACGCGGTGCATAGAATATTACAAGAGAGAGTCGATAGAAAAGAGAGAGAGAGCAAAGCAGAGAATAATATACTTAACACTGTAGACACAGAAGAAGAAATCGATTTATCATTTGAAATCCAAATAGTGATAGAGGGAAAGAAAGATTTCTTACAATTTGGTGAAAGGAAATAAGAGGAATATTGAATTGAGACGAATGGATGAATGAACACATAATATGTTTGATTGCACTCTAAGCGGAGGGGCTGTTTTGCTTCACTTACCTTGTAGAACCAAGCTCCACTTCGCTTTATTAGTTCACGGTTCTCGGAGCAAATTTTGCAGAGTCGTACTACAGGATCCTTCGATGTTCCCGACCTACTTGAGCTTCCTGATGATAACTCAACCACACACTTCCGACAAACTGCCTATTTCCAAATGAAACAACAAACTATTTCACATCTCTTTCGAGTATCAATACATTCTTAATAGGAGTGTGTTATCATTTCCCCTATCGTTCATTTTAAAACTTTGACGAAAATAGCTTTCCTTTCGCGAGACTACAGCTCACAGTCTCTTCTACGCTTTCCTTTTTTTCCCTCATTACAAAAGAACTGGTTAGGACAGATGTATGTAATAAACTTCCACTATTCGGAGAAATAAGCAAGAGCATTTGCATACAATATCATAGAAAAGCTTATTGTATTGTATTACAGTAAATTTTGTACACATCCATCTTCGATGCTGTTGCAATGCTCTTAGGCGAAAAGCCGACTCGAGAAATATCTCTTAACAAGCTACAATATGATTGTTAAGTCTCATTTTTGGGTAAAATTCAACTTAGGTTCATAAGCATATCTTGCTTATATGAATAGCTGGGAGAAGAGCATTCCTCCCGTTCTTTAGACTCAAGGCTAACCTTCTCTTCTTGT
>Ga0194135_10000263_pt1 | contig 30404 bp, 24 predicted proteins | sample LitLau_LLRF_2013_FD_134024 | JGI IMG/M metagenome (GOLD analysis project Ga0194135, IMG submission 134024) | Freshwater sediment microbial communities in response to fracking from North America - Little Laurel Run_MetaG_LLRF_2013 (version 2) | ecosystem: Environmental > Aquatic > Freshwater >... | reverse complement strand
TCCAACTCTCGTGGGCCAAGGATGTCACCGGCGAATTCAACGTCGAGTTGCGGGTGGAACTGGAACACCAGCGCGGCTTGATCGCCCTGCTGGCCAGCAGCGTCAACGCCGCCGATGGCAATATCGAGAAAATCAGCATGGACGAACGCGATGGTCGCATCAGCGTGGTCCAACTGGTGGTCAGCGTGCACGACCGCGTGCACCTGGCCCGCGTGATCAAGAAACTGCGCGCCCTGACCGGGGTCATCCGCATCACCCGCATGCGCGCGTAGCCCGTCCATTACAAGGAGTCATTCATGACCAAGACCGTTATCACCAGCGAAAAGGCCCCGGCCGCCATCGGCACCTACTCCCAGGCCATCAAGGCGGGCAACACCGTCTACATGTCGGGCCAGATTCCCCTCGATCCAAAAACCATGGAACTGGTGGAAGGCTTCGAAGCCCAGACCGTCCAGGTCTTCGAGAACCTCAAGTCGGTAGCCGAGGCCGCTGGCGGTTCGTTCAAGGACATCGTCAAGCTGAACATCTTCCTCACCGACCTGAGCCACTTCGCCAAGGTCAACGAGATCATGGGCAAGTACTTCCAGCAGCCTTACCCAGCCCGCGCCGCCATCGGCGTGGCCGCCCTGCCCAAGGGCGCACAGGTTGAAATGGATGCCATTCTGGTCATCGAGTAACACCCGCGGCGCAGCCCTTCAGGCTGCGCCGTTTTCGTTCTGAAAGGATTTCGTCATGCGCCAAGCGCTAGCTGTTTCGCTGCTCGCCGTATTGCTCGGCGGTTGTGCCAGCGACCCCGCCAAAAACGATGTCGGCGGCATCTGGATCAATCAGGTAGCGATCGACGCAGCCTCCAAGGGCGGCCCTTTGCGTGAAGCCCTCCAGGCTTACGGCCCGAACCTGGAATGGGAACTCAACACCAAGGCAGGCCAGGCCCGCTACACCAATGGCTTCGAGACCATCGAAGGCAAGATCGTCAGCGACGGCTCAAAGACTGCAAAAGTCGAGTTCTATGGCAGCGCCGCCACGGAGCTGAAACGCAACGGCAAGCAATTGCTGCAAGTGGCCAACGACAACGAACCCGAACAGGTGTTCGTCCCGCCCAAGGACCCGGCACCTGAAGGCGCGCCACTGGGCGCCAACTTCGAGCGCGCGCTGTACTCGGCCTACCTGGGCGGCACGTGGAAAATCGTCAGCGGCCCGGGACTGGGCAACGAAGTCCAGTTCCAGGCCAACGGCGCCGTGCAAGGTTTGCCGGGGGCCGATCGCTATGCCCTGTGCCTGGCGGGCGACTGCGCCTCCATGAGCGGCGGTAACGACAGCATCTGGTTGCAGCTCAACGGCCAGGGCAATTCCTGGATCTTCGTGCGCAAGGACCAGCAACTGGAGATCTTCCAGGCAGTGAACAGCGCATTGGCGGATGAAGTGCCGTCGCTGGTGCCGGGCAACCAGCAATGGCTGCTGCAAAAGCAGTGACCCGGAGGTAGCCGCTGCCAACCGCAGCGGCTACGACCCGACTCAGCCTTGCCCCTCAAGAATCGCCGCATACCCCTGGCGATAACTCAGGTAACGCGGCACCCAGCCCAACGCCCGGGCGCGGGCATTGCTGCAGCGCTTGCTGCCGGTGCGACGCACGCTGGCATCGTCCGCCCACTCGGTCACCCCCAGGTATTCACGCAGCCAGTCGACCACCTCCGCCAGGGGCGCAGGCGCGTCATCGCCCCCTATATAGCAATCCTCCAACGCCTCGCCGCGACGATCCGCCTCAAGCAGGAACGCCAGCAGGCCCGCCGCATCGTCGGCGTGAATGCGATTGCCATACAACGGCGGATCAATTGCCACCCGATACCCGCGACGCACCTGGGTCAGCAGCCATTCACGGCCCGGTCCGTAGATGCCGGTGAGGCGCACCCGCGTTGCAGGCAGCCCACTGTTCAAGGCCACCTGCTCGGCTTCCAGCATCAAACGGCCTGAGTAGCCAGTGGCCAGGGCCGGCGAATGCTCATCGACCCATTCGCCGCCCTGCTGCTGGTAGACACTGCTGCTGGACACGAACAACAGACGCTTGGGCTGCTGGCCATGCTGCTTGAGCCAGCTCAGCACATGCTGCAGGCCCTCGACATAGGCCGCGCGATACCCGGCCTCGTCATGCTCGGTGGCCGCCGCGCAGTACACCAGATAATCCAGGGGCGCCTGCGGCCAGTCCTTCGGGCATTGCTCGCTGAACAGGTCACCGGCGACGCCAATCACTCCCTGAGGCAGACGCGACACCGTGCGGCGCAAGCCATAAACCCGCCATTGTTCAGCCAGCAGTTGAGTCGCCAGGCGACTCCCGACATCACCGCAACCGGCGATCAAAACAGAGGGGGAGGACATCAGAAAACTCCTTTCAGAAAGGCCAAGACTAGCCTCGGCTTTGGATGAACGGCTAGCAATCGAGGAAAAATAGTTACTGTATTACTTTTGTTAACAAGAATTAATTGCAATAATAACCGCCCATTTGTTCTCGGCCCAGCGAGGCCTAGAAGGACATTTAACCCTTTCCTCTTCTCAGGTCCGGCCAGCATGACAAGCAATCCACTCTCCGCCTCGCCAACCAAACGCCCAAGCCCACTGCGCGCCGTAAGCGCGGTTGCTGCGCTGCTGTGCAGCCTGCTGCTGGCTCCGACCGCAGCCTTCGCCGACCAGCACGCCCCGGCCACCGCGCCCGCCGCCAGCGCTCCGACCGCCGAACACGCCCAGACCGAGCCGGCAGCCCCCCTGACCACAGCGCCAGCCGCCGACCCGGCCCAGGCCGAAGGCCTTCCGGCAGCGAGCCAAGACACCCCCGAAGTCCTCGAAGCCGACAACAGCCTGGGCATGGCCCACGACCTGTCGCCCTGGGGCATGTACCAGAACGCCGACATCATCGTGAAACTGGTGATGATCGGTCTGGCCATCGCCTCGATCATCACCTGGACCATCTGGATCGCCAAAGGCTTCGAACTGCTGGGCGCCAAGCGTCGCCTGCGCAGTGAAATCGCCGCCCTGAAAAAGGCCACCACCCTCAAAGAAGCCAGTGCCTCCGCCGCCAAGGAGGGCACCCTCGCCCACCTGCTGGTCCACGACGCCCTGGAAGAAATGCGCCTGTCGGCCAACAGCCGTGAGAAGGAAGGCATCAAGGAACGGGTCAGCTTCCGCCTGGAGCGCCTGGTGGCGGCCTGCGGCCGCAACATGAGCAGCGGCACCGGCGTGCTCGCCACCATCGGTTCCACCGCGCCCTTCGTCGGCCTGTTCGGCACCGTGTGGGGCATCATGAACAGCTTCATCGGCATCGCCAAAACCCAGACCACCAACCTTGCCGTGGTTGCCCCGGGCATCGCCGAAGCCCTACTGGCAACCGCCCTGGGCCTGGTTGCCGCGATCCCGGCGGTGGTGATCTACAACGTCTTCGCTCGCTCCATCACCGGCTACCGCGCCCAGGTGGCCGACGCCTCGGCAGAAGTCCTGCTGCTGGTCAGCCGCGACCTGGACCACCAGCCAGTCGAGCGCTCCACACAACCGCACATGGTGAAAGTGGGGTAATCAGCCATGGGCTTGCATTTGAAAGAAGGCGCAGGCGACGACCTGGCCGAAAACCACGAAATCAACGTCACGCCGTTCATCGACGTGATGCTGGTATTGCTCATCATCTTCATGGTGGCCGCCCCGCTGGCCACCGTGGACATCAAGGTCGATCTGCCCGCCTCCAGCGCCAAACCGGCGCCGCGCCCGGAAAAACCGGTGTTCCTCAGCGTCAAGGCCGACCAGCGCCTGTTCATCGGCGAAGAGGAAGTCAAGGCCGAAACCCTGGGCGCCATCCTCGACGCCCGCACCCAAGGCAAGAAGGACACGACCATCTTCTTCCAGGCCGACAAGGGCGTGAACTACGGCGATCTGATGAGCGTCATGGACAACCTGCGGGCCGCCGGCTACCTGAAAGTCGGCCTGGTCGGACTTGAGACGGCAGCCAAGAAATGATCACGACGCGCCAAAGACTGACGCGTTACAGCGGTAGCCTGGCGGTGGTGCTGGGCGTCCATGCGCTGGCGATCCTCCTCGCCCTCAACTGGTCCAAGCCACAACCAATACCCATTCCGCCCCAGGCCATGGTGGTGGAACTGGCGCCTGCCCCTGTGCCGCCTCCACCGGCACCACCGAAAGTGGTGCCTACGCCACAACCGCCTGCGCCGGTGGAAGAACTGCCGCTGCCCAAGCTCGCCGAAGCGCCGAAACCAACCATTTCGGTGCCCAAGCCGGCCAAGCCAAAGCCCAAGCCACAGCCGCCAAAGCCCGTGGTCAAGCCCGAGCCGCCCAAGGAAAAGCCTTCCGAGGAAAAGCCCAGCGACGCCCCGGTCACGCCCTCCCCGTCCCAGCAGCCCGCCCCCGCGACCGCTGGTCCGTCACCGGCCCAGGCCGCCGCCAAGGCCAACTGGCAGGGACTGGTGCAGGCGCATCTGGCCAAGCACAAGCGCTATCCGAGCGAGGCTCAACGTCGAGGCAAGGAAGGCACCAACTCCCTGCACTTCGTGGTTGATGCCGAAGGCAAGGTGCTGTCCTACGAGCTGACCAGCCGCTCGGGCAATGCGGATCTGGACCGGGCCACCCTGGACATGATCCGCCGTGCCCAGCCACTGCCCAAACCGCCGGCCGACATGCTCACCAATGGCACCGTGGAAGTCACCGCGCCCTTCAACTACGAAATCGACAGAAGCCGCGGTCGCCGCTGATACCCCGCCAAGGGCACCTGCAAAGGTGCCCTTGGCGTTTGCCCAGCCCGAAGCAGGCATTGGCGGGTGTCGCATTCCACCCTCCGTCTGATAACGTGCGTCTATCGATTGCAGCCGTTATGCTTGGCCGCAACCTCATGGACGCCCGCTATGACCCTCACAGAATTACGCTACATCGTCACCCTCGCCCAAGAGCAGCACTTCGGCCACGCCGCCGAGCGTTGCCATGTCAGCCAGCCGACCCTCTCGGTCGGCGTGAAAAAGCTTGAAGACGAACTCGGTGTGCTGATTTTCGAGCGCAGCAAGAGCGCGGTGCGCCTGACCCCGGTCGGCGAAACCATCGTCGCCCAGGCACAGAAGGTCCTGGAACAGGCCCAGGGCATTCGCGAACTGGCCCAGGCCGGCAAGAACCAGCTGACCGCACCGCTCAAGGTGGGCGCCATCTATACCGTCGGCCCCTACCTGTTCCCGCACCTGATTCCCCAGCTGCACCGGGTCGCGCCGCAGATGCCGCTGTATATCGAAGAGAACTTCACCCACGTACTGCGCGACAAGCTGCGCAATGGCGAGCTGGACGCGATCATCATCGCCCTGCCGTTCAACGAAGCCGATGTCCTGACCCTGCCGCTGTACGACGAGCCCTTCTACGTGCTGATGCCCAGCGGCCACTCCTGGACCAAGAAGGAAACCATCGACGCCAACCTGCTCAACGACAAGAGCCTGTTGCTGCTGGGCGAAGGCCACTGCTTCCGCGACCAGGTGCTGGAGGCCTGCCCGACCCTGACCAAGGGCAACGACGGCGCCAAGCACACCACCGTGGAATCCAGCTCCCTGGAAACCATCCGCCACATGGTCGCCTCCGGCCTGGGCATCTCGATCCTGCCGCTGTCGGCGGTGGACAGCCACCACTACGCCCCCGGGGTGATCGAAGTCCGCCCCCTGACCCCGCCGGTGCCGTTCCGCACCGTAGCCATCGCCTGGCGCGCCAGCTTCCCGCGGCCCAAGGCCATCGAGATCCTCGCCGACTCGATCCGCCTGTGCTCGGTGGCCAAGCCGCCCGCCGCGAGCTAAGCAAGCGCAATGACTGAGCTGTCGAAAGTGCCGGTCACGGCACTCAAGGGCGTCGGCGAAGCCATGGCCGAGAAGCTGGCCAAGGTCGGCCTGGAAAACCTTCAGGACGTGCTGTTCCACCTGCCCCTGCGCTACCAGGACCGCACCCGCGTGGTGCCGATCGGCGCCCTGCGCCCGGGCCAGGATGCGGTAATCGAAGGTACCGTCAGCGGCGCCGACGTGGTCATGGGCAAGCGCCGCAGCCTGCTGGTGCGCCTGCAGGACGGCACCGGCGGCCTGAGTCTGCGCTTCTACCATTTCAGCAACGCGCAGAAGGACGGCCTGAAACGCGGCACCCGCGTGCGCTGCTACGGCGAAGCCCGGCCCGGCGCCTCGGGCCTGGAGATCTACCACCCGGAATACCGCGCCATCAGTGGCGACGAACCGCCGCCGGTGGACCAGACCCTGACCCCCATCTACCCGCTGACCGAGGGCCTGACCCAGCAGCGCCTGCGCCTGCTCTGCCAGCAGAGCCTGGCCCTGCTCGGCCCGCGCAGCCTGCCGGACTGGCTGCCGGAGGAACTGGCCCGGGACTACCAGCTGGCGCCCCTGGACGATGCGATTCGCTACCTGCATCACCCGCCGGCGGACGCCGATGTCGACGAACTGGCCCTGGGTCACCACTGGGCCCAGCACCGCCTGGCGTTCGAGGAGCTGCTGACCCATCAGCTGTCCCAGCAACGCCTGCGCGACAGCCTGCGCTCCCAGCGCGCCCCGGTGCTGCCCGTGGCCAAGAAGCTGCCGGCCCAGTACCTGAAGAACCTCGGCTTCGCCCCCACCGGCGCGCAACAGCGCGTGGGCAACGAGATCGCCTACGACCTGAGCCAACCGGAGCCCATGCTGCGCCTGATCCAGGGTGACGTCGGCGCCGGCAAGACCGTGGTCGCCGCCCTCGCCGCCCTGCAGGCCCTGGAAGCCGGTTACCAGGTGGCGCTGATGGCGCCCACCGAGATCCTCGCCGAGCAGCACTTCATCACCTTCAAGCGCTGGCTCGAACCCCTGGGCCTGGAAGTCGCCTGGCTGGCGGGCAAGCTCAAGGGCAAGAACCGCGCAGCGGCCCTGGAACAAATTGCCGGCGGCGCGCCGATGGTGGTGGGCACCCACGCCCTGTTCCAGGACGAGGTGCAGTTCAAGAACCTGGCCCTGGTGATCATCGACGAACAGCACCGCTTCGGCGTCCAGCAGCGCCTGGCCCTGCGCCAGAAAGGCGTCGGCGGCCGCCTCTGCCCACACCAGCTGATCATGACCGCCACGCCGATTCCGCGAACCCTGGCGATGAGCGCCTACGCCGACCTGGACACCTCGATCCTCGACGAACTGCCCCCCGGCCGGACCCCGGTCAACACCGTGCTGGTCACCGACAGCCGCCGTGTCGAAGTGATAGAGCGAGTGCGCGCCGCCTGCGCCGAAGGGCGCCAGGCCTACTGGGTCTGCACCCTGATCGAAGAATCCGAAGAGCTCACCTGCCAGGCCGCCGAAACCACCTTCGAAGACCTCTCCAGCGCCCTGGGCGAACTGCGCGTGGGGCTGATCCACGGCCGCATGAAACCGGCGGAGAAAGCCGCGGTGATGGCCGAGTTCAAGGCCGGCCACCTGCAACTGCTGGTGGCCACCACGGTGATCGAGGTCGGGGTCGACGTGCCCAATGCCAGCCTGATGATCATCGAGAACCCGGAACGCCTGGGCCTGGCTCAGTTGCACCAGCTGCGCGGCCGGGTCGGGCGCGGCAGCGCTGCCAGCCACTGCGTGCTGCTCTACCATCCGCCGCTTTCACAGATCGGGCGGCAGCGCCTGGGCATCATGCGAGAAACCAACGACGGTTTCGTCATCGCCGAGAAGGATCTGGAACTGCGCGGCCCCGGGGAAATGCTCGGCACCCGCCAGACCGGCCTCTTGCAGTTCAAGGTCGCCGACCTGATGCGCGACGCCGATCTGCTGCCCGCGGTACGCGATGCCGCCCAGGCGTTGCTGGAACGCTGGCCGGATCACGTCAGCCCGTTGCTGGAACGCTGGTTGCGCCATGGCCAGCAATACGGCCAAGTGTGAACCACCACTCAGTTAGTGAACCCTCGCCATAACCAAGCTGGTTATACTCGACAAATTGTAGAAAAACGGATACCAGACCATGACAGAAGTTGCCCTCGACATTGCAACCCCACACGCTCCGTCTGTTATCCGGTTGCTGCTCGGCAAGCTGGCCATCAGCTACAACGAAGTGCTCGACCAGCCGGGTCTGCCGGCTGCGCGCAAGGTCCAGGCGGTGCTGCTGGACGACGCCGTCGGCGCGCTGATGGTGCTGTTCCCGCAGAGCCAGCTACTGGACCTCAACCGCCTCGCCGAACTCACCGGCCGCCGTCTCACCGCAGTGTCCACCGAACGCCTGGAGCGCATGCTCGGCAAGCACAGCCTGAGCCTGTTGCCCGGCCTGCCGGCGCTCACCAGCTCGCCGTGCCTGTACGAAGAAAGCCTGCTGCGCGAACCCAGCCTGCTGATCAATTCCGGCGAACCCGGGGTGCTCCTGGAAATCACCAGCGAAGCCTTCAAGAGCATGCTCAACAAGGCCAGCGCCGGGCATTTCGGCGAGCCCCTGAGCAGCATCCGCCCCAACCTCGACCGCCCGGACGACGACCGCGAGGAAATCACCCAGGCCATGCAGGCGTTCACCGCGCGGCGCATCCAGCAGCGCCTGGAAGCCACCATCGAGATCCCGCCGCTGGCGGAAACCGCGCAGAAGATCATCAAGCTGCGGGTCGATCCCAATGCCACCATCGACGACATCACCGGCGTGGTGGAAACCGACCCGGCCCTGGCCGCGCAGGTCGTGAGCTGGGCGGCCTCGCCCTACTACGCCTCGCCGGGCAAGATCCGCTCGGTGGAAGACGCCATCGTCCGTGTGCTGGGCTTCGATCTGGTGATCAACCTGGCGCTGGGGCTGGCCCTGGGCAAGACCCTGAGCCTGCCCAAGGACCAGCCGCAACACGCCACGCCCTACTGGCAGCAATCGATCTACACCGCCGCGGTGATCGAGGGCCTGACCCGCGCCATGCCCCGCGCCCAGCGCCCGGAAGCCGGCCTGACCTACCTCGCTGGCCTGCTGCACAACTTCGGCTACCTGCTGCTGGCCCACGTGTTCCCACCGCACTTCTCGCTGATCTGCCGGCACCTGGAGGTCAACCCGCACCTGTGCCACAGCTATGTCGAGCAGCACCTGCTGGGCATCAGTCGCGAACAGATCGGCTCCTGGCTGATGCGCTACTGGGACATGCCGGACGAGCTGTCCACCGCCCTGCGCTTCCAGCACGACCCGAGCTACGACGGCGCCTTCGCCGAATACCCCAACCTGGTGTGCCTGGCGGTGCGCCTGCTGCGCAGCCGGGGCATCGGTTCCGGCCCCCACGAAGAGATCCCCGACGCCCTGTTCGAGCGCCTGGGCCTGAGCCGTGACAAGGCCGAAGACGTGGTGAGCAAAGTGCTGGAAGCGGAAGTACTGCTGCGGGAACTGGCGTCGCAATTCAGCCAGGCCTGAGCCCCTTCGGCGGTCAGTTGGCTCCTGCGCAGCACCGAGGAGCCGGCTGGCCGACCCAGGTCCCCAGTCAAGCCTTGGGCTTGGCCTTCTTCGGTTTCAAATACTTGGTCAGGCCCTGGAACCAGATCACCAGCGCCGGATTGCCCTTGATCTGAATCGACTTGTCCTGAATCCCGGTCATGAACGCCAACTGCTTGTTCTTCGCCTGCATCGTGGCGAAGCCGTAGGCGGCATCCTTGAAGGCAATGGCGAACGCAGGCTCCGGGTAGAACCCCGAGCGGCTGGTAATGCGCTGGTCCTTGACGAAGAAATGCCGAGCAACCTTGCCGTCAAGGGTCTGCAGCTGGAACACCAGCTCCTTGTCGCCCAACTGTTGCTGGAAAGCGGGATTGTTGCGGCTGGCCTTGCCCATCAACAGGCCAAGCATCCAGAGAAGAAAACGAAATTTCATGCACGGCGCCTCAGTGGAATTATTGGGTGGCCGGCGCAGTTTAACCTGTAACGTGAAGAGCGCCAGTCGATCTGGCCAATTACTCGGAGATCGACTGGCGTTCAACGCTTATCGCGACATCTTGTCAGACAATCACTGAGTCAGACGTTAGGGCAAGGCACCGGTGCCCAGTCACCCAGGTCCGGGTTCTTGCACATGCTGGTGACCTGGGTCTGGCCGGTGGTAGCGACCTTGTTGCTCTCGGCCTGCTTGGTCTTGGCCTGCTGGATCGACTTCTCGGTGCTCACCGCTTCGGCCGGCACGCTCGGCAGCTTGGGTTGCTTGACCTTCTGCGCCGGCTGCTTCTTCTTGCCACCGCTGGTGGTGGTCACCGGGGTGGTATCGGCAGTGGCGACCTTGACCACGTCGGTACGCTGCACGCCCACCTGCTGCAGATCCTGCTCGTAGGCCTGGTTGTACTTGTTCAGGTCTTCGCTGGCCCGGCCGTTCACCGCAGCGATCAGGTCGTTGGACTCTTTCAGGCCGCTGACGATTTCCGCCAGGCGCTTGCGCCCTTCCACGTCATTGATGCTGTTGGCCTTGCGCGCGCTGATCAGGCTGTCGAAGGCACGCTGGTAGCAGGTTTGCGAGGCACGGGCGTAGGCCGTGCTGCGGTCGATGTCGGCCGCGCTCTTGTTGACGTCGGTGGCGTAGGACGCGATGCGCTGATTGTCGTCGGCGATCTGTTTCTGACGCTCGGTGTAGTAACCGGCGGCGCCACCGGCCAGGGCACCGCCTGCGGCGCCGATGGCGGCGTTGCGGCCACGGTGGTCGCCGTCACCGGTCAGGGCACCGAGCAAGGCACCGCCAGCGGCGCCCAGGGCGGCGCCGGTCACCACCGACTTGGTCATGTCCGAATCGGTGGCGCGCAGGTGCTGCACCGGTTCGTAGCAGCTCGGGTAGTACTCGACCTTGGTGGTCGAGGCGACCTTGGACACCGGAGAGGTCGCGCAACCGGTCAATACGGTGCTGAACCCGGCGGCAACCAACAGCAGGTGACGCTTGGATGTTGAAGCAAATGGCTTGCGGGAAAAAAGCATGTTGATGATCTCGATTAGTGTTGACCTACTCGGCGCGACACCAGGTCGCCCGAGCTCCTCCAGGCTCGACAGACAACGGCCGGTCATGACTTCTGACCGGTCGATGCGAGCAGTTCCTTCAAAATCGTCGCCGGGTCGGCTCGCCGTTGCTGGCGATAATCCCCGACATGGCGGACGAATAACGTAGCGCGCGTCACCAGGCTCTTGCCGAGCACCGGCTTGCGATTGAGCTCTTCCTTGATCCGTTGAAATTGCGCCTGGATCACCGCGTCGGTGTAACGGGTGCCCGTGGCCAGGTTGTCGATGTAGATCGCCACCGCCCCGTCCAGCGCGCTGCGGCCGTTGTCGATGGCTTCGGCGAACAGCTTGGCGCTGGGTTCGTCCTTGGCATCGATGGCCTGCTGCTGGCTCTTCTTCAGGTTGGTCAGGCGGATGTTGTAGTTGTTGATGGTCTCGGCCACCAGGGCCGACGACTGGATCAGGTTGCCGGCCGCTTCCTCGCGCTGCTGGGCGATCAGCGAGACATTGCGCTTGAGCTCTTCGTTGACCAGCCCCAGCTCCGCCTGCAGGCGCGGATCGACACTGGCGGCAATGATCGCGTCCAGGCGCTTGGTGGGGTCCTGGGCCTCATCGATGGCATCGGTCAGGGACGCCAGGCGGCCCTCCTTCTGCCACTGGGCGAACAGTTCCTTGTAGCGCGAACGCGGGGCCGACAAGGCGCCGATGGCCACCCGGAAACCGGTAGTCTCGTTGCTCTGCTCAGTGCCGTCGGCGCCGAACAGCGGGTACTCGCGACGCATCCCGGTGAACAGCGTGCCCTCGCCTTCCAGGTAATTGCCGCCCTTGACCACGAAGCCACCGTAGGTGCCCTGGCGCCGCCCGGCGCGCACCAGCTGGAAGGATTCCTGGACCATCTCGGCGGCGTTGCCGATCACGTCGAACAGGCCGATGGGGTTGGGCAGCTTGGTGCCGATCGGCATCAAGCGCGCCGCCTGACCGGTGCCGCCGGCCACCTGGTTGAACACCGCCCAATCCGCCAGCGGGCCGTCTTCCTCGCTGCCCTCGACCCGCCGCGGGAACAGCCGCCCTTCCAGCTCCTGGCGACTCACCGCCTGACCGCCACGGGCCGCGTACTCCCACTCCACCTCGGTGGGCAGGCGCACAAAACCCAGGCCGCCGTCGTCGGAGGAACTGCCACGGCCGCTGACCGGCAGCAGGTCACGGTGATGCTTCATCAGCCAGGCGCTGTAGACCGCGGCGAAGCGCTCGGCCTCGAAACGCGACAGCTTGACCTTGGGCAGGCGCCCCTGCAGGCCGTCCGGCGCCTCGCAGGCCGGGGCCGGCTCGCCGCTGGCCAGGGACTGGGCCTGAGCCATGACCTGAGCGTACTGGCGGGCGGTGACCTCGTACTTGCCGATGAAATACAGCATCGGCTTGAGGGGCACCCCGTTGCCGGTTTTCGGCAAGGCCGGGCCGATGGTCTTGCCCCAGGCCGAAGGCAGGTCCTTGAGGGTGAACTGACCGTTGATATAGTCCCGGCGATAGCCGGAAATGAACGACTGCTGATAGCCGCTTTCACCTTCGCTGAAGGGGTAGCCAAGATTGACCTCGCGGTCGTCCAGGGTGCCCTGGGCCAGCACGTAGACGTAGCGGAACACCATCTCGCCGTCACAGGGCAAGGGCAGGCTGACGTCGTCGGGCAACGGCTTGGGGTTGTCCATCTTGTTCGCCGGTTCTTCGGCCCACACGGCCCCGGCCAGGGTCATGGCCAGCACGGTGCTGATCAACTTATACATCGCGAATTCCTTCACAGGCTTCAATGCGCGACACCCGCCAGCCGCCCAGCGCGGCGGCCAGGGTGCTGACGCCCAGCGTCGCCAACAGGGCCAGCCCGTAATGGGCCGGCAGCAGGTGGCTGGCGTATTCGCCGGGCACCTGCATGAACAAATGATTCAGCCCGGCCTGGGCCAGGCCATACAGGACGCCACTCAACAGCGCGGCAAACCCGGCGCTGTACAGCGCCTGGGCCACCACGAACAGCAACAGCGCGCCGGTAGAAAACCCCAGCAGGCGCAGCACCGACAACTCCCGGCGCTTGCGCTCCACCGCCGCCAGGGCCCCGGCGAAGATCGCCGCGAAGGCGCCGGCCAGGGCCAGCCCGGCGATCACCCAGAACACGATGGACAGGTTGCGGCTCAAGGACTGCACCTGGGCGATGGTCTGCGCCTGGGTCGCCACCAGCAGGCCGCGCTCGGCGAAATACAGCCGCAGCGGCTCGACGTCATCCAGATCGCGGGCATACAGGCGAAACGCCGGGTAGACCCGCTGCGCGGAGGCGGCCTGGGCCTCGCCGAGCCAGCCCAGGGCTGCCACGGCGCGACCGTCGCGGTAATCCTCGGCGGCCTCCAGCAACGCCAGCGGAGCGAACAGCGCGTCCCGGGCAAAGGCTTCCAGGGGCAGGATGCCTTCCACCTGGACCCGGGTCCGCTGCACCTCGCTGCGCCCCGCCACCTGCCGACCAAAGCTCGCCTGCAGCCAGTCCCCCGGCCGCACCCCGAGCTTCTCGGCGGCGGTGCGGCTGAGCAGCACGCCGTTCATGCTCCGGGGGGTGGACAAGCGCCCGAGCAACGGGTCGCCCACGGCGGTCGGCACCATCTCCACGGTCAGGCCGATATCCCCGGTGCCCCGGGACAGGTCCGCGGTGGCGGCAATCTGCCGGGTGCGCGGCAAGGCGAAGGCCACGTCCGGGCGCTGGCCCAGCTCGGCAATGAACTGGGCGCTGAAGCGTCCGCCGCCCAGGGGAATGATCTCGCGCACCGCCGGGTCCTGTTCCAGGCGCTCGGTGAGGCTGGTGACCAGCCCGAACTTGAGCCCGAACAGCACCAGCAACGGCGCGATCACCGCCACCAGGGCCAGCACCGAGCAGGCCGACAGCCAGGCGTCGGCGCGGTAGTCCTGCCAGGCCAGTGCCGCGGTCAGAGAGGCACGCATCAGCAGGCCTCCCCCAGGGTCGCGGTGACCCCGCCGTCGGCATCGCGCCGGCAGGCAATACGCCGCACCTGCAGACCGTTGGCCCGGGCCAGCACCTCATCGTGGGTGGCGATCACGCAGCACACCCCCTGATCGCGGGATTGCTGCACCAGCAGTTGCATCACTCTTTGCGCGTTCAAGGGGTCCAAAGCCGCCGTCGGCTCATCCGCCAGCAACACCTGCGGGCCGTGGGCCAGGGCTCGGGCGCAACTGACCCGCTGGCGCTGGCCCACCGACAGGGCGGCGGGCTTCTTGTGCAGTTGATCGGCGATCTCCAGGCGTTCGGCCAGGCGCCGGGGAATGCCGTCGTCGGCCAGCCCCAGCAGTTTGCGCGGCAGGCCGATATTCCCGCGCACATCGAGAAAGCCCAGCAGGCCGCCGGTCTGCAGCACATAGCCCAGGTGCCGGCTGCGCAATTGCGCCAGGGCACTGTGGCCCGCGTCGCGCCAGATCCCGAGGATGTCGATGGGGTCTCTGGCCGGGGCGAATTCAAAACGCGCCGCCGAATCCGGCGCCAGTACCAGGGCCAGCAGATCGAGCAGCGTGCTCTTGCCGCAGCCGCTGGGGCCGACCACCGCCAGTTGGTCGCCCGCGCGCAGTTGCAGCCGGGGGATCTCCAGGCTGTAGCGTTGGCGACCCTCGCCGCGGCTCTTGCGTACCTGCGCCAGATCGAGCATCACGGCAGCGTCGACAACGGAACGCGGTACAGGGCATCACCCGGCTCGGCATCGCCGAAGCGCACCCAGTTGGCCAGGTCGTTGTGGAAGGTTTCGTAGAGGCGGATCTTCGAATCCAGCTCGTCGATGAAATCTTCCTGCTCGGCCACGCTCAACGACAGCCACAGGTCCTGGGTCATGTTCAGCGACTTGCTGCGGTACGGCAGGCCTTCCAGGTATTCGCCGAGCACGCCGCCGTCGGCCAGGTTGCCGCCCTTGCGCAGGGCCGACGGGTCGCGGCTCATGTAGGCACTGGCGCTGGCGATTTCCTGGAAGAAATCCTTGGGCGAGGTCTGGGTCTTGCGCGCCGCGTCGACGATCAGTTTCAGCGACTGCTGCAAGTCGTTGAGCTGCAACTTGGTGAGCATCACGCAGACCTGGAACGCCGGCAGCGCCGGGTTGGTCAGGTCGCGGTCGGCGGTCCAGGCGCTGACCAGCTGCGGCGCCTGACTCGCGGATTTACGACCGAGAAAATCCATGTGCATGGCGTAGCCGATGGCTGCCGATTTCTGCGCGATGCTCGGCGCCGCCGCCAGCAGCGGGACTTCCTGGTGCTGGTTGCTGCGCACCTGATGCACCAGGTCGGCGAACACCGTGCCGATCTCGTCGACCCGCTCGCCGAACTTGCGCACATCGCCGCCGGGCACCGGAATGTACAGGTCGCCGATCTTCGGGTTGGCGTCGGCGGTCAGCACCCGGTACTGGGTTTCCGCCTGGGCGTGGTTCTTCTTGCCGGCGTCGGTGCGCAGGTGCAGGGCGTAGATCTTGATCTGCTTGCCCAGCGCCGCCTGGCGCACCTCCGCCTCGTTCATCTGGGTACGGCTGTAGGGATCGTTCTTGCGCAGGGCCCCGGCATCGCTGACCAGCAGGATCAGGCGACCGCCATAGCCCTTCCAGTCCATGCCTTCCACCGCCTGCATCACCCCGGCGAAGGCGTCTTCGTTGAACGAGTGGCTGGAGACGTTGGTGGCCTTGACCTGGCTCACCAGTTCCTGGAAACGCTGCGGATCGCGGCCCTGGTCCAGGGTCACCAGGGTCTTGGTCACGTACTCCAGGCCCGGGGTCTTGCTGGTGTTGTTGCGAAAGCCCACCAGGCCGAAGCTGACGCTGTCCAGCTCGCCGCGCTCGGCGATCTTGCTCTGCAGCTCGTGCACCACGTCGCGCACCTGATCGATGTACGGCTGCATCGACACCGAGGTGTCCACCACCAGCACCACCGCGGTGCGGAAGGCATCGGCGGCGGCCGGCGGGCTGTTCGCCGGCAACGGCTTGCCGCTGCTGTCGCTGATGCTCTGCGGGCTGTTGCCCGGATCGATCGAGGCGACGTTGAGCAACTGCACCGGCTGGCCGTTCTCGTCGAAGCTTTCCTTGGAATCGAAGATCGGCAGCAGGTAGAACTGCTCCTGGGGCACCGCGCTGGCATTGGGTTCCAGGGCCAGCACCTGCTGCTCGTCCTGGGGATTCTTCTGCGCCCTGAGCAGCAGGTTCTTGGCCGCTGCCGGGTCCGCCAGCAGGCGCTCCAGCTCGCTGGCCTGACGCACGAACATCACCGGCGCGCGGCCGGAGCGTTCGGTGAATTTCAGCACCAGGCTCTGCTTCCAGTCGCTGACCTGCTCGGCCGGCAGCCAGCCGGCGCTGCGGCCGTCACTGGCGGCGCCCAGGCGCAGCCAGGAGCGGCCGTCGAGGTTCTTGCGCTGGTACACATAGAGCACCGAGAACGCCGGCACCGGCTTGTCCGGCGTGGCCCCCGGGGCGCTGGAAAAACTCGCCCCCGGCTTGCTCAGCACCCGCTGGAACAGGGTCTTCTTGCCCGGCATCAACAACGGCCGCTGGCCGCCATCGACATCCGCGGCCAGCGCCTGCTCCACCGGCGGCGCCACCGCAGGCGGGGTGCCGGCCGTCGCAGCGGTCTTGGGCGCCGGCGCCGGGCTGTCGCCGGACAACCACCAGTACCCCGCACCCGCCACGGCCAGGGCCACCGCCACGGCAACCCCGGCCAGGGCCAGCACCGGGCCGCGCCGCTGTTCGGAAGCGCCACTGCCGGCCGGCGGCAGATTGGCGGTGCGCGGCGGCGCCGGCGGCTCCTCGGGCGGCTCGCGGCGCGGCGCCGGTTGCGGCGCCTGTTGCGGAATCTCGATCGACACCGGGGTCAGCCCGGCCAGGTCGTTGCCCTGAAGTACAGGCTGAGTTACAGACTGAGTTACAGGCTGGGGCGCAGCCTGGGGTGGCAGCGGCAACGGCTGAATCAGCGTCGCCTCCACATCGGCTGTCTCCGGCGGCAGGTTGTCCAGGGCCGCCAGCAAGGCCGCCGCGTCCGGGTAGCGTTCCGCCGGGTCCTTGGCCAGGAGCTTGCGCAGGATGTGCTGGTAGCGCCCGTGGTGCAGCGGCAGCTCCGGCAGCGGCTCGGTGAGGTGGGCCAGGGCCGTGGACAGGGCGTCGGTGCCGTTGTACGGCAACTCGCCGACGAGGATCTCGTACAGCACCACGCCCAGCGCATAGAGGTCGGCGCGACCGTCGATGTCCTGGCCACGGGCCTGTTCCGGGCTCATGTAGCTCGGCGTGCCCACGGCAAAACCGGCCTGGGTGAACTGGGTGCGGTCATCCAGGGACTTGGCGATGCCGAAGTCCGAAAGCACCGCCGTGCCATCGGCGCGGAACAGGATGTTGGCCGGCTTCACATCACGGTGCACCAGCCCCTGGGCGTGGGCATAGCCCAGGGCCGAGGCGATCTGGCGGATGTAGGTCAGGCCCTGCTCCGGGGTCAGCCCGGCGGCGATGCGCTCTTTCAGGGTGCCGTTGGGCAGGTACTCCATGGCCATGTAGTACAGCTCGCCGACATTGCCGATGTCGTGGATGGTCACGGTGTGCGGGTGCGACAGCCGCGCCAGGGTCTTGCCCTCGCGCAAAAAGCGCTCGCAGAAGCTCGGGTCGGCGGCCAGCGCCGCGGCCATCACCTTGAGCGCCACCTTGCGCTCAAGCGAACGCTGGGTCGCCAGGTACACGCTGGCCATGGCGCCTTCGCCAATCTCGCCCTGGATGTCAAAGCCGGGAATCAGAATGTCCATGGTCAGTGTCCTGCGGCCTTGATCACGATGGCGGTGATGTTGTCCGGCGCGCCCCGGGTCAGGCCCAGGTGGATCAGGCTGCGCACCACATCGTTGGGCTCGCTGTGGCTCAGCACATCGCGCAGTTCGAAGTCTTCGGCGGTCTTGTTCAGGCCGTCGCTGCACAGCAGGAAGGTGTCGCCGTCCTGCACCTGCAGATCGACCTGGGACAGCTGCAACTGGGCTTCGACGCCAATCGCCCGGGTGACGATATTGGCCCGCGGATGCACCCGCGCCTCGGCCTCGCTGAGCAGGCCGCTGTCCTGCAGGTCCTGGACGTAGCTGTGGTCCCGGGAAATGCTTTCCAGCTGCTCGTCCCGCAGCCGGTACAGGCGACTGTCGCCGGCCCACAGGCACACGCCGCGAGCGCCGCGCACCGCCAGCAGGACCACGGTGCTGCCCATCATGGTCACCCCGCGATTGGCGGTTTCCTCGCGCACCGCGGCGTTCACCGCGGCCAGGCCATTGCGCAGCGCGGCGACATACTGCTCCAGGCTCTCGGCCGCCGGCACCGCCCGCAGGCTGTCGACGATCAGGCTGCTGACATAGTCCCCGGCGGCGTGCCCGCCCATGCCGTCGGCCACCAGCCACAGGCCGGTTTCCGGAGCTTCGAGCCAGGCGTCTTCGTTGATTTTCCGCACCATGCCGACATGGCTGTAGCTGGCGGACTGGTAGGACAGTTGCGGCGCAGAACCCATTTAGACGGCACCCTCTTGTCCGAGCAAAAATTGCGCAAATTCATTGGTCGGCGGCAGGCCCTGGCAGCGCAACAGCATCGGGCTGATGTCCTGCGAACCGCGCCCCCACCAGGCACTCGATCCCGCGCAGGCCTGGGCCGCGAGTACCGCACCCCGGGCCTGTGGATCGCTGACGTAAAACCGCTGCAGGCCGGCGTAGTGGCTGCCTTCGATCCGGCTGGCCGGGCTTGGCGCGCCCAGGGCCTGCAAGCCCTCTTCCAGGGCCTCGAAACGGGCGCCCTCTTCCAGGGTCGCCAGCAACAGCTCTTCCACCTGTTCGAACCACTGCTGCGGGCCGCTGATCAACGAAGCCAGGTCAGCCTCGGGCGCCAGCAGCGCGGCCACGGTCAGGGGGAAATAACGCCCGACCCGGTCAATGCTCGGCATCACCACGCCCACCGCCGCCTGGGGCCCGCAGACCCCGGGGGCCAGGGCGAAACGCCACAGCGGGCTGACCAGGTAGGCGTTGAGCCAACGTTCGCCCAGGGCGTTCTGGCTGGCCAGCAGACCCGCCGCCAGCCAGCTGTCCCAAGGGCCGATAAAACTCTGCGGCAGGCCACGGCTGACAAAATCGCCGCGGCTGGCCAACTTGCCGTACAGGCCGACCACCGTCATAGCCGCTCCGGCAGGCTGAAGCCGCTGAGCACCCGGCTCTTGAACGGGTTGAAGGCACTGCTGGCGCGCAGCTCGTAGGAAATGCTCGCGCCATCCACCCGCAGCCGCAGGTTGAAGCGGTCCGGCGAATTGGTCGCGGTCAGGTCCGATTGCTCCAGCAGGCGGAACCAGGCCCAGGGACCGTCCAGGGTCACCCCGGAACGCCCGGTGGCCGACGGCGGCATGATCGACAGGCGCACCACGCCGATGCTTCCCGGGTTCGGCCACTGCATGGCCACCGGCCGGCTCGGGCCGTGGTCGTAGCTCAATTGTTGGCCGTCCAGGTCGAGCAAGAACTGGCTGATGTTGGCGTCCATGGCCACCGGCTTGAGCTCGAAACGCACCGCCGGCTGAGTGCCGCCGCTGGAGCGGAAGAACGCATCGCGGATGTTCGCCGCGCGCTGGAAGGTTTGCAGCACGCCGGGGGAGATCCCCAGTTTCTGCGCCGCCCCCGGCTGCCAGCTCCAGGTGCTGGTCGAGGTGTTGACGTAAGGCTGCAGGTACTTGCGGAAGTAGTTGTCCATCACCCCGCCGGTGCCGAAGAACTGCCCGAAGTCTTCCAGGGTCGCGTCCCGCGAGCTGCCCGGCGACAGCGGATAACGCCCGCTCAGGGACTGGCGATAGACGTTCACCACTTCGCTGACCCAGGCCGCGTTCAGTTGATTGCGCACCCCGCCCATCATGGTGTTGGTGGTGGAACCGACCACCGACTTGACCAGCCCCTGGACCAGCGGCGGCTGACGCTCGGCGGTCAGGCTGACCCGCGCCGCCGCGGCGCTGGCCTGGTTCTTGGCCTCGCCCAGCAGCGCGTCGCCGCTGGCCCCGACCATGGCGCTGACCTGTACGTACAGGGCGTTCATGTCCGAGAGCAGGCCGTCGATGGCCGCCGGCTCGCCCTCGCCCTTGCTCACCAGGCTGTTGAGCTCGGCAAAGTGCGCGCTGACCGGGTCTTCGCTGCTGGCCACGGCCGCCGGATTGCCCGCCTGCTCCTGGCCCAACAACGAACCCAGGCGCTGCTTGAGCTGATCGACGCCGCCCTCGACCTTCTGGCCCTGGGCCGCCAACAGGCGTTCTTCCTGTTGCAGATCGGTTTCCTTGGCCACCGCCACCAGCAGTTTCTTCAGCGGCGAAGTGGGCCCGGACAGCACCCGCAGCACGTCCGCGGCCTGGGCCACGCTGGTGATCGGCACGAAGTCGATGTCCGCCAGCAAGGCGTCCCACTGGCGCAGGTAGTCCTGGAAGTACAGGCGGCGCACGTCGGCGGCGAGGCTGACGACGTTCTGCTGATCGGCCTGATCGCGACCCAGCACCCACTGCTCTTCGGCCAGGGTGCCGGCCTGGTTGAGGCTGGCCAGAAGGAAGCCCTGGCGGTAGCCCTTAGCGGTGAACAGCCCGCTCAGGGGTTCGCTCAACGGCTTGCCGCTCTTGCGCGTGAACACCAGCGCCGCGTCGCGGCCACCGGCTTCGCTGAGGCGGAAGTCCGGCACACCGTCCGGCAGCTTGGCGCGCTTGACCCGGTCATACACGCGCTGGGCCACCGGCAGCTGTTGCAGCTGGCGGCGCAGGTCGTCGATCAGGCGCTGGTCCAGCCGCGCATTGGGTGGCTGTTTTTCGAACAGCGCCTGCAGGTGCCCGGTCAGCGCCTGACGCTGGTCCGGCGGCAGATCGCGGGCCAGGGTGCGGTCCCAGTCCAGGGTGATCCAGGCCTTGATGAAGTCCGGGTCGTAATGCTCGCTGTCCGCCAGCATCAGGTAGGCCTTGAGCCCCTCGTAGAGGAAGTCCGAATTGCCGCCGCTGTGCAGCTGCTCCTCGATGCGGGTCATCAGCCGTGGGGCGAACACCGCCACCAGCAGCTTGCGATAGACGCTGGCGGCCTCGGCTTCGAGCATGTCGCCCTGATACAGGCCCAGGCCCTCGGCCCAGCCCGGCGCATCGCCGGCCAGATGGCGGGTGGCGTTGAGCAGCGGCAGCACCGCCAGCACATCGCGCTGGGCCGAGCTGAGGTTCTGCACATCCTGGCGCACCGGCGCGACCCGCTGGTCGACCTGGGCGATATAGGCCTGGTTGGCCCGGTAGCTGATGATCCACAAGGTGCTGACCACCAGCACCAGGGCCACGGTGGCCGCCAGGGCGCCGCGGGCGATCCATTTGCGCCGCCGCTCGACCTTGGGGTTGACCCCTACCAGCCCGCGCTCGGCAAAGGCCACCGCGCTGAACAGCTTCTCGATGAAGTAGCTGCGCCCGGTGCCGGTCTGCCGCGCCAGGTGCTGGCGGTCCAGGTTCATGCTCTGGGCCATGGCGCCGATCAGCCGGTCGATGGGGCTGCCTTCCTGGGTGCCACTGGTGAAGTACACGCCGCGCAGCAGCACCCGCTCTTCGAAGGCATTGGGTTTGAACACGCCTTCGAGGAAGCCCTGCAAGGACTCCTTGAGCGCGGCGAATTGCTGCGGGAAGCCATAGATCAGGTCGCGCCGCGCCGGGTCGCGTTCCTGTTGCAGGCGCTCCACCAGACGCTCGTTGAGGCGCTGCTCCAGGGCCGCCAGTTCCGCCGGCAGTTGGGCCAGGGGGCTGTCGCCGCTCTTGCCATCGTCCAGGGCGAAGGTCATGCCCCAGACCTGGGCCCGCTCTTCCTTGCTCAGGGAATCGAAGAACTCCATGAAACCCGGCACCAGATCCAGCTTGGTGAGCATCAGGTAGATCGGGAAGCGCACCCCCAGCTGGGTGTACAGCTCCTGGATCCGCAGGCGAATCGCCGCCGCGTGCGCCGCGCGCTCGGCCTCGCTGCCCAGCAGCAGGTCGGAAAGGCTGATGGCAACAAAAGCCCCGTCGATTGGCCGCCGCGAGCGCTGGGTTTTCAGCAGATCGAGGAAACCCAGCCAGGCCGCCTTGTCCACCGTGGCGTGGCTGTCCTGGGTGGTGTAGCGCCCGGCGGTATCGAGCAATACCGCCTGATCGGTGAACCACCAGTCGCAGTTGCGGGTGCCGCCCACGCCGCGCACGGCGCCAGCGCCCAGCTGCGCGGCCAGGGGGAAATGCAGGCCGGAATTGACCAGCGCGGTGGTCTTGCCCGAGCCCGGCGGGCCGATGATCACGTACCACGGCAGCTCGTAGAGGTTGCGCCGCTCGTCACCGCCGAGCTTGGCCTTCTTCAACAGCGCCAGGGCTTCGTCCATGCGCTGACGCAGGGCCGCCAGTTCCTCGGCGGTGGCCACGCTGTCCGGGTCCGGCGGGGTATCGGCGGCCAGGCTCTGCAACACCTTGGCCGCGTGCCGGCGGGCCTGGATGATGCGAAACACCCGGTAGCCGATCCACAGCGCGAAGATGCAGATGATCAATGCCCAACGCCGGCCTTCCGGCACCAGAAACTCCAGCAGCGGGCCAATGAACCAGATGATCAGGCTCAGGGCGATCAGCCCCAGCAGCGGGATCACCCAGCGAATCACAAAACTGAAAAACGCCTTCACTCGACCCCCTCCGCCAATACGCTGATTTCGACCCGACGATTACGCGCCCGCCCTTCGGCGGTGGCGTTGCTGGCCAGCGGTTCGGTGTCGCTGCGGCCTTCGGCGCTGAAGCGCTCCGGCTGGCCGGTCTTCGCCGCAAGGATCTGCAGCACCGATTCGGCGCGGGCCTGGGACAGCTTCCAGTTGGACGGGAAGCGCAAGGTGGCGATCGGTCGGTTGTCGCTGTGGCCAGTGATGCGCACCTGGCCCTTGACCTTGCGCACCGCGTCGGCGATGCGCAGCATCAGCGGCTGGTAGTCGTCGAGGATGCTGGCGCTGGCCGAGGCGAACAGCTCGTCGCCACGGATGGTCACCACCGAACGGTCGACGGCGTCTTCCACCGCCACCCGCCCGGCCTTGATGTCTTCGGCAAGAAAGCCCGCCAGGCGCGGACGCTCGACGATCTTCGGCTGGATCACCGGGCGGTCCAGGGTCTGCACCGGGATCTCGCCCAGGGCATGGATGTTCTTGAACACCGGCTCGGCATCCGCCGCCAGTTTCAGGCGCAGGCCGAACAGCAGCGCCAGCAGCAGCGCCACGCCAATGGCGATGCCGACCCAGGGCGGCATGAACTGGGCCAGCCGGTCACGGGCCACGCTGACCCCGCGCCAATGCGGCGACAGCTCGCGCTCATGCTCGCCACGGGCACTGCGAATGGTCGCCGCGGTGCGCTCGCGCAGGGCTTCGAGCTGGCTGCGGCCATCGATCATCACCCGGTAGCGGCCTTCGAAACCCAGGCACATGCACAGGTACAACAGCTCCAGCAGGTACAGGCGCTCGCGCGGGCTTTGCAGGCAGTGTTCCAGCAACTGAAAGACCTTCTCGCCGCCCCAGGCTTCGTTGTGCACGGTGATCAGCAGGCTCTGCTTGCCCCAGTCGCTGGTGCTGCCCCAAGGGGTGCTGAGCACCGCTTCATCCAGGGCGGTGCACAACGCATAGCGCGCCAGCAGCACGTCGTTGCGCGGCACGCCAGCGGCTTCCGCGCGCTCTTCGAACTGGCGCAGGTAAGCCAGCAACTGCGCCCGCAGGCTGGCCGGCGCCGGATGCGCCAGGGTGCTGCGCAGCCGGGTCAGCAAGGCCAGCAGCGGACCGGCGGCGCTTTCCAGCGGGTTCAGGCCCCGAGCCTGGCCGGCCGGCAGCGGCGCCGCCGGCATAGCCAATGAAGGCGCTGGCGCGGTCGCCGGACGCCCGGACTCGGGCGCGCGGCCACCGGGGCGCGGCATGAATTGGGTGCGGTCATTGGCCGGGGACGGCTGCCCTGCCGAATCGTCGAAAGGATGCATCGCGACTTATCCTCGAATGGCCCAGAAGGCCAGGTTCAAGCCCGGGAATTCCCCGGCGACGTGGAACGCGAAGCCGCCGGAATGAACCAGTTGCTTCCAGTGCTCGCTGCCACGGTCCAGCTCGTAGTAGGTGGAGCCTGCGTGATACGGCAGTTGCCGTGGCGCCACCGGCAGCGGCAGCAGGCCGATGCCCGGCAGCTGCAGGTTGACCAGATCGCGGATGTGCTCCACCGAGCCGACCTTGCTCTGCTGGGCGAAACGCCCGCGCAGGGTTTCCCCGGGCACATCGGCGCGCACCACCAGGATGAAGCTGGCGCTCTCCAGCAAGGTGCGGTCGGCCAGCATCGCCACGTGCACGCCGTAGGCTTTCTCGACGATCGGGATCGGCGTCGCCTTGCTGTCGATCAGCATCGACAGCGCTTCGCGCAGGGCCTGCATCACCGGGGCGAAGCTCAGGGCCAGCTCGTCGTGCTGGTACTGCGGGAATTCGGCCGGGCGCCGCGCCGTGATGTTGGAGAAGGTCGAGAACTCACCGGCCAGGCTCACCAGCTCGCTGTACAGGCGCTCGGGGTGCAGCGGGCTGATCTGGTTCAGGTGGCTGACCAGCGGCTGGGCGCGGTTGACCAGTTGCAGGAGCATGAAGTCGGCGATTTCCGAGGCGCCACCGGCGCCCGACGCCACCACCCGGCCAGCCAGGGCCTCGCCACGCTGGTGCAGCAGGCCCAGCAGCTCACTGCGAAAGGCGCTCAAGGGTTTGGACGCGGCCACATCCAGCAGCGGCGGGATGTAGCTGTCATCCAGCACCAGGGCGCGGTCGGCGCGCTTTTCCTTGATCCGCACCACGCCGATGGCGGCGTAGTCGCTCAGGCCGTCCGCGGCCGTGAGCAGGCGCAGGGCCCGGGAGCCCACGGTCACCGGCGCGCGGTTTTCGAACGGCGCGTTGTCGTCGCGCACTTCGCGCACTTGGCTCAGGTAGCGGGCGCCGCCCAGCTCCTCGCCTTCGCCCACGGTATCCCGGGCACCGGCGCGCTTGAGCGGCAGCGCCAGGTACACCAGGCCGTCGCGCAGGTGGTCGTCGATGCTCAGCGGGCTCGGTGCGAGGTCGTCATGGGGGATGTTGAACGGCGTGCCGTCGGGCAGCAGGCCACGGGCGCTGACGATGGCCAGCTTGCCCTGGGCCAGCAGGCCCTGATCGATCCGCAGTTCGGAAAAGCCCCAGGCCCCCGCCGACAACGGACGGCTGCGGGCGTCGATGAGGTTTTCCAGGTAACGGTCATGCTGCTGGAAGTGCTGGGTTCCAATGAACATGCCTTCCGACCAGACCACGCGATTGTTCCAGGACATGGTTGCTCCGATTGCCTATTGGGCAGGGCTGGATGGGGACGCCGCGAGCTCGGCGCTGACTGCGCGGACATCGAGGCCAATCTGATAGCTGTTGTTCAGGTGCGAGGCGGTATTGACGCTGACCCGCCACAGGGCCTGGTCCACTTCGCGATAGCCCACCAGCAGGCCGACCTGACGGGTGGCCGGGTCCAGGGTGCGCTTGAGGCTGAACTGGTCGCCGGGCTTGACCAGCACTTCGTCCTGGTCGATCAGGTCCGGGCCGAGGGTGGCCGGGGCCCGTTCCGCCAGGGCGAAGTAGTCGGCGCGCATGAAGGTGGCCGGGTTCTTCAGTTCGAAGATCCGCACCCGCACCGGCGTGCCCTGGCCGTCAGGGCCGGGGTTGAGTCCGGCCACCGCCTGGAAATGCAGCTCCACGGTGGTGGCGCCCGGCTGGGCTTCCTTGGCCGGCTCGGCAGGCGCCGGGGCGTCCTTGGCACAGGCCGCCAGTACCAGCATGGCGACCAATGTCAGCAATCGTTGAATCATCCTGCGTCCTCAATGACGTATCAGCTGTCCGTGTATCCGTGGGTTCGGGGGGTTCCAGGCGCGCTCAGGAGCGGCGCAGGCGCTGGGTGTGTTCTTCGTAGGCGCGACTGAACTCGCGACCGAAAAGGTCCTGGAAGTCGTCCTGGGCCTCTTGGGAAATCTGCTTGTAGAGCGCGGTGAACTGCTGCCAGTTCTGCGCCTGGCGCGAACCGCTGAACAGGTTGCCCAGGCCACCGGGACGGGCCATGCGCGCTTCCAGTTCGGCCGGTTCGAAACGCCCCAGCAAGTGCTTGATGGCCGCTTCCACGCCGGCCATCACGGCCAGCTGGTGGGCCCGCAGGTCGTCAAAGCTGTCCTGCACCGCCTGGTCCGGGGCCATGAACGCCTGGTTGCTGTGGCGCAACAGCAGGAGCATGGCTTCGTCGACATTGGGGGCGAACTTCAGCGGGTTGTTTTCCACCGGGCGGATCATGGTCTGCTGCATGCGGAACTCGCCCTTGAGGCTGCTGCGGGCGCGCAGCACATCGATCAGGCCCTCGACCATCAAGCGGTAACTGCGCCCCAGGCTCTCCATCTGTGCCTGGGCCTGCTGCGGGTCGATGCGCAACTGGTCCAGCCCGGCGCCGCGCAGAAAGGCTTGCAACAGGTCGGCCTGCGGCGCGACCGGCGCCGGGGCGGGTGCCGCGGCCGTGGGCAGCGGAGCAACCGGAGCAACCGGAGCAGCAGGCACCTGCGGCGCCGCGACCTCGAACGGCTGCGGCTGCGGCTGCGGCGGTTCTGCACTGAACAGGCCGATGCCGGCAAACGGGTCCGGCGCCGCCTGCGGCACGGGCGTCGAAACCGGAATCGGAGCCGGCGCTGGAGCTGCAGCCGGGCGCGCCGGCGTGTCGCCGAACAGGTCCCAGTCTTCCGGAATCAGGGCCCCACCCTGGGGAGCCAGAGGCGCTGGCGCTTGCACGGGCTGGGGCGCGGCGGTGGGCGTCGGCGGGCGAAAATCGTGCTGCTCGGCGGGCACATGGTCCGGCTGAGTGGCCGGAGGCGTGGCGCTCGGCGTCAGGAAGTCGAACAGGTCGGGAAAGGTGTCCTGGGCCGAGGCGCCCTGGAAATGCGCCACGGGCGCCATGGCGAGCGGCTCGATCGGGGTCGGGGCTGCCGCCTGTCGGCCCATCAACGCTTCGAAACTGTTGGAGCTGTCCCCGGAAAAGGCCTCAGCCTGCGCACGATTGAGGCTGAAATCGATCCGTGCGCTGATCTCGTAATCGCCAATGCGAATAACCTCGCCATCTTCCAGCGGCTCGCTGTTACCCCGGCGCATGCGAATACCGGCACGGACTAACTCCACACCGTTAGTACTGTTATCGGTCAAGTAATAACGGCCATTCTTGTATTGGATGACACAATGTCGCGCCGAAACTAAGCGCTCGGGATCAGGAAGTACCCAGTCATTATCGGAACTGCGGCCAATTGCCATCACACCCTGATCCATTAGTTTCTCAGGGCATTGACCAGGGGTGATCTTGTGATAACTAGTGATAGTCAAACACAGCGACATCTCGCCTCCTTGCTGTACTTCCGCGTGCGAACCGGTGCCGGGAAAAAAGTTCCGTAAAAAAATGAAAAGTCCGCAAAAAATCCTTTAAACAGCACCGTTCACAGCATGATCGCTCAACTTAAACCACACAGATGACAAACACACCGCGCCCCGCCTCATTCTGACTCACCGGTCAAGGAACTAAGTAAGTCGACATAACAGTGTCACGCGGGGCGAATAGCTTACCTTGACAAGCCACAACTACTACACCAAAAATGCACAACTTCTTGAACACGGATGATGGCTCAGCAATATCAATGAGTCCATGTTTACCAAGAAATGTGCACGAGTTCACAAACAACTAGTGCATTAATTGCCTGACTGTCCTGCAGGCTGATAGGGAGATCGAACCAGGTGGATGTACCGATGTTGCTCGCCGCGATTTCAGCAACTTCGCCTTGTGGCGAAGATCTGGAATATGACGCGGATTTCTTGCACTTGGAGCGGGCCGCGCAAGGTCAGCCCGAGCGCAGCATGGGCGACTCGATCCTCCCGGCCGAACCGCCGGACTGGCGCAGCATCCAGCAGCAGAGCCTGGACTTGCTGGCCCGCAGCAAAGACCTGCGCATCACCCATTTTCTCGTGCAGAGCACCCTGGCCCTCGAAGGCCTGCCGGGCCTGGCCACCTGCCTCGAACTGATCAACGGCCTGCTCCGCGATTACTGGGCGGACCTGCACCCGCGCCTGGACGCCGATGACGACAACGACCCCACGGTGCGCATCAACGCCCTGGCCGGCCTCGCCGCCGACACCACCATCGGCCTGCTGCGCGAAGCCCAGCTGACCCGCTCGCGGACCTTCGGCCCGGTGACCGTGCGGGCCGCGCTGAACGCCGCCGGCCTGCAGCATTTCTCCGGTGAGAGCCTGGGCTCCGACCACCTGGCCGGCGCCCTGCAAGACAGCGACCCCGAACACCTGGAGGCCATTCGCACCGCCTTGAGCAACGCCCGCTCGGCCGTCGAAGCCATCGAAAAGCAGGTCAGCGAACAAGTGGGTTCCGCCAGCGGCGTCGACCTCAGCGCCCTCAAGCAACCGCTGCGCCTGGCACTGCAGGTGCTGAGCCAGCACGCCCCGCAAACCAGCGAAAGCCCGGTCGACGAGCCCGCCGACGCCCCCGCGAGCGAGGCCGGCAACGCGCCCGTGGCGCCAGCCGCAGCGCGGATTTCCGGCGAGATCAACAGCCGCGACGACGTGCTGCGCAGCCTCGACCGGCTGCTGGCCTACTACAGCCGTCACGAGCCTTCGAGCCCGCTGCCGGTGTTGCTCAACCGGGCCAAGAATCTGGTCAACGCCGACTTCGCGGCCATCGTGCGCAATCTGATCCCCGATGGCATGTCCCAATTTGAAAACCTGCGCGGCCCCGAATCCGACTAACCCCGAAGCGGCCGAACAGTATCGTCAGCGGCAATCACCGACCGACGCCAACACCGTCGCAGCAGCGACCAGGAGCACAACGTGGCGAAGCAAAGTTCTCAAAAGTTCATCGCGCGCAACCGCGCGCCCCGGGTGCAGATCGAGTACGACGTCGAACTCTACGGCGCCGAGAAAAAGGTCCAGCTGCCCTTCGTCATGGGCGTGATGGCTGACCTGGCCGGCAAGCCCGCCGAGCCCCTGGCGCCGGTGGCCGATCGCAAGTTCCTGGAAATCGACGTCGACAACTTCGACTCGCGCCTCAAGGCCATGCAGCCACGGGTCGCGTTCCACGTGCCCAACGAGCTGACCGGCGAAGGCAACCTGAGCCTGGACATCACCTTCGAGAGCATGGACGACTTCAGCCCTGCCGCGGTGGCGCGCAAGGTCGATTCGCTGAACCAGCTGCTGGAGGCCCGCACCCAGCTGGCCAACCTGCTGACCTACATGGACGGCAAGACCGGCGCCGAAGAAATCATCATGAAAGCCATCAAGGATCCGGCGTTGCTCCAGGCCCTGGCCAGTGCGCCAAAGCCTGCTGACTCCGAGCCGAACGCGTAACTCAGGACCAACGATCATGACCGAATTGATGCGTGACAATCAGGCCCAACCCGGCGCCACCGAGCAGGCCAGCGAATTCGCCTCGCTGCTGCTGCAGGAATTCAAGCCCAAGACCGAGCGCGCTCGCGAAGCCGTGGAAACCGCCGTGCGGACCCTGGCCGAGCAGGCCCTGGCGCAGACCGACCTGGTGTCCAACGACGCCATCAAGTCGATCGAATCGATCATCGCCGCCATCGACGCCAAGCTCACCGCCCAGGTCAACCAGGTGATCCATCACCCGGAATTCCAGAAACTGGAAAGCGCCTGGCGTGGCCTGCACTATCTGGTCAACAACACCGAAACCGACGAGCAGCTGAAGATCCGCGTGCTCAACATCTCCAAGCCGGAGCTGCACAAGACCCTGAAGAAGTTCAAGGGCACGGCCTGGGACCAGAGCCCGATCTTCAAGAAAATGTACGAAGAGGAATACGGCCAGTTCGGCGGCGAGCCTTACGGCTGCCTGGTGGGCGACTACTACTTCGACCAGTCGCCACCGGACGTGGAACTGCTGGGCGAGCTGTCCAAGGTCTGCGCGGCCATGCACGCCCCGTTCATCGCCGCGGCCTCGCCGACCGTGATGGGCATGGGCTCGTGGCAGGAACTGTCCAACCCGCGCGACCTGACCAAGATCTTCACCACCCCGGAATACGCCGGCTGGCGCTCCCTGTGTGAATCGGAAGACTCGCGCTACATCGGCCTGACCATGCCGCGCTTCCTGGCGCGCCTGCAGTACGGCGCCAAGACCGATCCGGTGGAAGCCTTCGCCTTCGAAGAGAACACCGACGGCGCCGACAGCTCCAAGTACACCTGGGCCAACGCCGCCTACGCCATGGCGGTGAACATCAACCGCTCGTTCAAGCATTTCGGCTGGTGCTCGCGGATCCGCGGCGTGGAATCCGGTGGCGAGGTGGAAAACCTCCCGGCCCACACCTTCCCCACCGACGACGGTGGCGTGGACATGAAGTGCCCGACCGAGATCGCCATCTCCGACCGCCG
>Ga0194135_10000262_pt1 | contig 30409 bp, 29 predicted proteins | sample LitLau_LLRF_2013_FD_134024 | JGI IMG/M metagenome (GOLD analysis project Ga0194135, IMG submission 134024) | Freshwater sediment microbial communities in response to fracking from North America - Little Laurel Run_MetaG_LLRF_2013 (version 2) | ecosystem: Environmental > Aquatic > Freshwater >... | reverse complement strand
TCCCCCTTGGTTACGGTCTTGGAAGTATACATACATATTTTTGACGAAATCATAATCTTGTATTTGATAATGAATTAAAGTTTCGTTTGGTACCTACAAGTAGACCCATATGAGAGGAATAAGAGATTAGTAGATGTATATAGTAAAAGAGATAGGTAGGTAAGTAGAAGTAAAATATTAAATGAGTACCCACCTAATACAGTCAAAGTACAGCTACTATACGATTCTCCGGCGTCATTAAAAGCTTCACATGTATACGTCCCTGAATCTTCAGGGAAAATTTCAGTAATCTTGAGTTTATAAATATTGGCTTCACTAGTATATTCAAAGTCCTTGCTTGGTTTAATTTCTTTATTATTATGAAGCCAAACCACATCGAACTTCTTGGCGCCGATGATTCGACACTGAAGAACTACAGGGTCCCCGTCTCTAACGTATCGCGATTCTAAATGACTAACTATTCGGGGAGGCTTATCACTTCCTTTATCTTTCCCTGAGCCGGCTGCCGTTGCTGAAATTACAAAAAACAAAATTATTAAGCAAAGACATGGGAATAGCCATAAACGTTATACCCAATAAACCCTTGTGGGGCACTAGGCGGACAAGGTTAAATTACCATTATGTAGCATATTGTGCCCATCGTACAGTATCTTTTTGCATGTTATTGGTAGGCAAATTCCGTGTTCCCACCTGACAATGTCCTGTACAAGTACAAGTATGGTGGGCTTTAATACTTCGGTTGGGGTTATGTGGCCCTATCGTAAAGAATAATAATAATAATAACAATTAATGCTAATAATAATAATAATAATAATAATAAATAATTATAATAATAATTTCGTCTTTGATTAAGCAGCGAAGTTAGGACGTGGGGTCTCTTCATATATGAGCTTAAATGCTGAACTAAAGCGAACCTCCTGATTATAGTGGGCTTCGAACCACTTAGTCATACCTTTATGATCATTTATTTATCATCAGGTGATGTGGAAAATTTGAAACTTTTCACATCAGTCGGACCTGCGAATTCATTACCACACGCGTGATAGACGAAGTCCTTAATAAACCTTATTAAGTTTAAGGTGTCTGCCCATTATTATCCCGTAACATACCATGGCCGTGCTAGGAACGTATACAGCACGGAAAGCAATTCGATACGCTCTTTCGCCCACTGAAGCGGGTCGACAGTGTTCTTAACCCGTTTACAACCCGTATGTAACCCGTACTTAATGTGTATAATGCCGGTATGTAATACGACAGGAGTCCTTTCAATACACTTGTAAGCAACGGTTCATTCTAGTTCAAATATCAGTGTTGCGTAGACGCGTGTTGAAAGTGGTGAAATATTAAAATGGTTATGGCTATAAGTAAACTAACGATTGAACAACTGGCAATGATTGCTATCATTTTGGATGAAGAGGAAGAGGAATGTCCAAAAACACTCGACGCTATAGGATTCAAAAGTCTATAAAAAATGCAAAACGGAAGGAGAATATTGGACATTATTTAGGCACTTAGTGTTCATGACAAAGAAAAGTTTTTCAGTACTTCTGAATGTGTACATTCAAATTTAACGATTTTCTAAAAGAAAATTAAAACGACATTGTCAAAAAAAACTTAAGAGAATGTCTGCTATCTTAATAAAAGCTTGCTAAAACGGGTTTGTAGCGGTCATACTCCCCGCGCAGTTACCGTTTAGCCGCTTGCGCATGCCATGCACGTAGCGTGTCCACACCGGCAAAATATTCCCTCCGACGAATAGTTGACAGCCCGTGAATTGCACGCTACGGTGTCGGCCGGTGACGGAACGGTCTAGTGGGCGTAGTCTCATACTTCTTAATACAAAGAATAGTGTTTTGTCTGAAACGGTCCTAGTAAGGTCATGTTATGCTACGGGATAATGGGCAGACACCTTTACTTACAATGAATTTTTAGAACACATTTGGTTTCAACGGATCCCAGGGAATTGGTAGCTTTGCATACGTAGGTTCCTTCATCTTCGGGGAATACCTCTCCAATGCTAAGTGTTGCTACCCCACCTTTGTATCGAAGGTCAATGACATCGGACGAACTTAAAACCTGAAGGATAAAAATGTATCGGATATATTACTTTTTGCAAATGATGAGTGGTCATCAGGGTCTAAGACAGATTAAATGCCGATTCTCAGCACTGAGCCAGTATCGTATATGCAGAGACTCGTGCAGCATGCAGCTATCAATATAGGTATAAAAAAGTTGAATAGTTATGCAACAGTGGGGCGAGGATAACACTGGTTGGATTTTTTTTTCATACGTAATTTAGTCTCGTGGTGTATGATCAGGTTTCTATGAATATTTTTGAGAGATTAGGTAGTATATAATTGTAAATCATTATTTGCATATGCAAACATACTCACTAAATTATTTTTCGACCAGGTCACTTGAGGATCCGGGTCTCCTTTTATGGTACATGACAAAGTGAGCATATCGCCGTCGGATATAACTAGATCTTTAAGGGACTTCGTAAATACTGGTGCACACATTAAAGAGTCGTCTGGTGGAACTAGAATGCAAAAAAAAACATAATTATTGATCGCATCAAAGAATGCGGGTCGCAAATACCACTAGGTACATTGTGGTATACAGTTCAAAAAACACTCAGACAACATCAAGAGTCTCTACACATGAGCATCACCACCAAACCTATTTAGTATTTTTCACCTTCTATGCTCATGATGGAGAAAATATCCCAGATTAGGTGGGTAGGCAGAAGGTAGGTAGGTATTTAAAGGAACTGCCACAAGCCCGAATCATGCACTGTTATTTTTTTCTCCTGACTTTTCAATCAATATTCAGATAGAAGTCGACTAAGCTCAGTCAAATGTCGGTTACAGCATTTAATTGACACTTCCAGCATGATCATCTCACCGGGAGGTTGAACTCCAGGCTGCAAAAACTGAGCTTAGTCGCCATGCAAGCCCGAACAAACGGATCACAATTATGAAGAGTGCCCATTATTGTTGCAAAGAAACAAATGAGTCACCTACTAGTTTTATTTCAAAATGCATAGATCCAAGTTTCATTAGAACTCCTTTTTGGGTAGGCGCATCTACTAATATTTCGCAAATTCATGTTTTTAAAAAGTACAGTGAGAATGAGCCATTATGACATATAATACCATAAGCAGGTACCTAGAACGCTTAAAATCTAGAACAATACACCCAGAAGATAATAATTATTACTAGGAAAATGTCGATTCAGATGCATTTTTCATAAAAACTAGTATGTTTCCTTTCAGGATCAAGAGAAAAGTACATTTTTGGCTCAGACTGCCTAATAGTGTTAGGAACTATACTTTATTTTTAGGTAGTTGACTCCACTTAGGGTTAGGTAGATTTAGGACTGTATCGTATATCTATTTGCTTACACTGAAGGTGAATTAGCGGCAAATAATTATACTACGACGGGAGTTTTTTTACATTGAAAAAAGTTTACTCACTGTTTAGAAATGTTAAATGTGAAAAATATGGGCCAATTTTTTTCCCAGTGAACAAAGTAGTAGGCAGGTATACCAAAACCTTAATAGTTATAGTTAGTAATCGAAGGACATAAAGAAAAAGCATGCATACACGAACGTAGGATCATGCAACAATCAACATAAACACCTTACTCTATTACTAGGTATACAATCATGTCCCATTTAGATAACGTTCATAAAGTTATATATTATATTATGAAAAGTAATCTTTGACAAATAACATTCTGTTTATTCCCAACCAATGATTGTGAATTTAATAATATTTGTTGTTGTTATAATGGAACTCATTATACGAGTATGTAGTTAAAAGTTTGAAATTTTTATGGCAATAACTAATACCTACTAATAATAAATTTAAATAGCTATACACCAAACGTAGAATCAGAGTATGTAAGGATTTAGAAAATGCGTAACTAATGAGGAATAAGAAAAAAATTGTGAAAACAAAAACTATAGAAAACTAGGACAATTTGGTAGGCACAAATAGACAAAAATCTACAAAAATGGCTTAGGTTCATGTCGGTAGGTAGTACAGCCAGAGCAACAGAGATTTACACAATGTAACACTTAGAAATGAGGGCATTGGATATAGAGTAATCATCAAATTGTATAGGTAGGTGGGTAGGTGCCTAGGTAATACTGGTCTCAAATGGGGTCATTAAAAAAAATTACTGCTTTAAAGACATTCACTTACGAATTAACTCTTTAGTTGCACTACGAGACCGGGATGGACTGCTGGTTGAATCTAATTTTGCACCGTACTTTTTGATCGGTCTTTTATCACTTAAGCCATCGGCCACAGCTTTTGCTAACGGAACCTAAAAGATATTAAACATTATACTGGAGTCTTGTGTTATGAGTGTGTGTAAATAAAGTGTGTAAATTGTTACTATTATGGGAAAATCCTTTCCGACTACACCAGGTATATGTGTATGTAATCGTCATTTAAACGATTTTTTCAACCATGGTTGTAGAACGGATTGGGGAATGGAAAAGTGAATGTGTGTAATGAATATGTTAATTTGAAAATATGAATACGAGTATAATAGCAATAAAAATTAATCGTGACTCTACTTGTTTTAACATTTCATGTTGTCCTAAGTTGTAGAAGTAGGTAGGTAGTTTGCACTTTTATTTCATTGGCAGACAAATGGTCTGAATAATGGACCTTTAAATATTACTTTAATTTATTTTTCATACTATACTAGGACCAGGACGACACGAAAAGCATTGTAAAAGATAATTTCTCTATCAAACAGATATATGTATATGTAGTAGGTACTGGTTAATAATGGAAGAATGGAGGCCTACACTTCGCTACGGACATTGAGGGGACATACTTGGGTATTATGCGTGATACTGGTTAGCAGTTGGGTACACCTAGCACCTAGTTGTTGTACCATACTTATTAATTCCTCGACGGCAGACATGATGATATCGGTAGAAGGAGAAAGTGCTTTATCAATGATAGGATTATTAATGAACAATTATTACAGATTGATGGTAAATCTCTGTGTAAGATGAAGCCAAGAGAAAGCAAAAAGAGGCCAAAGAAAATTAAAAGAGATGAAGTCAAGAAAATTCAACGAATCCCCCAATATATTAAAAAAACTTACCGTAGTAGAAGCAGTCTTTGCAGTACTTGAACTAGAAGAAATTGCGGTTTTGGAGGAGGAATATTTATCTGCTGTTGCAGTTACATTACTAGATTTGTAAGAGGAACTATCACTAGTGTAAGTGGACTTGGCGGACTTTTGAGGGGGTTGAGGTTGAGGTTTTGGAGGATCGGGTACTCTTCGATCTGAAAAATTATAAATAACAAATTAATAACTTACAAAATTTTCTACTACTATAGACTTATTATAGGTTAGGCATATATTACTTATAATCTTCTAAACTAACTGTGCTTGTATTTACAGATCTAAGATTTTTTTCGAGCTATAGTGCTGAATAGATGATATAGGTAGGTAGGTATAAAAAACCAACCTTCGACAATGACGACACAGCTCGTTTCATCTTTCCCATGGACATTTGTGGCAACACATCTGTAATTTCCAGAATCTCCCGGTTTGCAGTCAACAATCTCCATGGTAACGACACCATCTGAGTGAGTCATTGAGTATTCGTACTTGCTAAGTTCCCGTCCCTCTTTGAACCACTTTATCTAAAAATGAAGTTACACCTCAATATTAGAAAACGATTTTTTTTTCTTAAAAAAAAAAAAAAATGAAGTAACACCCAAATATTAGAAAAAGAATTTTTTCGCTGGTCATTTCTATACGGCAACAGAAATTTTAAAATAGTTTAACTTAATTAAATTTTGTTTATAGGGTAATATGAATTTAAAATATTTTCACTTACTGCAGGTGGAGGTTTGCCAGCTAGACAGCAAAGTAGTTTACACGTGTCTCTAAGTTGCATAACTCGAGGGCGAAGAAGGAAAGTGAATGACGGCGCCGATTCTTTTTCCTGCTGCCAGAAAACTGAGGGCAAAGCTTCCCTTCTTCTGACTTGAGGAGCATCAGGCTTGTATTTAGGCACCTCCTTTGGTATAGCTGAGGAAAAAGGTAGATTGCCGAAATCGATGTTAATGAGGCCAATGCAATGCATGGAGAATAGATTTCATTCGAATAAGTAAAGCAAGATTGAAATTATGATTCCTGTTTCGTTCATGAATTCTGCTCTGTCATGAACACATTCTATTGATTTGTGAAAGGTGATACCAACCTACTTACTATAAATGTCCGAAGATAATTCTGGCACCCCCCACTACTTTATTGCAACAAAATCAAAAAGAAACTTACGTTGCACGTTCAAAAATACAACTTCTTCTCGGAACCCGTAGTGATTTTCAGCCTTAATAATATACTCTCCCCTGTCGTCTAATTTCACGCGATTTATAATGAAGGTGTAATCGTCTCCGTTGTATCTCTTCATATATTTCACTGACTGCTTCATTTCTTGATTGTTGTGATACCAAGTCAAAGTAGGGGTGGCCAAAGCAATCACCCTGCAGCTAAACTTGGCACTTTGTCCCTCAAACGCAAAAGTACTGGTTGGCTTGATGACAAAGCGAGGCGCAGCTTGTCTCCGGTCTGGAAAGCCAAGTTCATAATTTATGAAATAATCATTAGCCTTGCTTATGGAGGACAGGTGAACAGAGTTTCACGATTCACGCTACTATTGCGGAGGCAGCGGACAGAGAAACCTGAATGGTAGATACATACGAGTAGTAGGTTAGGTACCACAATAGCAGGCGATGGCCTCATCTGAAATTTTCCTTTTCTAAATTCTGTAATTTGGCTCGATGCAGATAATTATTGTTGCCTCCCGAATGGGAACTAGATTAATTCCCAACATCGAGGGTTCACTTCTGGTATTTCAATAGGGTAGAATCATGAAAAAAAGTTGTTCCTTTTTATGAAATAAATGAAATGATATTCTCAAAAAAATATGCTTAGGTACCTAGTGTGATTAAAAGGTTTTAAAAGCCATAAAAAAGAGAAACAGTTCTTTCAAAAATGTCAATGTTATGAGACTCGTCGGGAAATAAGTTCCGGCAGTTGCCATATTGCCGTATAAAATCCAATGGTACCTATTGTTTGGATAATGAGTCTTTTTGACCTGGATTTTACTTGACTTTTAAAGCCGGTTAAAGAAAAACGGAAATAGCCACTATTATTATTTTTGTTAAAGCTATTGTTGATAACGCTATATTACCCTAATAATAACTTGTTTCCTAAGTGCCGCTTGGATGAGTGATGATTACGGTTAATTACCAAATGAAGTTTCGTAGATCTTGAACTTTTCGAGAAGGAGTTTCCGAAGGCATGAGTATTCAGCAAGTCGGCCGATCGGAAGAATGAATGAGTCCCAGTCGGAGTATTTGGCGCGGATCCTATCGCGCATGCTGAGGTATCTGGACGACTGAATCACCTTGGTACGAGATGATTCATCGCCCGTCAGCCAGGAATGCACCAGACACTCGTGAGCAGTCATTCGTTTCCTAAAAATTGTAAATAATCATTCAAATAAGAAACTTTGAAATCATCAAAGAAATACATATATATGAATAGCATGATGTTTTGACTTACTCCTTGCTCTTAACTAGCAGTCTTTTTATAAAGTCTTTGCCCTCTTCGGAAACACCCGCAAAAGCGTCTTCGTCGAACTCCCAGTCACAAGCCTTGACATTCTTCAAGGTCTCAATATCATTCTCACCGGCAAATGGCGATAAACCGCTCAATCTAGAAATTGTTGTGACGGTAAATTAAAATAAGACAATTCAACATACTGAACAGGTAGAACTTACATATAGAAACTAAATACACTTACAGCACATACGCCAAAACACCAACGGCCCACATATCAGTGTAGAAGCCGATCGGTTCCCTTTCAACGATTTCAGGGGCAGCGAATTCGGCAGTTCCCGTTGATATCTTGACAACGTCGTTTGGATCTAGTTTGGTGGCAAGGCCAAAGTCTATCAGTTTTATGTTGGTACTGTTTCTTGTCTGACACATGATATTTTCCGGTTTGATGTCTGTATAATTAAAAAAAATCATTAGTAATAGTTTTTAAATAAGCCTATATATATCGGTACAGAATTAAAATAAATTGTATGCAACAAAATTTTCCACAGCCGATATTCCTTTTCGAAAGAGAACACCATTAGTCAAATAACTTACCTAAGTGTATTATGTTTTTCTCGTGCATGTGTTTTACGGCTTCGCATATCTGTCTCATGTAGTGAATCACTTCAGATTCAGACATTTGATAACCTTCGGACGTTATCCTTTCAAACAGTTCTCCTCCCGAGAGGCTGAAAAGAAAACAATTTTAAACGTTTGTAGGTATACTTATTTTCTGGCTGCCAGTCTTTATGTCACGTAGCGTGCCGTTCTCATTTTTCACACTTAGAATCCGCTAAAATACTTCAAAATACAAATTACCGGTGAGCACTTTAGAATTCATTAGAATAAGAACAAAACTACTGTAAGCTAAGTGCTATATTTCTATCTATCAAGCACCCAGCCTTTTATTTGCAATTACAATTTCTGGGAAATTATGCCTTGGTCGTCGTGGATTTTCACCAGATGTTTCGGTCCTCGTGGCAGGGACCATCCCCAGTGGACGAAGTAAATTGAGGGTCGATTTACCATAGGGGAACGAAAAGGTCACGTAACGTTAGGTTTCTGTGTTTAGGTCGACCCTGGACCTTTTCATTCCCGTATGGTAAATCGACCTTTACTTTGTCAACTGAAGATGGTCCCATAGCCACGAGGACCGAAACGTCTGTTGAAAACCCACGAAGACTAAGGCATAATAATTGCTCAGAAATCATAAATATTGACAATGGCTGTGAAATCCTGAAAAATCCAGCTTTTTGTTTATGTGGTTAGCCTTTTCCCAAGCAAAGTTCTCAGAAGTGTAGCAAAAAGTTTACTTTTGTTTTCGAAGGAATTGTTACTAATGAGATATTTTTACCGCCAGTGGACTTCAGATCTGTACTTATGAAATTTTTAGTACAGGCTGGGAATCATCTCGTTTTCCCCAATCAAAAAGTCAAAAATGTCACTTAGTGAAATGTGATTTTGAAACTTACAATTCGAAAATGAGAACCATTTCATCGTCGTCTTCAAAAGCGTCATGCAGGTTGATAAGCTTGTTATGGTGAAGGTGGTTCATTATGTCAATTTCACGGCGAATAAGTTCTTTCTCCATGGAATGGCTTACAGGGATGAACTTGGCGGCGTAGATGTTGCCGGACTTGCGTTCCCGACATCTGTGCACCACTCCGAATGCACCAGTTCCGATTTCCTCCAGAATATCGTAGGCGTCATAGACACTGTCATTTTTGATTTCCACTGGCTGCGGTACGTACTTGGAGTAAATGTCAAACACTGAAATAATAATAAATGATAATAATAAAAGCAATCATCACCTCAACCAACAGTAATACTAATAAGCTTTTTAAAGAGAAAAATGAAAAATATTTTTGGTCTACATTTTTTGATTATTATTTTTATTTTAAATTTGGATGCATGGCTTCGGGGAATGTCTGTTTCTTATGGTAATTTACGGCCAAAAGGTTACACAAAGACATATAACATTCCTGAAAGTTCTCAATGAGTTATAACAAGTACCAACTTGAAATTATTACTATGTAGTGAAAATCCCTGGGTAGAGAATACATTACAAAACTGATTTTTTCGCATGTCATTAAAGATTACACATAAGTGTAAGATAGGGCCCTGGGCCCTAACTTCGCCTCTAAATAAAGACATTTTTATTTATTTACTTATTTATAAGAAGAAATGCCCATCTGAGTAAACACTTATTGAAATCATAAACTTTTAGATTATATGGACTCTCAGTCGCTTGAGATAAATATATATTTTTCTATAGTAGTCGCTAATTATTGCATTATCATGGGTACTAATGAAGACCCAGACAATCAATAAATGAAAATTCTGGTCGAGTTACCAAATGATCGCCTTGCATGTGGCAACTTACCATATGCATCGTAGTCTTTAACCGCGCCTTCAGTTTTGCCACGGATTTTCTTGCCCGTTTCGTCGACTGAAAATGAATCAAAGTAATGAGTTACAGTTATGTACTTCCTGGATTGCTCGGGTTCCCCGTAGCTTCGACCGTGATGGCCTTTTCCGATAGGGTTGAGATATAACTGCACTTCAAAGTATACATTATAAAAATATAAGTAAGTAGGTAAAGGTTGCGAGACTGGTAAATATAAAATATGGTTTGACAAGTCATGAATCGATAATAAACAAAATTGAATCTAAAACTCCCTACTTAAAACAGGAACCAAGAAAAATACAAGGGATTCGTAAAGCGACAATGCTAAACAATGAGCCTCTGCCTTAGGAAACGGTCGATATATTTTATATTTAAAATGAATCGATACCTTCGTATTTCTTTTGGGGAATCTTCTTCTTTCCGGCGTCCTTAGTTTGGACAATATTGCTGATGGCGGGGTCACTTCGGCCATAGACGTTTTCAGCGTACACTCGGAATTCATACTCGTGGCCAGGCGTTAGAGCTGTCACAGCCATGGTGGTAAACCTTCAAAAGGGGTAGATCATTATTAACCTATCAGTTATTCCAATCCCGTTTAAAACACGAAGATAAGATAAGAATATTGTATATTTTCAAATTATGAGATTCTCATTTAGCATTAGGTACAGGCATACTAAAAGCTAACGGTAGGTGGACAGCTCAATTCTTTCAATTTGGAAATTATCGCTCGACTGATAGCGAATAAATGTAATGTAAGGCATTGCAATTGAAGTATTTCCTTGCATATTTACGTAAAATTTAATTTCTTTGGGGTTGGGCCAAATCAAAGAAGAGCCCATTCCAATTTTCATTCGCAACAACCGTATTCCCGTCAAGTGAAAGTTATATCGAACTGTATTTTTACATTTTTATCATTTTACATTTTTATTTTTATCATTTTTAAAAATAACCAATGTAGATTTTGTTTACCTTGTGTTGCCTACACGAATCCAAGAAGTCATTGGCAACTCCCTTTTTTCAACCAGATAATTGGTGATGTTGGAACCGCCATCCCATTCGGGAGCATGCCAGGACAATGCCAACGAATTGATTCCAATACTATCGCATACAGGGTGTTGAGGCGGATCGGGACGATCTGTAAAAAAGCTCATTAAGTTTTTCATAAAAAAGTCAATGTAATTATTTTATTATAGCCTTACCTATACTACCAATTTTTCTTCTTCTTAAAAAATAATAACAATAATTTTGTGTTCTTCAAATTGCAAGAAATAGGCAATGATTTGGTGCAATATAATATGCAACACCTACCGCTTATTTGGATTTTGATTATAGCTTGATCTTGTCCGAGTTCATTCTCGGCCAAAATCCTGTAGGAACCGCTATCAATTTTGTTGCCATCCCGAATAGTAAGAAGGGCATGTCTCTCTTTGGTTTCCACAGCAAAGTGTGCGCCAGATTCAATGGTTTCCCCATCTCTTGACCAGTATATTCTTGGCTTGGGATATCCGACGAAGGGGATTTTGATTACGACATTTTCTCCCTTGTCGAAGAAGGCGGTGTCTCTAAACCTTGGAGGAACATTTAACTTCGGCGCAGCTGAAAAAAATTATCATTAGTAGTAACCAATTAATATACGACTCGAAAAAATTCGGAAAATTGGCGGCAGACTGGGATTGAACCAGCGTTTATAGGTATGTGGGCCGCTGCTCTAACCTCTAAGCTACTGACACCGACACAAAATATCATCTAATCTAGCGGCATATAAATCCACCACCTTCCTCACATAATCGCAGCTCCTGTGATCATGTAGACAATTATGCCACCAAAAACGTTTGAACAACAATAATAAAAATAAAACCTATAACATTGTTGATTTGTTGCAATATTTGCCGAAGTAGATACGAAAATTGTTAACTTATAACTTTGAGATTACAGACATAATAATAACAATAAGAATAAGAATACTTTAATTCCCAGTAACATTTCCAGATTAGATTTGTAATTAATACCAATTAATTTAAAGTTAAAAAATGAAAAATGAAAATCGAGCCCGTAAGCAAAGCTTGAGCTGGGCCCGTTACTGTTTTACTGAAAATAAACTGAGCGGCATATTATTTTTTGGCTGGATTACTAGGTAAACCGACCTCTGAAGTGGGAAGGATGAGAACACTCTTCAGCAATAAGTAAGTAAGTAAGTAGAAAAATTATTAATTTAGCCAGAAGCATTGCATGGAAAATGACCCGCGGTAAGTACCTCGATACTCGAGGACTTGAGCTGTGGGAAAAAAGACTAACACTAAGGTATATTATAAGGAGCTAAAAATTAGTTAATTTAAGGGGGGAAATGCCGTGGTCAAATAAAGGATATTTTTTAGAATCAAATAATAATAATAACTGGGAAAGACAGGGGATCTGTCGCCCCAGTATTTACCCCATTACTCTGGAAAGGGGCTACTTGTACTATTTCTAACTTACTCATAATGAATAACTCGGCCCGGGTAGATTTAACGCCACCCTTATTTACTGCTCTGCAGTGATATTCATCTGCATCTTCGCCGTAAACATCATTGATGATAAGGGTGTAATTTTCTCCTTCAGCAAACATGTGGAACCTAGCGCTCTGTGTAATTTCTCTGGCTCCCTTGTACCTGAAAATTAACGTAATATATAAAGTTAGACGGGAAAATTTACACGATGCTACAAGAAAAACTATAATAATGACATTTCGATTGAATCCAATTAAAATAGATAAGTACCAGGTAATGGTTGGTTTTGGAGTTCCAGCGATAGTACACTGGAATTGGGCATTGTGATTTTGCGCGACGTTTACATTTCTCAAAGGTTTCACAATTTCAGGAGCAGTTGGCGCTTTCGGGTCCTTTATTTTCACTGATGTAGAATTAGTGCTTGGGAGGCTGAGGCCAGCTTCATTCTGTGCCGTCACCCGGAACTCGTATTGCCTTCCCTCAATCAAATTGCTAATATTGAGTTGAGTGGCGACGCAAATAGTTGCGTTTACTCTCTGCCAAGCATCACTGCCCATCTGAAAGTTTAGTATAATTAATAAATGATAGGCAACAATTTTATAAAATACGGGTATAATATGAACTCGAGTTTAGTCTGGTTGTTGTTAGGCCAACCCCTGATCTATAGTTTTACTCGTATGTTAGTTTTCTGAATTTTCTGAAAATAATGAATTGTAAATTATTTTATTTTTATTCACTGCTGGATGTTCTGGACTGGTTTTATTTTAATCACTTTGAAATAAAAAAATGACCACTGAAATTCCACAGCTGTCTCGGTAGTACCCAATACAACACTATCATCATCTAACCTAGCAAATACCAGGACTAGTACCTGGAGGGAAATTTAATATAAGAAGGGAAGAAGTTGGTTTCCAACTAAGCTATTAATTTAATGTTTGAGTAGAAAGGTCTAGCCGTAAGTTTTTAAAATTATGTTGTTGACTTCACTTCGCTTCACACAAGAACACTGAAAACTACTTACCTCGCGTTTATCAACCCAGTAACCTTGTATTCTAGCTCCGCCATCGGATTCTGGTTTTTCCCATGAAAGGTTCACAAAGTCTCCTCCAACTTCCGTAACGTTCGGTACCCCCGGAGCCGAAGGAGGATCTGGAAATGAATAATTATGAATTATCCAAAGTTACAGTGCGTGATATTCTCAGCAAATCACCTAATTAACACTTTTCGGCTTATAGCTACACATATTCATTGGACGTATTAGAGTAGTAATCAAACAGTGGTTCGTTTCAATTAACTGTGTACGCATTGCTGGGGCCGGTAATGGACAACATCGCACCTTTTACTTACAAAGAAAGGGCCTTAGGCAATAACTTCGCCTAATAAAGACGGATTTATTTATTTACAACCTACGTTGGAAGAGGCACCCCCATCTAGCCAGAGGCTTATCATCTGGGAGAAATGTCCGGCTGCTAAAAGTTGTCTAATCCGTCGTTGTGAAGACAGCGTAAATGGGAGTTACTTACCGTATGGAGCCTTTGCTTTGATAGGGTTGGGCCCCTCTAAAGGAGGTCCCATTCCATTTTCATTCACAGCCATAACACGGAACATGTATTCCTGTCCTTCAGTCAAGCCTTGCACTGTGAAAGTCGTTTCTTTACAGAACGAATACACTGTTATCCAGTGGGTGTGGGTTACATCACGCCTTTCGATCACGTAATGGGTAACCTTAAGTCCACCATTGTGTAATGGTGGCAACCAACTGAGGGTACAGGTGTGTTTAGTAATATCGGTGACATCAAGAGGGCCCTGTGGAGGTCCAGGCAAACCTAAAATATTGAAATGTATAAAAAATAAATCTAAATTTTACCCAGATTCAAGGCGGGAATATCCCATATAAAATAACAAACTTTCTCTTTAGCGTTTTTTCCTTAAGCAATAGGTATGTATCGTAACTCAGAAGTTCAACACTATTGTTGATTGATATAGTTTTTGTATTGTAAAATTTTTTTCAATACATTTATAATTATTATTATTATTATTATTATTGTCTTCTTAGCACATTGGACATATCATAGACTAAACAAAGATGTTCTATAAATGTATCCTAAACCAAAAACCAAGAATAGTGAAACTAAATTACCTGTTGTTCGAATTGTGAAAGATCCTGAAGCGCTACCGCTATCATTTTTACATTCCAAGGTGTATGTGCCACTGTCGTCTTTCTCCAGTTCTCTAATGAAAATAATAATGTAATCATCGAAGATTGTGAATTTAATGTGTGTGGTTTCCTTAATGACTTCAGTATCTTTTCTGAGAGATACAGTCATCGGCTGGTCTCCAGAGTAGAAAATCTTAATTTTAGTGTTCTCATTCTCGGGCAGACAGAGGTCACCAGGCATTTTGTCGATTCTCGGAGGTGCTGCAAACATAACATAGGATTTTAAGACAATTTTCTTTGGGATATAGTTTGTATTGTGGCTGCTGAAATAATTCCTATTCGCATTTGAGATACAAAATATTCTTGCCTTAGACAACTTATCTAAAAATAGTTAATATTTAAGTTATTGTCATGCAGGTATCTTGAGACGTTATAAAACAAGCTTACTTCCAATCTTGAGCCGGGCAGCAGTTGTCGCGAAACCGATGGAATTGATAGCTTCGCAGATAATATCACCATTGTCAACTTCACAGAGCTCAGTGATGGTGAGTTTGAACACTCCATTAATTGTAGAGCTAGTAAATCTACCTCCCATGGCAATTTCACGACCATTTTTCACCCAGCGGGCGGTCGGCATAGGGTGTCCTTTAGCCTAAAACGCAGAACAAAAGTTCAAGTTATGAGCTCATGACTAGCAAAACAAAATAAATGGATAGACAATTATATTAACATACCTGGCACTCAAGAATAAGGGTTTTGCCCAATGGTGCGTTTTGGTTGGTAAGAGGTTTGATAAATTCTGGTCTCTCACCGCCCTCGACTTCTTGAATTTTGACAGGTGTAGTGCACGAACTTGGCTCACTCTTTCCAGCAGCGTTAATCGCGTATATACGGAATTCGTAGTCGGATCGTTCCGTTAGATTAATTACAGTATATTCGGTGTCACTAACATGGTGGTCATTGCACTTCATCCAAATGGAAGGACCGCCGATTTCACGCTTTTCAACAATGTAGCCAAGTATCCGACTTCCTCCGTCTCGAGCAGGAGGGGACCATTTCAAGTCCACGTAATTTCTTCCAACCTAGGATTTAAAATGGGCAAGTATAAAACAATAGAAGTGATTGAAAGTATTCTGGATATTTACCTTAGTATCATGCCATCAATTTTACAAAAAGAATTTCCAAATAATATTTGATACGATATGATAGAGGTCGACGCGATCGGTTGTAAATTATTCCTACCTTACCGTTTCGCTCATGTTTGTAAAATTATGTAAATCTCGGAATTTATTGGGAAAATTAACACAGCGATTCCATTGTGTACTTTAAATTTAGAATTTGCGAGCGATATTTAATTGTGAAAGTTTACAAAAAACAATAATTTGCGGGCGGTTAATAATTAATATTCTATTGAATAAAACTTCGGCTGATCTTGAAGTTGCTCATTTATTGTAGAAGGTTCTTAGCGACTACTATTGTAGAATGTATATTAGTCGACTAGACTTAACCGGTATTTATTGCGATAACATGAAATGTCCCGGCAATTTTTATGAGCATGTACATTTTAATTTTTTTAACCACGTGGGTAAAACTCTTGGTATTGAGATTGGTTGAAAGTCTGGCCAACTTAATTATTAATTTCTTTTAGCTTAATTACCTTGACGACTTTAGGAGACTCTGGTGGTGATGGTACGGAGAACTTGTCCTTTAGTTTGAATGTAGATGAAGGAGGAGAAGGTTTGCTTAATCCAGCAGCGTTCTTGGCTTTTACGCGGAACTCGTACTCGTGACCCAAAAGCAGACTATGTACCATATACGTGGTGTCTTTCACTAAATAATCATTTGCAATCCTCCAGTTCTTATCTTCAGCAACATCTCTGTAAAATTACTGACATGATTTTTCTGACGATGATGAACACTCCATTTTTACCTATTCGTAGTAGCCACATACGTACATACCTGTATTCAATCTTGTATCCCTGAATCTTCGACCCTCCATCAAGTCTAGGTCTTTCCCAAGTTAGGGTAACATTGCCAGCATCCCAATCAACGACTCTTGGCTGTCCTGGTGGATCAGGGACAGTGAATGGGAATTTAGCAACAATCGGATTATCAGTTTCCAATGGATCACTCACACCATATTGATTTTCAGCCCGCACGCGGAAGTGGTAGCTCTTATTAGGTTCCAAGCCAATCACGTCATAGTGACAGCTTCGAACAAAACTGCTCACCTTAATGTAGACCTGAAAAATCACGGATACAATTTAACAACTAATAGTTTCAGGTTTGATGTTGGGACAATTCCAACTTTTAAAGTTTCGATTATTTTTGGCAATTTTGCACTAACCAGTTCTCTTGAAACTTTTGAAAAATTAAGTCTTAGCTCACCCCTGAGAATGGATCCATGCGCTCAACAATGTAGTTAGTGATCGGTGAGCCGCCATCGTCATGGGGTGGTCTCCATGAGAGGGAACATGTCTCGGGTGTAATGTCTGATACATCCAGTGGTCCGAGAGGAGGAGAAGGCTTGTCGACGACTAAAACTTTGCAAGTGCCTGTATCGGATCCAGCAGAATTGGTTAATTGAATAGTGTAATTGCCAGTATCACTCCTCTTAGAACATTTATTTCTATACACAGACTGTGTATCGTTTGTCTCAAATTTGATCCTGTCACCCGATAATATTTCATCACTATTTACACTCCAAGATGGCTTGGGCCGAGGATTCGCCGTGAACGGCACAGTGATGCAGAACTCCACACCGGCCATGACGGTCAAGTCCCGTATGCTGAGGTCACTAGTAATTTTCGGTGCGAACGGCTGCGATTGGCACAAGAATGGATCTGAAGGTTGACTGAATGGACCCTGACCAGCAGCATTTACAGCTGATACTCGGAATTCGTAAGTGTGGTTATCAATCAGATTAGGAACCCTAAAAACAAAGAAGGTATGATAGTTTTTAAAAACTCAATGGAAGAAATAATAATGCTTATAATCCAATCATTATCGATGCTGCTGTAAATAGTATAAGTAGGTTACGTGTAAGAAACGGCATTAGACCCCTTCGTCTATAAAAAAGTGGTTTTTATTTATTTTTTAACAAACTGTCATATTATCATAGCTCACTTGTATGTGGTGTCTGGAATATGCAGCGCGACCGCCTTGATCCATTTCTCTTCCGATATGAGGCGCTTCTCAATGATGTATCCAGTGATATGGGATCCACCATCGTGACGAGGTTTGGACCAAGTAATAGTTATGCTGTCTTCAGATGTTTCAACCAGCTGAGGCGTTCCAGGAGCGGCAGGAGGATCTAAAGCGAAATAGAATAATCAAATAGACTGATTGATGATGAATATTTTAAGTTTCAACATCAACTTCATATAATTGTTTCATATAAATTAATACACGTCATCAATACACTTCATTTAAAAATATAAATGGGATTCACTCTAAATGTAAGCATGTAAGAAAGCTTGAGAATACCTGAAGTTCGAAAAAAACTTGAATTTTTATTGGCCGAGCGCTGTCAAGAGACCTGGTAGACCTTTTGGGAATACATCGATGACTTAAACTGGATAAAATATGTACAATGAATAATTAAAAAAGGCTACAAAGCATGGAGACATACCGAAAGGATGTTTCGCTCGGATTGGCTGAGTATTTTCTGCTGGATCAGAAATTCCATATTTGTTTTCAGCCATAACTTGGAAGTCGTACTCTTTGCCAATGGTGAGATTTCGTATTCTCAAGAACGGTGTAGTTACATAGCTGCTGACCTGCAACATAAAAATAGAATTAGTTTACAAAATATTATTGAGCGCATTGTCACACCAGCCATCCTCCATCCAAAATAGGTACAGGACAAGATATTAACTACTTACCTTTGACCAAATAGTAGCACGAGACTCCTTCTTTTCAAGAATATAGTTTGTGATATCGCTACCACCATTGTCCTTGGGTGGGTTCCAGTAAAGCGTGAGCGCTTCACCCATGAATTCTTCAGCACGTACGTTTTCTGGTGGCTGAGGTCGATCTAGGACCTTGACATTAACTGTAGCTGTGTCATATCCAGATGGATTCTTAAGCTGAAGACGATACTGACCCCCATCAGTACGTTTTGCATTCTTAACCACGAAGCTTGCGTATGCATCAGCCAGCTAAAAAGAATACAATGTTTTTGAGAATTTACTCGATTTACATTACCCATATCATATATTATCATTGGTTGCGCTAATTAGTTAATAACAAACCTGTTGATGTATCCTGGAGTCTTTGTCACCGACGTTGACGTCATTGAATAACCAGGTAGCAGACGGTTTCGGGAAAGCTACGTATGGTACATGGATCGAGAAATCTTCCCCAGCACGGATGGTAATGTCCCGTACAGATCCGAGATCCATGCAAGGCTTGTTCGCTTGCTCTTCAATCTGAATGGGTAGGGTTGGCTTACTTGGCTCAGATTCGCCAACATCATTTACAGCGATAAGACGGAATAAGTAGTTGTCACCCTCTTTCAACTTAGGAACCTTCAAGAAAATTATCATAGACGACTTAAAAAATGAAATATGGGCAAGTTGAAACTCAACAGAATAGTGAATACCATGACAAATAATATTCGTCTCCTGATACCCTGTTTGCAAATAAGAAGCGACCAAAAAGTTTTATATGTTTCTAGGGTGACCGCGTTACCGAAAAACATGCAGAAGCGTTGGGATTATCATATATCGTCTGCATCACTATGATTGTTCTGAAATCAAACAAAATACAACATGCAACTAATTAAAAAAATGAGACTTACAGTATAGATGAGGGCGTTAACAGGCGAGGTGTTAACACTTTCCCAGTCCTTGTCAGCTTCACGTTTCTTTTGAACTATGTATCCCTTAATCTTGCTGCCACCATCGTGTCTAGGTGGATTCCACGAAAGCGTTACACTATCCTTCGTAATTCTATCAGGCTTTGGCGGTTCCGGAGCATCTGGTCTCCCTAAATATTAAAAATACAAATTTTATAACTGCAAATCTACTATCTATTACAGCAAAGAACTATTATAGGTGTTTGTCTGGTACGTACTCTTTTGGGCAGAAGCTACCACGGGCTCGGAAGGTTTACTGGGTCTACCAGGACCAGCTTCATTGACTGCTATTATTCTGAATTCATATCTGCATCCTTCATGTAAGTCCTGAACCGTGTAATTTGTGTTTGGGGTGGGGTAATTATTTACCTTCATCCATTCCCCACCACGCTCGCGTTTTTCTATGTAGTAACCTAATAATCAAAAGAAAATCAATATAGATTTAGGCATTGAAACTCAACTGAATATTGAATACTACTTCAAATTATGATATAACTATAAAAAAGATAAAATAATTTACTGACCATAAATAAACAAAAATGAGTTGATTGACCAATCGCACTCGTTACAGAAAACCGGTCCAACACAGCAGCATTTATGAAAACTGCATGTATAAATTGAACGTGAGTTTATTTCTTTTTAGAAATATCGAAACCAGCCATTTAAAATTATACTTTTTTAGATTGTTTTGTTTTCTGTACCGGGTTGTGATATGATATTCATTGACATGCATGTAAATAAACGCGAGATTAGAGGACTTAGCTGACGGTGACTTACCAGTAATTGGCTTGCCACCGGTGTGAGAAGGAGGACGCCACTCAAGACTGCAAGAATTGGGAGTGTAGCCGAGAATTTCAGGAGCGTCTGGCGCGTCTGGTGGGTCAAATGGACTTTTCGCAATAATTGGTTTGCCCTCAAGAGGCTCCGATAGTCCATACATGTTTTCAGCGCGTACACGGAACACGTACTTTTTCCCTTCAACCAGCGACTTGGCCACAAAACTGGTCTTCGGGCAAAAACCAGGGACATGACGCCAAGAGTCTGATCCAAATTCTGCTACTTCCACAACATAACCAGTAATTTCACTGCCGCCATCGTCTTTGGATGGTAGCCAATCCAAGCCGATGTTGTCGTATGAAATGAGTTTGTAGTTCAATGGACCAGTTGGTATGCCAGGCTTATCGACGACGAGAACTTCAATGTCAGCAGAATCTTTTCCGAACTCATTGGATGCCTTAATAGTGTATTTGCCTGCATCATCTCGGTTGCTAGACTCGATACGGAGTTTGGTTTCCTCGCTGTTGGTCGAAAGCTAAAAAATATAACACTAATTGGTAACAACTCTTAACCGCGCCACAAGATGCGACGTCTGGGCAAGTGACAGACTATGTAAATACTTACCGATATCCTTGGTGACTCAGTGATGGGAATACTTCCCCTGGTCCAAGTAACCTTTGGAATAGGAGCACCAGCAATCGGAATCACCACGTTTATCGGTTCCCCAGCACGAACTTTGATTTTCTTACCGACAATTCCATCCAAGAATAGTTTCGGTTTTTCTAAAGAAAAAAAACGCATTTTAAATTTAAAACTCATTCTTCATTATAATATAATATGAAACAATCGTAAAATTTACCTTTCATTGGTTTCGCAGTAAAAGCATTGGATGTGTCGCTTGGTTTTCCGGGACCAGCTGCGTTAACTGCAACTACCCTGTATTCATATTGGTGGCCTTCTTGTACTCTGTCGTCCGTGTAGTCCAAAGCTCTGTAGAAGGAAACAGTAGAAATACAATAATACAATCGGCTAACCTTACAACTTTTGTTATTGGCTCATTTTTATGTTACCTTCTTGGTTCAGATGTCAAGGTAACCCAGCGGCCAGTCATCTTTTCCCTTCTTTGTACTTCGTAGCCAATAATCGGTGAGCCACCATTGCTTATAGGTGCAGTCCACTTTATTTTGATGTGGTCTTTGTCACTGTCCACCAGCTCTGGTCTTCCAGGCTTTCCAGGAACATCTGCGTGAGATAATTAGATAATTAGAAAAGATTGTATTTAGACAATTATTGCATTAAGGAACTGTTTGTTAATCTCTCGCCTCGTAATATTACTCTATGCATGAAAAATAGTGGTTTTGTGAATCTAACAAACTTATTATTAGTATTATCACGCAGCATGTGAAAATAATATGAGTATTCCTTACCGAATTGGGCTTTAGCAACGATTGGTTTGGAAGTATTTAGTGGGTCTGAACGGCCCTGAAGATTTTCAGCCATTACTCGGAATTCATACTTGGTACCCTCCATTAGTCTTGGTACTGTGGCATGGTTATATTTGGCATTAATATATTGTACGGCAGGTACCCATCCACCGCCGTGTGTAAGATCTCGTTTTTCAATGACATATGCACTGAAAAATAATGAAAAATGTTTTATAATAATAATAATAATAATAATAGTACTACTAACCGCAACGCCTTGTTGATTTACCTCAATACATAATTTTAAATTGAATCCGCACGAGAGAGTCCCCATAATTGTTAAAATAAATAAATAAAATGTACAAACTATTGATTTAACTTACGTGATCTCACTACCACCATTGTCCTTCGGTGGTTTCCAAGAAAGAGTGACACTTTGAGCAGTGACTTCCTCGTAGTCTAGGGGTTCCTCAGGTGGTCCAGGGCGATCTAAAATTAAAAAATAACATTCCAGCGACAAATATCGTTAAATTTTGTTAAAAAACCAAGTAAAATGTTGTGTGACTTACCTAACACCGTAACTAGGAGATCTCCTTCGTCAACTCCAGAATCGTTCTTCAGTTTCAAATGGTAGTTTCCACTGTCAGATCTCTTGGCATTGACAATGTGCACGACGGTATGATATCCTATTGAGGTGATGGTGGACCTCGAATCTGTCGTGACCGGGTTGGAATTGACGGTCCATATAACTTGAGGAGTTGGCTCTCCGACAAAGCTAACGTCAGCGTGAATAATTGTCCCAGCTTTCACCCGAATTTCATTCAATGGAGTTATGATCTTTGGAGCCACTGAAAACATATTAGGTCTGCACTGTAAATTCTAATTGAAGTAATAATTTGATTTCATTATAAGCTATTATTTTGATCCGACAACTCTGGGTTTCATTTTCATTCACACACACATAGTTTGTTAGGGATAGAACGTAAAATGGCGTATACAAATAAGAAGTAACATGCACGCACCGTTTCATCCATTCTCGCTGAAAACAAGTTGTACGCTTTCACTTGCCTTCAACAGTACAGAACAGAACATGAGAAATGAAGAGTGGTAGGTATAGAGACGCAACTCCCAAGTATGTACTGAATATCATTGAACAAAATGTTGGCTAACCATTCGTAACATTCTGTAAGTACCTACACCTCGAAAACAAAGTAAATCAAGCTTACATCTGCGAGCCTTTGCGGTGACAACATCGGACACCTCGCTCGGTTCACTTTGCCCCGCAGGATTCACAGCAATCACTCGGAACTCGTAATCTTGCCCTTCCGTTAAGTCCGGAACAGTACACTAAAAAACGAAAACAGACCTTTCACCAGGATATACAAAAAGAGAATTGGAGCACTGCCATCCACTTTGAAACTTATTATTAGAACAGAATACTGGGTTTTGGTACAGGAGGAATAATGACGCAAAAATGGTCAAGTGATGTAGTGTATGTATAATAGTCACAGAACCAAAATCTATCCTGTTTTATGTGCTACGCGTTTAGGAATATTACAATATGTATCGTAATAAAAGTATATATATACTTACAGATGTTTGTTTTGGGGGAACATGAACAGCATTTATCCAGTAAGGACTTCCCTTTTCTTTCTTTTGGACAATGTATTCTGTAAGAGGTTTTCCTCCGTCTGATTTTGGTGGGGTCCACTCAAGATCCACGTGGTTCTTATCCCAATCAGTTACCAGGGGCTTTCCTGGCGGGCTAGGTTCATCTAGAATATAATAATTAATTCTCTCAAGTACCCTGTTTCAGAAGAGCCGATTTGTCTTTCTATTGTTTTATACCAATTGTTTAAGATAATTAAGAAATTAAGGATTATGTCTCACCAAATTCATTTTTGATGACTACGCTCTTGGGTAATTCCAGCGGATCAGACTCTCCTATTGCATTCACAGCCTTGACACGGAAAAGGTATTCCTTCATATGTACTAATCGTTGCAGTTCGTGGTTCAATGTGATCGACATTCCTGCGTCCGACCATGTACCGCGGGAAAGATCCATTTTCTCAATTACATAGTGTAAAATGGGACTTCCACCGTCATCCTTGGGCGCGCGCCATGTCAGATGGCAACTTGATTTTGTAATATCGCTTACATCTAATGGAGGCTGAGGAGGTGATGGACGGTCTGAAAGCAATATGAGAATTCAAAATAATAAAAACAACAGCTTAACAATAGTTAGTTGAACCACTAGGTGACATTTAGACCTAAAAATTTTGGACTAGACGCGAATGTGATTCCATAGGCACATATAATTTGGAAAAAATTTCAAATTAGTATTTGTACTGTTAATGATTATAATTTTGGAGACATATTACCCATTTACTTCACAAGTACGCACATAGGGGTGTAGGGTGAATACTGAAGATTAGTGAGTTACAAACTTGGTATAACCAGGGAGCGGCACTTACCAACGGAAATATCATCTCTTGCACCCTTTTACGTGTAGGTAAAGTAATAATGATTTTGTGTCTTGGTGTGGATAAACAGACCTAGCTTTTACTAACCAAAGTTCTTTATTATAAAAAAATGCACTTCCATTACAAAATATGGAAAAAAAAATTAGTTTTGAAGAGAAATGGATGAAAACTAGTTTTTTTTGCATGAATTAAGGTGTTACTTTAATCACTCGCTGATATTTGTAGGGAAATACGGACAATACTACAATCAACATGATACCAAAATGGTGACTCCGGAACGGCTGCCTACATATAATTCGCATTTTTGGACTTGGCCATTGAGATAAATTCCTTATTCCTCATTACCTACAAAATAATTGGTCTAATAACTTTTTCCCTGTTATAATAGGTACGCCAAATGTGTTTAGATACCTAACAGAAAGTTTTATGTACAGCATTAACTATCAATCACTAATTATTATGAAACAACTTTTTAACTGTAGCGGAATCTTACCTAATACTGTAACATTAGCTGAGCAAGAACTTGATCCCAGATCGTTTACGAGCTTCAATGTGTATCTTCCGCTGTCACTTCGCAGTGAGAATGGAATATCAAATGTGACTGTGTTGCTAGATACAGTCATATCTACGCGAGGGCTGGATTTGATTTCGGTCCCATCCATACTCCATTTCGCGGTTGGCTTTGGCGCAGCTTCAATAGGAATAGACCAGCTGATTCTCTGGCCCACTTTTACAGTAAGATCTGGCATAGCCGAACCGTCGATAACAGGAGCCTCTGCCAGGAAAAAGAATGGATGATGGTCTAATATCGTCAATATTACTCACCAGTATTTGTCTACACTCTGAATAATAATTCCAAATGCATGGACGGTGCTATGGGAGACGGCGCTTAGGTACATTTTACCATTTTCGGAAGAATGAGGTTAAGGTTTGAGCTTTTTTGGGGCACTTAGACTTATCCGATTTTCTTATGAATTTCTTTTATATGAAAGCAAAGAAGAGGACAATGAAAAATATACCGAAATCGATTTTTGGCAGATAGCTGCTTTTAACAGTCGAGGAACACTCATAACTACTTTTAGTTTTCCCCATATTGAGCTTACAGTTGAGGAACACAAATAACTAGTTCTAGTATCCCCCATGTTGAGCTTATGAAACGCCGAGCTAAGGGACGGTACCTAGCTCTTTTTCACAGTTTTTAGTAACACACCTAACCACATTTAGTTGAATAGAGTTAAAAGTTTAGTTTAGTTTAGTTAGATTGTGAAAGCGGTCTATAAATGAAGCAATTTTGAAATTTAAAAATGATGAAAATACGGTTCCAATGGTACCTATGTGTCTATAACTAAATTTTGCCAAAATGCGACTTCGATAGATAAATAGATAGATAGAGATTTTTTGAGTAGGCCCGACTTTAGCCAATGACCACCCTTCCAGCTGGGCCTACAAAAAGAATTACATAATTTTTTCTAAATTTTCTAAAAATACCTAGGTCATTTACTTACACATTCACACACCATTCACCCAGGAGACTGCAGAAACGCTAACCACACCTCTCTGGAAGGCTGTTGGAAAACCTCTGACAGTGCCCGGAAGTGAATTCCTGAGTCTGGCTTCAGAGACAGCAAAAGATCTGTCGAACACCTTAGCGCCTTCTCCTTCTCCCATAACACCGTCCATATATTGAAAAAGAGTTCAAGTAGAGACTTACGGTATCTAGCTTTAGCAGTGATGTTCTTAGATGGATCACTAGGTTCTCCAGGGCCTCCCTTATTCACAGCGATCACACGGAATTCATATTCTTCGCCTTCCGTTAGGTTTGGAGCAGTACCCTTCGTTTGAGTTCCGGGAACTTCGGCACATTTTTCCCACGGTCTAAAGTAAAATCGCATTTCAGTTAAGACGGAAAATAATCTCCTGAAGGTCTATTAGTTACGTTAAACAAAGCATTTACCCGAATTTCGTCCTCTTTTCAATGATGTATGATTTAATTGGAGAGCCTCCATCTTTCTTCGGTGGAGTCCATTCCAGATCGACATGGTCTTTGTCCCAATCAACGATGTCCGGTGTCCCTGGTTTGTCGGGTTTGCCGAACGGATCCTTGGCTGTGATAGGCTGATTTCCAACTAATGGAAGCGATTCACCAATTTTATTCACAGCCTTTACACGGAAATTATAGTCGTGACCTTCGATTAGGTAATCAATTCTGAAAAGGCAACATATTAATTAAGATTTTTTTTGTCTAAGTGAATTATACTCATATGAGCATAATAAAATGATTCAACTTATTAGCGGAAAGGAGATTAATTATCAAGGGTACTAAAAATGTCCCCAATGGTTTACCGTAATTTAAAATGTAATATAGGTACCATAATTATAGTAAGGGGTATTTAAATCCTGCATGGAAATTCATGATATGTTACCGAAGAGATGTAGATGGAGTATCTCCAACGGGCACCCATCGATGACTCTCCAGGTCCATTTTTTCCACGATGTAATGGGTAATATCCGATCCGCCATTGTCCTTGGGTGGCCTCCAGAACAAAGTGCATGAACTTTTTGTGATATCTTGAGGTTTTAAGGGACCTTCTGGAGGAGTCGGAATATCTAAGTAAAGATACGATGTAATTAGATAAGGCTTCCTAACCAGACCTTGTGATCATAATGCAAACGACCGCTTGCGGATTCCTTACCAAGCACTGTAATGGTTAATGTTGCTGAGTCAGTGCCGTTTATGTTCTTAGCCGTTAAAGTATACACTCCACTGTCATTCCTCTTGGCATCAATCACCTTCAACTTAATATTGTAGTCTTCACTGATCACCTAAAAGTGTAGAGAAACAAAATATAAATTAAATTTATAAGTTATTGATGCAGCTTATAATGTTGGTCATTTTTTTTCATTCTGGTGATTCTAACTGGGCTATTACTATCATACTTTGAAGATAATTCCGTACCTTAATTCTGTCTGTGTTGATCACCATGTTGCCCTTGACAGTCCATTCTTTACTTGGAGGAGGTTCTCCGGTAACTGGAATGTCCAAATCGAAGTTTTGTCCCGCTCTGATCTTAACATCAACCATGGCATTTCTGTCAATCTTGGGTGGCACATTCTTTGGACGAGCAAGATGAGGCGATGATGGCAGGCTGGGTTCTGAGAGTCCACCTTTGTTCACAGCCAAAATTCGGAATTCGTATAAAGTACCTTCCAGAAGGTCATTAACATCTCCTGTGGTAACGTCTCCAACAACTTCTGCGCATTTCTCCCAGGTCGGACTAAAAGAAATTACAAATATCTTATGACTAAAAAATATCTATGAAGACAGTGAAGTTGCAAATATCAGGCTAAATCAGTTTGATCACGTGAAATGAATTAAGGACTTCAATATTGAAGTATGTACCTGAATTTTGATTTCCTTTCAATGACGTATCCAGTAATAGGAGACCCTCCGTCTGATTCAGGCCGAGCCCATGACAACTGGACAAATTCGCGGTCATAATCCTTGACAATAGGTTGACCAGGTCTTCCAGGTTCATCTGGAAATAGATTCGACTTTGATTATCAGCGAAGATAGTTTATTATAGATTACTGCTAGGGTTGGAAGAAACAGGATTCGAATAGGGGACCTTGTTCAGAAAGCCGTTTGACTAGGGTATGCAAGGCTTGAGTAAGTTTCTAAACATTTCAGGCACGCTGATATAAGATCAATAGGCAGTTCTGCTGATAGGGTTGGTGTTGAATATGGTTGATTTCCAATTTGGTGAAAATCGGCCGGTGAATAAGAAAGTTGTACTTTGGACAGGTCTGAACCTGAAATAAGGAACATTTTCAAAATCAGTTGGCAAAGGGTAGGGTTCGTGTCAAGTTTGATGAAAAACGGCAGAGAAACAAGAAAGTTTTAGGACCGCCATGGGTGAAGGGTTCGAAACAAATGAGAATATTATTTTTTAGATGAAGAGTTAGTTATACATTAGCTGCGGTCCCCCAAGTAATGTCAAAAAACCACAGGCTTCACTTTGGTTTGGTGCCAAAATCTTTGAAACTACTTTTAATCCGAACCAGAGCACATATTTAAAATCCGTTTTTTTGATAATTAGGAGGAGCATAAGACCTTTATAAGGAAAATATTATTTCCAAACGGTTCAAAAGGCTGGAAAAAGTGGGAAAGGTTCTTATGAGAATAAAAAACATGGGAAGGCAAAAAGCGACGTTTGTTGGGCTGTAGTTCTGGTATTGGAGCAGGTACCGGATAATTTTCCCGAATACTGGAAGGTAGGATCTAAGTGTCCAGAAATTTTCAGGTTCTTTGGTCTAAGGGCATCGTGGGAAAATAGGTTCAATGGAAACACCCCACGCCTTTATAATATAGAAGGTCGAAATAGTTAAATCATTAAAGACAAACCACTCACTTCATTATAAAGGACTGTATCGCGGCTATATGCTTCTTTACTTGTTGGGCACACAAACCCTGAGGTACACATGAAAACACTTTATTGGCATAAAGAATTATCACTTACTGTAAAAACAATTACTCGTACATCGTGAACTAACTTGTGAGAACTTACTCGTACGTAAATATATACTAGCATGCATAGAAGATTCGAGAGCAATCGAGACACGCAAGAAAAAATGGACTTACCAAATGGATTCTTCGCTTCAATGTACTTGTCTGTAGCAAGAGGCTCCGATTTTCCCTGTTTATTCTGAGCTCGCACTCGGAACTTGTACTTATGGCCAGGAGTGAGTCCTTCAATTTTTAAATTTGTCTGAGGACCGGTTGTTTCACCAGCGGGTACCCATCTGCCAGTAGCTTCGTCCAATTTCTCAACAACGTAATTTTCAATCGGTTGACCACCGTCATCAGATGGGGGATTCCAGCTTAACTTGGCTCCCTCGGCTGTGATTTCGGATACTTGCAATGGTCCATTAGGCGCACCAGGTTTATCTGTAATTAGTACTTATGTAATAATTATTATTGTATGATGATTTTCTTTAATAAAGTAGAATCATGATAAAAACAAGTTGCGCTTTTTATAGGTTTACTTGAAAGATGCAATAATTAAAATAAGCTCAACGCTGAAAAAAGTATTTTAAAATAAATTTTGCATAAAGAAAATTGATTATTTTGTACGATTTTCCATCCCACTTCTGTTAACAAACATCCACATTTTTTCAACATTAGGTATGGTTTGTAAACAAAAACTGGGATGCATAAATGAAGAAAACTATCGATTTTCTCTGTGAAAACTTTATTTTAAAATATTTTTTTCAGTGGTAAGCTTATTTTTATCATCTCCTCTTTCAAATAAACCTATTAAAAACACAACTTTATTTTAATGATTCTTCCCTATTGAAAGTAGGAAAGTTGTTTGTTGTTTGTAGATGTCTTAAAAGCCTCACTGCTTATCGGATTAAATAAGATCAAATAAACAAGTCTATATTTAAGAGGCCTAGGGCCTTATCTTATTCAATGAGCTCTTGCGTATATCTGGCATTTTAAGTCCTTTTCTACCGCTTCCAACCTTAACTACTTCTTGCATAATCGCAAATTTCACTGCTTATTTTGAGTAGCTTACCTAAAACAATTACTTCTACAAGTGCAGTGTCATTTCCATTGATGTTATCAGCCGTGATTGTGTATGTGCCTGAATCAGCTCTAGTTGCCATTCGGACGACCAGTTTCGAATTATAGTCCACATGGTTTACTTTAACTCTTTCACTGGGTCTAACTTCTCGCTTTCCCAACAGCCATTTCGTCGTTGGCACGGGTTCACCAGAAATCTACACAACAAAATATTTTGGATGTAGATACAGTAACTGTTTGCCATATTTTAATAGAATAGAATAATAATGAATATAATAGGCAGCGTGCCCTATTAGGTCATCGATATCGGATAAAAATAACGAAAATGGGTGTCTGCCCGCTAACCCCAAAAATAGGGCTACTATGGGGTTAGCCTATTTAAACCCCCCGATGATACGTGTAGAAGGGTCCATGAGTATATCAACTTTGAAGTTCTTACCATCAAATGCGGCTGCTCAATAAATATCATAAGTGAGCACCTTTAACATGACCTCTAATGGGGTATCGGGGACGCCGGTCGCCAGGAGACGGGACCTTAGTGGGTACTTGGACATAATCCACTGCGTGAGGCTACCTATCCTTCTT
>Ga0194135_10000261_pt1 | contig 30425 bp, 19 predicted proteins | sample LitLau_LLRF_2013_FD_134024 | JGI IMG/M metagenome (GOLD analysis project Ga0194135, IMG submission 134024) | Freshwater sediment microbial communities in response to fracking from North America - Little Laurel Run_MetaG_LLRF_2013 (version 2) | ecosystem: Environmental > Aquatic > Freshwater >... | reverse complement strand
TAAGTATATCCAATCACCTTCTTTGCTTCCGTCTTCAATTAATTATTATTATTATTAACAATTATCCCAGTATTTTAATTTTGAAATCGACCACCCAAACCAAAACAAACCACGTCACCGAAATTCATTAAATACACACAAGACAATTAATTATTCCCAGCCAGTCCCAGGGCTGGTGGTATATAAATTCATCATAATAGGAGTCAATTCAAATTCCGCGCGTATTTTGTCCAGTGGCGTTCCCGCCTTCGCACCCTTCGGCCCTTTCTCCCTTCCCATTGGTCCGTGGGGGTCCGCCCCTGAGTTGACGGTGGACGATTGTGACGGCCATGTTGGCTCTCTAAGGAGAAACCTCAACTCAGAGGAACTTTCGAACTTACGAGGGAAATCCTGTCAATAAATACAATAAAAGGTCCAACGTTAATTCCCCCACGCGTTCCTTATGCAGATCAGCAGAAGGTGAACGATGCCTGGCAAGTATCTTGAATTCATTAAGGTAACCGTGATTAAGTGTAAAATCATTTGTTTACATCGTTTGTTGACGTTTGTTTTTTACTTTGACTTTTGACCAGTGTGGACGATATGCTGTCCCTGTTGAACTATCTTTCTTGCCGTGGACCTACCAGGATATTATTACTACAAGTACTATCACTACCTCAAAATGGGTCGAGAAATCACATTGGAAGGTAAAGGAATATGCTGTCACAAAAGTCGAAAATAGGTCAGATGTGTTTGGTGTCTAGAGATTAATGTTATTTTTGTTATGTTGGGTACCTCAGGAGATCAAAGCTATGCTCCGCCCTGCAGTTGAGTCTGTTTCGAAAGCGCATGAAACTGGAAGTGGAAAAGTTACGACATCGCACCATGTCGCGCATGGAGTTGATGTTTCATTTGGGTGAACATCTTTTATTTTTTTTATTTGATAATATACAATTTACACTACATGTGGATTACATTTAAAATGACTTGATATCTCTTGCAGGTATATAATTGACCTGAGTAAAGACAAATGCAATTTCCTAGCTGTATTAGACCCTCAAAAGAATTGCTGGACAGATGATGAAGAAGAGCAAGAAAATGTTCTAATGGATCTAGGTCAGTAGTTAATCAACCAAACAGTTATTTATAGACAACTCGTTTGTATTTTATTAAATGCATAATTGCCTATTACATCATGTATTATTACAGGTGGCCGGCACCAGAACTTAACCCCAACCGATTGGTACGTAAAAGCCGTCGTTTTGAAACGGTCCTTTTCAACCGTCGAAGACGCAAAAAGAGTCCGAAAAGAATTAGGAATCAAACCAGATGACGTTCGGAACTTCCTTTCCACTTCAAATTCAGAAAAGTATTGAAATAATACCCTATTTAAATTAAATAATCATTCCATTGTCCCCAAAATTCGCTTGTTATGTTAATAAATCATTTATTTCTAGTTCAGTTTTGATCTTTTCATTATCATTGTTTATTATTAACAGGAATACAAAAGGGCCAGTCAATGAAGATGATAAAGACTCTTCAAATTCATTAGGAGAAACTTCTGAAGAGGACAACGAAGATGACGACGACGATGACGGACCATCAACAGAAACTGAATCTCTAATGGAAATCCCTCCACCATCTGGAAAAATTCTCCAGCCAACTTTACCTCTTAATCAAGTTAATAACACGGGATTCGTTAGCCTAAGACCATCGTGCTTTCGGGGCAATACGCCTCGTCAAAATGATGTAATTGATGAAGCCAGTCTACGTCGTCTATACAGGTCCCTGTTTAATTTAACCTTTAATATTTTTTTTGTAATTGTTCATTCCAATAATGACCTTGTTCCAATAACGGCTCATTGTTCTTTTGTAGACAATGTTCTCCCCCCGGCGACCACTGCGACTTTTGGAATGACGACATAGAAGACTCAGACGACGAGGAACTCCCCGACATTGAAGAATTCAGTTCAGTCGTTGCCTTTTCCAAAGAAAAAAAGAAAGGAAAATCAAAATCCACCCGAAAACGCGGAGGCTCTCCCCATAAACATCGTTGTGCTGAAACTGGACTTCCAGATATCGACGACGGAAAGCTCTCTACAAAATCCCACAGCAGCCGTAGTGTTGGCGCTAACAGTAACGGCAGTGCTAATGGTGGTAACGGTAATGGGGGTAGTGGTAATGGAAGCACCAGCGGAAAAAGAAAACGAACCGTAGCAATAGTCGAACCAATGAAACCAGTAAATCCAGAAGAATCTCATTCTGAAACAAGAAAACGAAAAGCTCGAAATTTAAATTTCTCCCCAACTTTTGGCTTCATTTCTCGTGCAAGTCATAGCAAAAACTCAGCCATTGAAATCCTACAAGAAGATAGTGAACTTCTTCCAATTCCTGGTTATCCTCCAGCCTTTTCAAAAAGAAAACCCGAAAATAATAGTAATAATAATTCCCCCTCCGTCCGACGACACAAAAGAAAAAAACGTTCTCCTCGAACAGATCAAAGTCCAAATCACAAATCTTCCAGTGAAGAAGACGGAGAATCGGAACGCACAGCAGCAAGTGAACGTTCCACCACCACCACCATTGAACGCTTCACTGAACGTTCCGATCCTGGACCATCGCCTTCATCAATATCGGCAGCCGCAGGCACTCACGATCCAAGCAATATACACAGAGAATCCGATGTATCTTCTGAACCAGAAATGCCCCTTTTAGACCGAATGGTCAGTACCTCAGACGAAGAAGAACACGTGCGAGCACGTGAACAAAACACAACAACAAGACTAATAACCACTGATCCTTTAAATCATATACTTGAATTAGAAGAAGTAATTAGAATTTCCCAAGAGACCACTCAAGTTATATCTGATATAGAAAACAACGCTTCAAGTGAAAGTGAACACCCACCAGATCCAATTAATACTATTATTAATGCCTCTACTTCAACTGCTACAACTCCTTCTATGCAAATACCTGCTAGTAATCCTATGCCTAGTAAGAAACGTACAAAGAAAAGGGTAACAAAACTCCCCGAGGAAGAATCCCGTCACATTCGTCAATTGAGTCCAGACATGTCCACACTTGGAGTAGGAGTAAAACGTTCAAGACGACCTGCACCAACCGCAGCAAGTGATTCTGATGATATAACTTCAGAATCAGCTTATAGGAAAAAACCACTTAAAAAGCGGAAAAAGAAAAAGCGCTCTGAAGTAAACTCCGTAATGCAAGTTCCACAATCCAGTTCAAGTAGTTTTCTCCGTACTCCTTATTCTTCTAATAGTAATACTGGAGACGCCCAAACCCAAACAGTGTTTTCTCCAACACGACAAAACACCCAAGAATCCTCTTCATCTAAGAATAAACGCAATTCCAATTATATGGATGAAACACTTGTTATAGTATCAAAAAGAGAGCGCATGGATTACGACCATGATTATACAGGGACAAAAACGAAAGCCTTAGCCACTTCAGCTGCAGCGGCTGCTTCAGCTTTTAGCGATAGTGAAAATGACGATATTCTTTATGAAGGGGAAATCCAATCAACCCTTTACTTACCCGCATTAGGATCACCTGAAGAAGGTGGAGAAGCTTTGGATTTATTTAATTTCGAGACAATTGTCCCTAATCCATTGTATAATCAAGAGCCACCTCTGATTAAATTATCACCTGATGGTTGTGGAAATGGAGATGAAGAAGAAGATGAAGAAGATGAAGACGAAGACGAAGAAGACAATGACGCAATTCCCCTCGTGTCTCTTCTTCTTAATGACGATCAAAATGATATTGAATTTGAACGACATTTAGCAACTCACGAAGATCAAGACGACGATTCCGACGACGAAATTAGTTCCCTTATTGTTGAAATGGATCCTTCTCTAGATTATACTTTTGATATAGCGAATAATTTAGCTAAACGAGCGAAAGATAAACCAATTCCTGACCCTATCTTAAGACGGGCTCTACAACTAAACGCTTCTGATGATTCGGACGAACACAATGATGACAATGAAGACAGCCCGGCAGCCAGTACATCTAATCCCAAAGAAATGTCTACATTTGCTTTAATGACTAATCCAAACACTTTGAAGGCAAGTTTGAGTTTATTCGAGCAATTAAAAATTGCTGAGCCAAATCAGGAAAACAAAGACAAGGAACTAATGCCTCCTCCGCTTATAAGACGACCTTCCAGTCCTGATATTTGTTCACTAAATCCTGAGGAAAGAATTAAAAGGCCGAAACTAAAGAAACAAGGGCCCCCTAAAATAAGGCCTGATAGTCCTCAACCAAGCACGAGTAAGCAAATGTATCAAGTTCAGGATCCATTGCTTCAGGAATATCTATGTAGAGTTGACCAGGCAGAAAACATGGAGGAAAATGATTATGAACCATCAGGAGATCAGTTTGATTTGTCTCAGAGGTCTTTGTGTATGCTTCCCGTTGTTTCGAACTATGCAACTAAAAGTCGAATGTATAAAATACACTCCAAGTAAGGTTCTCCTTCCTTCGTTGAATTTATATTAACTTTCGTCATATTATAATTATTTAAACTTTAAATTTTGTTTGTTTTAGGAACATACGGGATTTGACTCACGAAGATATAAAAGAGGAATTCGACCAAATTAAACCACAAATTAGAGGTATTTTTGAAGGATCATATCCATCCCAAAGAAACAAGGTATAAATACATCGATTATCTTTTATATATATAAATCATCTTCATGAAAACAAGTGCTTCAATTATCTTATTTTTCTAGATATTTTGCGAAAAGAAAAACAAACAAGACAGTATACAAACACTAGAAAGTATGGCCTTAAGATACAGTCCATTTGAAAACAACCAAGTTGGCTGGCTGATATCCCTTATTAACGAATATCTAGTTCCAATGCCCGGATCAAGGATCAAGGTATGATAGTTTCAAGCAATTTTTATAACAATATTGTAAAGTCAAAGTTCTGATTGAATTAATTTTCATTCCAGTATGTGGACTACATAAAACACGTAATGATTCCCGAGGCTTGTATTCGAATTTACTCTCATGTCAACGAAATCAGTTGGGAACGTTCGGAAACTGAAATGACATGCGGTGCTTTTTATCAAGATGATGAACTCTTAGACAGTTAATGAGGAAATTGAGTTTTTAATTGATTTTATTTATTAGTTGTGAAATAGTTATACATACATAGTAATTAGTGAAAGTGTGATATACATCCCAATCTATGCATGCATGCAACGACTAAGTATTGAACTACAACCTTTGCAACTACCATTTTAAAATATTAATTGCTGCAGATCTGCAGTATTTTTATATCTGTTTTAACAATTTGACTCTTTGAAGTTGACTTTTAAACATAGTGTAAGACGATTTTATAAATTATAACGATAATTCAATACATGTATTGTACTGTAATACTTTTAATTACGAAATATTTATTAATAGAATTTTAGCCGAATATACAAAAAGTATTATATGACGTAAAGCAGTTCTCGACTGCTTGTCAATAAACGCAAATGACATTGACTATGATATCATGTCCTAGAATTATTTTTTTAGTCCATTGAATTTTCTTGCCGTCCCTAATCAAAATGAACCAGCGTTTGCTCCCCTTCTCATGTTCAGGATTAGTTTTTATCTGTGTCTTCATCTTTGAAAGGTGGAACTGGCACAGAAACTTGTAAAGCTGTGATACTCATATCAATAATAATCACGAATAGAATGATTGCCAAAGTAGCCGTGAGGATGAGAAGGACTTTGTTCTGAAACTGGAGAGACCCGATCACTCCATTAGGATAAGTATAATGGTTCTCGTTGGTAAAGTCCAGGCTAGTGTAAAAATAACGAATCAAAAACTGCATGCTAATTATCAGAAATAATAAACGTGGTATAAGTACCGGATATCATTTGGGCCATCCAAATCCCGAGATTTGGCTGCAATAATTGATGGGTCGACCAAAAGATGGGTAGTTTCACTAAAACAAGTGAAAGAAGAATACAAAACAACCTGATTTACAATGTAGGACGACGGTGATAATACACGTTAAGAGTTCTGAACAGGGAACTATACACAATTTAATTCTTCCAACAAGATAAAAGAATCATAAATTATACAATTGTACATTCTGCAAGAATTCCTTTAATGATTTCTTATTAGATCGAACATTATGCAATTGGAAATGATAAAGCTTATTCGTGTTAAATTACTTATTCCGTTATTTTCTTCGGTTTTGATTCCCTTATAATCATATGAAATGAGTAAAATGCAATGATATGTGAATTAGATTAGTACAAAAGATTCTGACTCTTACTTTGCCTCCATTGTGATAACTTTTTTAATTACACTTGCACAACTTTTGCATCAAGAACTTATGTACTTCTTGGCAGTCACTCCAACTATTGTTGTACTACCAGTTAACCAATTGTGTTGCACGTAGTAATATCTCTACAGCCTGTAAAGTAATACTGACAATCTCATGAGCCATGCCTTGTGATGATGTTCTGCTTGTTCTATATTTCTGTTATTCAGATTTATCTCAGGTCACTCAGGTCAAGAAAGCAGACGCTATACATAGTCTATGAAAGCAGTTTCATCTTGTTCAAAACATAAACAGGGAATATGTCGCATGTAAAACTAGACGCATCTGCACTTCTATAGACGAACTTGATCTTCCACGAATGCAATAAAAAGCAAATAGCTCTCGCAGTTGTAGGTACTTTTAGTTAATAGTTTATTTTTAATGCACCATCCATAAAGATTACCAAGTAATATAATAATCATATTCATAGTCAGTGTGTGTGTAGTCTTATCTATCTAAAGTGGACCATAGTATATATAGCATTATGTAACTTCTAATAAAACAGCAGATCGACACAAGAGACTACAAACTAATTAATTGTGTATAGTAACATCTAGTAATCAACTACAACATGATTTAGTTTATAAATAACTATGCATACAACACTTTTTATGAGGTGGGTATTAATTAATTAACATAGTAATACACATTATACATACTCGTGATTAGGATCACTCTTAAAACTTGTACTGAATAGAAATCATCTCTTTTTAGCCAAAACTACACAGAACTCTGCTAATAATAATCTTAATAAACCCGCAGACTATATCCCTGTCCTATATAATAACCTTCAGTCTCTCTCTGAGGCATCTCATCATTTATAATTTCAATCTTATCAATGAAGGCTTTTTTCCCATTTAGTCATATCTTCATCGTTTCGCTTGGCTATCAAAATTGACTAAACATTTTTGGAAATGTGGTTCTAATAATACAATTCGTATAGCTTACAAATACATATAAAAGGCTGAGATAATATATAGTGAGGCACATAATTCATGAAATGTTGTGTACACACAAACACTATATATAACGATACAGAATTCAATTAATGAACTGCCTATTTAAATTACAAAGGTTAGTTGTGCAATAATAATAATAATAATAATAATAATAACGACGACGACGGTGCTTCTTTAGCATACAACCCACTGCATGACACTGGAATCCCTTCCTCCAATGGAGATAAGTCGAGTGTCATCTTGAAGGAAGTTGACGTTTGTTACGTGACTGCTGTGTCCACCGTAGGTGTGGCATAAGGACTGCATTAAAATCACATTCGTTATCATATTACACAGGTGAATTTTTCATCAGAGTGGGAACGTTTTTTGCACAAGATAATTAATAATAAACTGACCTTTGGCTGCGTCACAGGATAAGAATACAACTTGACCTTTCCAAAGTCATCTCCAGTTGCAACCAATTTCTTATCGCGTGACCGATCTGAAGCGTTCACATCCGTTCCGTCGGCATTTTCAGGCCAAATTCCAATTGTAACTGAACTCAGTGTACAGGTCGTTGTTGCCCACTCGGTATCTCGAAGTTGGGAACTCTGAGGAATTTGACGACAAACCGAGGCGTTCCCTTAAATGGATTTGTCAAAAGTTAACTCTCATACGTGAACGAGGGGAGTGAGCTTTTATTTAATTGGCTTACAAAATAGGACTTCGTAATCTCCGGAATTACTCTGAAGGAAAGTACTGTCCGCTGACCAGTCAAAGTGCGAAATGTAACTTGAATGACCCTGCAATACATAAAACTTCGATTATATGGGAAAGGTGAATGCAATTAACGGTAAAATTATTTACAAGTTTGGACACTTGCGGCATTCGAGATGCATTTTTAGCCGTTTCTTAAAAGGAAGTCGTTTAAGTAATGTACAGGGTGTTTCATAAATCGCACAACGAGACGCAATGAAATAACATTCAGTTGTCTTAGTTTCGTTGTGCGATTTATGAAACACCCTGTAAAAGAAGATGGTTTTTAAAGCAATCGACAAAGTTAAGGTTACGATTACTTTGGCATCGAAAAGTCTGAAGAAGGAATGACTTAATCTTATGCAAAATGTGTCCGAGAACATTATTAAAAACGTTAGAATTATTAGGTCATATTATAACAGTATAATAGTTTGTACATTAATGCCTTCATCTAACTTATTAGGAATTGCACGTATTAAAAATTAACCAGATTGTTATCATGTGCGCAAACTGCGGTTTCTGTCTATTAAAAAAAAGTAATAAAACGAAGTATAACTTACAGTACATCGACCGATACGATTGTACTTGTGGAAATTGTCGCTAACTTGATAGATGTAAATAATATTGTCGCGAGATCCGACAGCCAGCATTTTCCCATCCGGTGAGAACCTCAGAACCTGTTGTGTCCAAGTAAAAAACGCATCATAACACACAATATTAAGAGAATGTTAACGAGTGAAGACATAAATCACATTGGAAGTGACAAAGAACCACATAATAAGCACGTCTTCTTTAATGAAAGTCGTGATGGGTTCATTTCACGAGAGTGTCTCAAGTCTCAAATCTCAAATCTTAGTTTATAGAGAGCATTTGAAAGAGAGCATGATATTTATAAAGATAGGATGAAGATTATAAACAATTTTACATGCAAATACTGAAGTAAACTAAAAACAATGGAATGTCAAAGGTTAAGAAATTGACCTGAATTGGTTCAGATCCATCAGTATGGTGAGAGATTATTTCACGAGTTTCAGCAGACACTGCAAACCAATGGCCAAGAATCGTTCCTACAACTATTACCGACCCATCCGCCGAGAAAGAAGCTGATTGAATTGCTTCCTATCAAATCACACAAAAGAACAAGAATAAATTAACTTACACAAACATTACAAAAAGTATTGGTTAGTTCTCTACACATTTATTTTTACACTTGGTAATTTCATCCAAAAGATGAGAGTTTTATTACCAACTCATCTTCTTTAAGAGATTTAATCAATTCATCTTTTGCGTTATCGCATCAAGTGATACTTATTTTTGTGTATTATTATTTTCCACTTTCTAACTTGTAGAAAGAGAGTTAGTGCATCAAAAACCAAAATGCACACGAACAATGCTTTGGAAATGAATGCTAGGAAGAAATACAAAAAAGCCATAACTTACATCGAAATCAACAGACCACACAGCAGTGTGTGACAGTGAATCCCACAGCACAAGCATCTTATCATGGCCTCCAGTGATAAACTGTTGTTGTTCAGGGTGGGTAGCTAATCCCCATAACTCATCAGTGTGACCTTGCACAATTTGTTGGAAAGGAAGTTGGAAACTTCCAGCTAAAATGCAGTTTTTTGTCGTTCCAACAATTAACTGGCTTCCTCGGCCTTCCGTTATTGTACGCACCGGCCCATACTGTTCAGGAATCTAGAAATCACACAAGACTTAGTAATTCTTCTAATGTTCAAACACTTTTTAAACCTTTTCCTTAGGCGACATGTAACTTAAGCTAAAGATTTATTACGGTTGGTTGGTTAAGTTTACATACACTTTACACGGTGGCGTCATTTAATAATGGACTTGATAGTTTTTTATGCAACTTTCTGTGTATTTAGTAATAATAATAATATAAAGTTTATTTACTGTGTAAAAAAGAGATTGTCAGTTGGATAATCTTTAGAAAGATCTCTTTAGATTTTACGCATGCAATGCAACTCTTCCTAAACCATTCATAATGTATACGTTTGGTTTGTAGGTTCTCTAATGCATCTCCACAACTTTTGTGTGAAGACTTAACTCTTTACAGTTTGAATCTACTTTTGACTGGTTCGTAGAACTCACAAAGGAATAAATGACATATGTATGAGTATAGAATTATATAATGCCAGAGACTCAAATCTGAAACACAAGAATGTATATGACAGGGAGGAAAATTACTTTCAAATTTGGAAAGACTTCCTTTGGATTTATGAACAGCTTGTTTTAGGAACTTGGTGGTTGTGTCAATTTTGTTCTTTTTGGAATTCAAAGAAAAAGAAGGAACGCTACATAAAAGGATGCAAGAACTGTGTCGTCGTATTAGATGACTTGAAAATAAGTTCCTTAAGTAAAAGAGAGAGATTAATGGACATGTAGGTGGACTAAAAAGAAGGAAGTTGTGAGCGTTGTTACTAAATGACTTTTAATAATTAACTATTCTGTCTAGTACAAATCGAGGTAATCGTAGTAGCGCCGAGTCATTCTTCATATCATAATCATTAGACAACATGTAAAATTGACCTGTGTTCTCATAGTTGAGATTATTATTGTTGAGATTGACAATCCAGTCTTAATTAATTGCCCAACCTATTTGTACATCAAATGAATTGCTACAAATTTTAGCACATTCCCTTTTATGGCAAGACAAAGAATGCTACCGAACTCAAAAGGACCTCACTAATCTACGTACTCCAACAGTAATCATTATAACAAACAACACTTAACATATAGAAAGATTCATGGAAAACATGTTATGCTGCATAGTATGGGATTGTACAAATAATTAGTTTAGTCAAAAAGCAATTAGCTGCAAATAGAGTAACTTACCACAGTCTCAACTTCCACTTTCGAAAGCGTCGCATCCCACTGGACAACTCTGCTGTCCTTCCCCCCTCCACTAAGAATTTCCCCATCCTTCAGTGCATAAATACTAAAAACCGGCCCTTCATGAGCGCCCCTCACAGCCTTAGCCACGACATTAGTTCCCCTCGCCCAAATCAAAATATTCCCACTGGAGTCTCCAGAAACAACATCTCCATTTCCAGTAAAAGCCAAACAAGTGACATATTTGGGTTTATCCCTATGATCGAAAATTCCGAGCTTCTTGTACAGACAAGAGTTCTCAAACGTCCAAAATGAGATGTGTCCTTTTCCACAGGAAATAATTGTGTTCTTGTCCAAAGGATGAAATTCCATTGCGACAACTGTGTCCCCAGAGCTCTGTTAAATCACGCATACAAAGACAAATTATTTACAAATTATTCACGAGTCATTCAATGTGTGCCCTGCCTCTGCGATTATACCCACTCATACAATTAAGAGAGAGTGAGTTTTGTATCCACAAACGAATGACCAATCAATATAATGAATACCACTTAATCAAAGCCTCTCGCTATATCATTTAACAATTTAAGGCCACCGTGTGTTATTTGTATTTGCAGTATAATTCGTTAAAGAACGGAACACGACACGCTTTCAATTTAAATCAGTATGGAGTGAGACTAGACGAGAGTTCATATATAAATATTAGTTAGTGTGCCATGGCCATACAAAGACAAAAATACACGAATATTTGCTTATAGAGAAATCTATCTCCCTATTAGATTATTAGCTTTGATTAAGTCGTACAAGAAAAGAATACCTATTTGTATTCCACATTAATCACTCTGCATAAAATAAAGACTGACCTTATTCTCCGCCAACTTTTGGCCTTTCTCGCCCTTTTGCCAGTCCCAAACAGTAATATTGTGTTCACTGGACTCATCAATGACACAAAGCAAAGCACCTCCATCCTGAAATTAACAAATTTAGATCATTAAAGAATAACCACGCGAAGTAAATCATATTAGTCATTCATTTGTATTGATTTGAATTATTTGTGGAAGTAGAAATTCTCATTGAGGAAGACTTGTTGTATGCACTCTCAAAGTAATTTTGGATGTGCATAAAAAACTGTATAAAATGCATACACTCCAGATACATAAAATATCGTTATGGTCATCACACGAGAGAGGTGTGTGTAGGTGTAAGTGTGACCGTGAATAAACTCTTTAGCTATGCTAGATCGCATCTCTCTATTCAAAATATCCATTCATTTTACTTTTGCTATCATCTTTCACATATCAATCATCCGCCTAACTTGGATTTCAACTTTGTATGCACATTCAACGTGAGTTTACAAGAACGGATGAATGCTTGTTAAATATTACTTACAGCTTTAGAGAATGAGAGACAACAGATAGATCGCTCGAAATCTCCCAACCCGATGACATGAAGGGTGTGGAGGCTTACTGAGTTCCAAATCCGGACGTGGGCCTGTAATTTTAATACACGCTTATTACCGACACCATCATGAGTTTCCATATCTTATTATTAAATCAGTTGAATATATAAGGTTTTTGATGACGCTTATATTGCCGTGTAATGCTTTTTGGACGCCAACATCACGTCAACATTGTTTGATTAATCAAGCACTCTCACCTTTCCTTCACGTCGATCATGACCAGCACACTGACCAGTAGCAACGATCAACTTGTTAGGATGGATAGCCAAACTGAAAAATAAGTGTTGACAAGCAAATGATTAATTAAGACTATTAATATTAATGCGTGTGTGAACATTTCAAGCGTAAAGTATCAAAGGTTACCCTATCTCTACCTTACAAGGAACGAAGTAACCACTTATGGAATTGTGTTAATGCAAGATGTACACCTAATATATATTATTATATATATATTTATTTGGAATTCCCTTTTTCGTATTTGCACATTGATTAAATAATTATGACCGAGTTAGTTTTACATACATGACCTCAGTATTACAGCTCAAGTTTCACCTTACACATTTGACATGTTCATTACACTTTGACATGACCTTATAATAATATCTCCTTCAATTTCTTACATTGCCCCTGACAAAAAGGTGCAAAATCCTGTACACAGTGAAATCTCCCTCATTAAACGTGTATTTTATTTTCTTCCGGAAATGAAGAAGAATCTTAAAAGAAATGTGTACAAGTAGCAAAAACCTTCAAATCGATCTGAAAATCCTCAGTTGAGCCAACCTATAACAACTTCTTTTGCCTGTGATTTTGTGACTGCTCCTTAAATTAAAAGTAATTGGCAGATGTAGCAAACAAGCGTGTGTTGTCCCCCGTTATGAACTTGAGAGAGAGATGCAAAACATATAAAGAGCTCCCGTGAATATTTTTTATGACCTTTAAAAATCCCTTGCTTCTTCGAAAGAAATGCCACAGCCACAGCCATTCATTATCATTTGTTAGCGGCTTTTTGCCTCCATTTTTACTAATACGGTATGGCACACCCTCCCGCAGCTTTTTTCGCATCTCGTCCTGTTATCCTCTCCCTAGACACAAAATCTGCCTTAGCTCACAACGCAGCAGTTTCGTGTTTTTATTTACTAGGGAGAGAAATTATTATTATAAAGTTGGAAGTGTTGTTAGCAATTTTTGTACGAAGCTACACATACACAACACACGGACCACTGACACTAACAGCTCGTCGTCAGCCATTAAAGAAGAAATGCCTTAAACTATGAAAGTACCCGAGGAAATTACATGTACGTACATATTATGCGTCGGTCATAAATGATTGGTTAGCACTTTGAGCATCTGAAGGGGATTTGTAAAAGCTTTAACTCAAGTCACAAGTGCATGTGCTTATATATTTAAATATATCACGTAGATTAGGTGAAATTGCATGTATGAAATAGGAACAGTAATAATATGGCACCAGGTGTAAAGCAAAGTATAAAAAAGTGTTTAAAGGTAACACGTGAAATTGCACATATTTCTTTAAGCTACCTTCTATATTTTACGATTGACTTGAAGATGAACTGAAACTGAATTTTTTAACTCTATCGCCCTACGCGTTTTTAATAGCTTATTGCGAATCGCCCTACGCGTTTTTAATAGCTTATTGCGATAGCTCACGTAATGTAAAATCTATAGATGGGAATAAACTAGGAATGAATTCCGTTGAAGAGAACGCGACAAAAAAAGGGTTGGTTATATTGGAGGGTCTGGAGGAAGATCGAAACAACTGCTTCCTGTTTGAGGGAGACTTTCCACGAAGTCTGCTGTTTATATACGATATATAGGTTATAAATGAGACGGTATATGGATCTCAGGTTTTTAATGAGTTTTGTTGTAGTTACGGTTGAACAGAGAACGAGATAGTCAAGTGAACATAGCACGTTCTGTATAAAGTTACATTATGGACTCTTGAGTGTGCACGCTACATCTATCTCAGGTAGGGTGTTCACAGGAGCAAAAGAAGATGGCTTTTTGTGTGCATGATTTTGTGGTGAAACTCACCATTTAACGTCGTCGTTATGTCCCAAGTAATGTCTTTGCTGTTGTTCTTCAATATTGTACAGAACGACGACTGCTGCCATGAAATAAACCATTTCCCCCGTTGGCAGGTAGTACAAGTTGGATCGACAGTCACGGCCACGGTAGCCATATCTGTAATGAATAAACAAGGGTGAACAATTTAGATAAGCTGTCCACGTGATATTCCTTCGATGATTCATTTCTTATGTATCGATTTATGGCAATTAAATATCGTTCCTACTCTCATTCAGGAGTCATAAGAGAAGAAAGTACACGTTTGCGTACAGTCAGAGCTAATTGAATCAATGATAAAAGACAGATATGCTTCATTTTAATCAATAAATTAGAATCGTGTCAGGATTTAAATCCAATCTTCCAAAAATAACTTAAGAGAATCAAAGACAAAGTTCAGAAGTTTTGTATTCTTCTCTTGGGAACAATAAAACAGTGAATGGCAAAAGTAGAAACTGAAACGACGAAAAAAACTTGGGCTTTTTCCTTCTTTCTTGGAGTTCTTTATGGAAGTGATCAATAGTTCTTTAACCTGATTTTTTGGCGTAATCACGTCTCACGACAAAACCACAAGAGGTGATACACAGATGCGAGCGAGTATAGATTGCTCACACACATGTGATGTGACATTGTCAGCACATTCTATATGCATATGTATGCGTGAGTATATCTGCGTGTGAATGTCTGATTGACCGAAAAATGTCTAAATTAGTAACCACAAGACACACACATATAGGAAGACTTGTAGAAAGTGGGAGAGATTCTCATAGTACACAAGAGATGATTAGGATATTAGAAATTAAGGCGAATGAATTTATTCATATCTACACAAACCACAGGATTTGGGTTTGGTTGAGACAATTCGTCGTTTCTTCATCTCTTGATCATGATGATGATGATGATGCGATGATGAGATCAAGCAACAAACGGCGAATGAATAATAATATAATCAGGTTGCGATTGTGAAATGTGGAAGGAAAGGGGACTAGTTCTACAAATCAATCATATCTTCATCGTGAGCCTCTACGAATCTCAGTGGGAATTTATAATGTGAAATTAGTTTTCTGTACTTTTTGCTCATCTTTTGGGAAGGTATAGAATCAAATGACAAAGGAATTATTGTGACTAACTTCGTTTTACATGCAGAGAGCAGCAACATGAGAAGTCTACGCAAATAAGCAAGTCTTGTTATTGAATGAAACGTAAAATCTCTTTGCTTCATCTTTCTCTCTCCTTATCTAAACAATCATAAAGATAATTATCAAATCACTCAATCTGTCTATTCTGTCATTTAACAGTGTAGTGGTTGCCAAATTCTAAAGATGTTTGAGTGTCTTGCAAGACACGCGAAAAAGAGTTGCATTATAAGTCATATCGATGAATCTGTACAAGGAGGGATGAGAATTTTAAAGGGTTTCTCTGTCAGACTTCCCAGCAGATGAATAAATCCACTACCTGTATACTAACTCGTAGTGGGCAGGTAGACTGTAAAATAATTTACTATGTTGTCTGCATTGATAGATAAAGTCGCGCGTGGGTTATTTACGATACACAATCACATAAAATCGCTTCAAGTCTGCAGCTCCACTGCCAGTAGCTACGAAAACGCATCTGCTGCTGCTGCTGGTGGTGGTAGTGCTGCAAGAACGCAAGCTTCTTCAGAGAAGTGTACACTTTCGTACATAAAAAAGAGAGGCAGATGATAAAAACGTGAGTAGCTTAGAGATCATCATAAATCATCACCGTTTATCGAACAATAGACGAGTTTCAAAAACGCACTATGCACATCTCAACAATTCAATGAAACTCGCATTCATTGTTACCCGAAGTAGTGCAAAAGTTGTAAAAGACTCTTTTGTGCACTCCATTTTAAAGACTACGCGAACTCTATTTTATATCTCTGGTTTCTATTTAGTCGTGGTTGGTAAATTTGTGGATGATCTCCGCCTTGCCATCCGAAGAAGAATCATTCGTGATTTTGCACAAAAAGAGAAGTGCAGCTATGCTAATATTTCAAATGAAGCCAGATAATAAAAACCAACGATGAAGACTTCATACACTTTTATTGTTAATTCAATCGGAGAGTATAGAATACAATCTCACGACTTTTGTGTAATCTTGAACTTGATCAACACTTCTCTCGGGCATTCAGTCAAATTGACAGTCTCAAGCAGAGATGAGCCTAGATGATTTCTCTATTGAATTAAAAGATGATTTTTTGACAAGTTTACTTCAAAATTATTCAACAAGTTGACAGCCTACACGAGCGTCGAGAAATAAGGGCAAATGTAAAATAGAAACGGAACAAGAGGATGATGATTTCAAATTTGAAATACTTTGAATACCATTATAATAATAATAATAATAAGGCTTTCATATAAAGTAAGATTTTGTTGTTAATTTCATTATGCTTGATTATTTTACTTAGAAAAAGTTCATTTTTGCGTGTATTTTAAATTCTTTAAAAGATGATGAGTCCTCGAGAGACGATTAGAAATTTAAAGGTAAGCAGACTATTGATCTAGTGATCCACTTTGTCTGCTTCTTTGTTGTTCAAAGTAAAAAGTATATACTGCACTGAACTTCACTGAGGTACATAGGAAGATGTGTATATGACATGTGTGTTAAGTGCTCCATACTCATCGTCAGTATACTTTTGGCAGTTTTGGCTAAAGAACATTGCTCGTTTAATGATTTCATCGTATTTATCACATATCGTCTGTCAGTATTCTTAAGGTTGGCAGTGTAGTTTAAAGTTTACTCCTCTACGAAAGTTTTGTTGTGAATGAAACCATTAATCTTCTTTCTCATTATTACACTCATTAGCATGAATAGCTCAATAAAATATCATCTTGCCTAGTCTTTCCTAATGACAGACAAAAACACACAGAGATTTATGAGAATAAGGCGAGTTTTATGAGCCTGCATCATTTGTGCATACAAGTTTCACTTGCTATTTTTGATGCTGACTTAAGACTTGTGGTTCTCATTCTTAAGGTTATATGGTTAGATTTGAATCTAAAAAGAAAGCTACACACTATATATACACGAATTCATTGATAAGTTATTGTATTACAGGTACTAAATAGAAAAATTGTTTGTACTTACACCCATTCCAATCTAAGTTTGGCAAGAGGAGCTGTAGCGACACGAGACAAGTTAAAGTTATCAACGAGCGCATTAGGAAGGTAGAGATTGATTGGACGTCCTCTCATGAACAGCCGAAGGGTTCCTTCTTCTCCGTTGAAAGTGGCGTCCTTTGTGCTAATCAAAATAGACATATTCATTCAACAACATTTATTCTATTGAACATTATTTCATACATCTCTGGGGTCATTAGAGTTTTAGACTTTTACAGATAGAGAGATGACCGCAAAAGCACATCTCTCTCTCTCTCTCTCTCTCTATGAAGAGAGGATTAAGTATATATAGAAGAGAGACATAGTTTGTTATTTTGTTGTAGAGGAAAAGATAATAAAGACACTACCCCATGCAGACAGAAGAAAAAAAGTTAGTACTACGAATAATACTACAAACTAAGAACAACTACGTATGCAAAATGTGAATTGGACTGCAAGTACAGATTACAAGTCAATTTGGCACACATCGAATACAAGTACAACTCAATAGATATATACACGTGAAACAATCATAGTAATTACAGTCAAATCCCATTTGAACAAATTGCACATTCACAATTTGAAACTTTGCATGTGTGAATGGATGGTTGATAACGAGGGTAGTAGGAGGAGAAGAAGAAGTTTCATTCATAATAATAATTACACACAGCAGACCTTCTACTACTACTACTATACACCTGCCGTACTGCTACTAGACAAACTGGTAAATCACCGATTGACTTAATAGCATGTAAAATATAATCGCACGATAAGATCCCGCAGACGTAATTAAGTAGGTGTAAGTATATAAAAGTACAGGTTACATTGTAGTATATAGGTACAACAAACCTAAGCCTTCTACAAATTACGATTACAAATATTACAATATATTATAGCCAGATTAATAGGAATTTGAGTCCGCCAAAAGAAAGATAAACCAAAACCAAGAAGCATGTAAAGAACCCAGAGCAGTGCAATCAAAAATTGTTCGTATATAAAGGAAAAGGGAAAATTAAGCTAAAGGGTTTAATAATGAAAAAAATCTTCAGAGTTTTTGTTTGTAATGAACTTAAGGAAATGAATTCATACCCATGCCTCACGTGAGGTGTTTTCACATGCAAATTTAGCAGGGAACGTGCTGTTACATTATTTCTGTAAAATCAATTCACATATAAGATCACAATAAAATAATATAACACACACACTTAAATAAAACTAGAATAAAAAACATAGCACATATATATCTCGTTAGTTGGGACACACGAAGAGATACACACAAGATTATATATGAATTGGTTGGTTAGTTGGAATATATACATTCCTGTACATACAAGGCTGCAATATTATACTTAGGAAAGTATAGGGGGAATAATATTGTTTACAATCCCGAATTGTTCACAAGAGCATGAGAGTGTGGAGTAACCGTTCTTGTATCAATTAAGATGTACACGATTCTTCAAGTTAGATTTGTAAACCTAATCTTAATCTTTTTGTGTTCCTTGCATACATTCATATGGATTTTTTATGTATACTTTAATCTTAATCATATCTCAGCCAGAGATTCTGTTGCCTATATTATAGTTTGTACTGTACCTGATCTGATTAATGAGAAAGTTGCATATCTGTGGCTTAAAGTGGCTTCGTGCTCATTGATCACATTTTGGGATCCCATCTAATACTAGCTCAAGTTTTTTCTTCATTATGATAAAAATAGTTTTACACCGGAGCATATTAGAATGTTGTGAATTGGAAACACATGCATGCATGAAAAACTAAATTATTGCACGGTCTTGAGTTCTTCTCTAACTGAGAGTGTGTCAGAATGACAAGAAGCTTATTTAAGCCTAACTCAATAGGAGGACAAATGAAGCTTAAAATAATCTTTCAAGGAATATAAGGATTGAGTGAAGCATGGATAATCCCGAGACAAAATGAGTTGCATTATTACCAAGATTTGTGTTAAGAGCTGTTGTGGGTGCTTTACTTTTTCTGACAATGAAATCTCAAAGTCAAGACATAAAGCCAGGACTTCCTAATATGATCTTGGTGGAATCTATAAACATCATTGCCTTCTGACTTGCAGAGGGATTTTGAATTTGAAGAGGATTATATATTTCTTATAAATTCACTCATGCAAATCTAAGACAGCACGATTTGACCTTTCAGGTCTCTTTTACACTCTCTTAACAATGCAAAATATACCACAACAAACTACGTCACTTATTCACAACTATGTTCTTGCATTTTGAGACTTCATTTATACATTATCCCATGTTGATCTAATCTTTCTTGCTCTCTTATATTTGTATGTACAGTACGTGTAAGCATATTTGATTCAAATTTTGGCAAATTAGTTGACCCATTCGTTTACGAATTGCAAAACGAAAAACTCGAATTCAGCCTCAGAAGAGTTATATATTCATACACATACACAATGGATTGTGTGAAGTGTATGTGACCTAGAAAACAAAAAGTCTAAGAAGTTGGAAGTGATGCGTGTGTGATGTGAATATGTATACATATATTATTTGAAAGAGACACTGAAGAGAGTCGACAGAGAACTTCTGTACAACTCACAAAAGTCAAGTTCCCTCTACATACAAGTTTGTATGAAAAGGAAGAACAATAAATTCCACGACTGAAATATTATTCATTCTAAAGATACGTATGTAACACACATTACATGAATAAACAAAACCTGAGATGACTGTGAACTTGGCCTTTTTTGTATAAAGTGACGGTAGGAGGTGGATAAAACTTTGGTTTCATTCATATTGGTTTGATCTCTAGAGGATATTCCATTTCCTTTCTGTCTGTAGGAACAACGGGATTAATTTCTCATGTGGGGAGGAAATGCAAAGTGGATTAATAAAACACGGGAATAAATTAAACGACGGAAACTTTCGCATTTTACACTATACAGAGTATACACTAAGGTCAATCTGATATCGTCCAACTGCAACACCTGTAGGGAACTGTGTACTATGAGTTCATGTAGGAAGTTGCAAGCACGAAATCTATGGGATATGTACTATAAAAAAAGTATACATAATAACCACCCTGACCTATTGGACTTTAAATGCCACCCAATTAAGATACACCTGAGAAAGAAACAAACACTTCAAAGACATACCTGGCTGCCATTGCGCTATTTTGTGAGAACAAAGATTGATTGCTCCCACTATGGAAATCACTCGTTGAACTCCACCGTTTATTTGCTAAAGGTGATGGAGTAGTTCCGTTTACAGGAGTTCCGTTGACCACTCCCCCTCCTCCTCCACCGTTCCTTACTGGAGCTCCTGGACTCGTTGGAGTTTGAGGAGTTCCGTTTCTTGGCGATGGAGTTGTTCTGTTATAAGGCGATGGAGATGGAGATGGAGACAAACCGTTCGAGCTTTGGCTGTCTGCTGAATGTAACGATCCAGTAGACTGATGGTGATTTACGCGTCTGTAGGAACAATATAGAATCATTGAAGCAATTATAGACTTCTCATCATTTAGCGAATGGATTTGTTGATAGCAGAGATGAGATAAGGTCAAGTGCAATATTGCTTTCGGCTTATCTTTAGGAGGAATTACTATATTATTATTACACTCTGATGAGCTTTGTTGTAGGGTTGTGTATTTATGACACATGCAAACGGATTATTAACACAATATAACGATATGATAGAGGCTATAGATTTAAGAGTAATTTATCGATGAGAGGGAATGGTATATTGTTGGAGGTGTATTCATTTTGTGGAACGAGAGATGAAACGTGGGTTGAGATAAAAATTGCATCGCCCTTCGAAATACTTGAATATTAAAGTTTAAAAATTTGAATGAGAGAATGGGAATTCGTTCAACTTAATTATGATGCAAATTGGTTAGAGATATGAAGGTAATTAGTTGTTGGTTAGTCGTTTATTTTCAAGTTCAAGAGAGCCTCGTATTTGCAGGTATGAAAAGAGATTTAACATGAAAGTAGTATGTATACTTAACTCACTCCGGATTTGGAGTGAAAGGCGTGTTATATATAAATTGCATAGGCTCTCATAAATAATCTAATTTTCTTCAAAAAATTTTCTCTCTCTCTCTTTCGTTTTAGGGCAAAATTTTGAAATTTATGGATTAAAAATAATCCTCATAAAAATTGCACTTGACCTTTCAAACATAAAGTTTAGGATATATAATTATATTGGTCTTGCTTACCTGTTTAGATTAGGAGCGTTGTGGTTATGTCCATTAGGAATTCCAGTTCTTCTCCAGTCTGGCCCTCGATTTGGATCGGAATTTGTGGCGTAAAGTCTAAGACGACCTAAAGGCTCTTTGAAGTGAGCGTGATGCGGACTGCCGTTCGTGGACGGTGGGTGATGTGATATAGGATTGTTTGGGCCTGCAATTTCAGTAATTAAAAGTATTTGACACTTCTCATCAATTCAGAGATGATTCAAATCACACACTATACATATAGTTTTAAGCTGAATTAAACATGTGTCCAGAATATGTCTAGATCTTAATTACCACTAGATAACCTACGCCCTGATGACACATATATATGCAACTCAAATGTAAAATAGGTTGATTGCCAATTTGCCAACTATGCAGAATAGCTATTAAAATTTGTTTTGTGCCTTTGGAATTTCTAATTCGGTTTCAGCTGGATTTTATACATGTTTACACAGAGACAGATGCTTATGCGCGTTGTAAAATTACCAAATGGATATTAAAGTATATTTATAATTTACCATGCGAGTGTACATATTATTGTGAAATGGAAGCATGTTAAATTATATAGAGCACATACGGATATGAAGGAAGTAAGGTTAGCGAGATGACTCACAATATTTCGTGTGTTAATTTAATACACACACATGAATTCAAGTAGTTGTGCAATTCATATGTCACGCAAGATGCAGACTGAGCTGATATAGATAGTAAACTACTATAGCTAATAGACTGCCTGGCACAGTTTGAATGATATTGAGAAGTGGTTAGTTGCATCAATCTAATGGTTTTTTCTATCTGGTTCGACTTCTGGTTGACTTTATCATGGTTGGAGTGTGCAAAAAACTTGTGTTTTGATGTGTCGATGATGAAATGCATGTTTAAGTTCAGCCAGAATCTACGAAATAAACTGAGATAAATGTTGAAAAAGCCAAGTATAATCTTGACAGCACCCTCCACGTTTCAGCTTGCTTTACATTTGTCTTGAGTTAATTAATCGCTCACAATATGTTTCAATTAAAAGCTGTCTTTCCTGTCGGCTTTATTATACCTACTAGCTCGTTGGTACACATCAATTCTAATTATGTAGACACTTAATACCGAGTCGGACTGTTGATTAAATCTAAGAAGTCATTAAACTAATGTTCTATTAAGTGATTTAATGTTGAATACAGTTAATTGGACTACAACTAGAGAGATATACATCTCTGATTAATCTATTATTTCTCCCCTCGAGTGACAGTCACGTATGACAATCGTGAGAACGCAGCGAATGTAACCTTTCATCTTGCAAACGATCATTGAAATAAGCCAACTATTGTAAATGTGTATAAGGTTAGGAATTCAAAGACTTCAGAGTTCTGAGATTGATTGTTGGAACAATAAAGTGCATGTAGTGATGATCCTTGGTCACGTCCCAGTAATGTCTGTCTTGTGCTCTGCATCACCACCAACCATGACAATGAAGTCAAGTCGAAAGTCATCTCATGGAAAATGCACTAACTCTAACTCTGCGGTTGGGAACACACCAAAAAACTCATCTCCCACTATCACGATTATCACCTTTCAATTGCCAACAGATGCGATACACTCTAAAAGTTTCCTGTTCTTGTAAATCTCCGTAAAGACTTATACATTCATCATCATCAATCATCAAACAATATTGAATAAATGCAATACACTTATTTTGTAGGAGTATTCAATCACTTCCGGTTACAGTGAAGTCATAAAAATTCTGACAACAGCTTCAGCCCGTTTGTTCTATGATATTAACCTTAAGACCTTCCTTAAAAGCTTTTAAATCCTTAGATTCATTGCTAAATGAAAAGTTCATTGAATCGAATTGTAAATTACATCACGTATCTCCCTTAAAATGCAACAATCTTGTAAGGAGTCGAATGAGTTCATTTAAGGAATCTCCATTACATGTTACACGAAAAGTGTTGTGGATTGTTTCTTGTTATGTACAAGTCAACAATTTATCTGATAAATATTCCCCCTCACTTCGTACCTTTTCATGTACACAGATTTTCCGCAATGCAGAAGTAGCGAGCGAACGAATGCAGTCTCTAGACTTTATATTTGCACAGAGTGCACTAGACTAATTTCGTATGCAACTCATCTCTCACCATCTATATATTAGTATATATATATACCTTTTCAAGTCAAAGGTGCAATTTGCGTAAGAATGGGCATGAAATGGAACTACTGGTTTCCCAAATTATCTGACAGATCGATCATAAAGCAAATTCATCTGGGTATGCAAATTATCTTTTGACAGGAGGTAATTATCAAAAGCTAGTAAAAACTCCTTTCTAGGAATCCTCTGACATTTACCTTTGTTAATCTACGCCAATTGGAAGAAGATGAAAGACAGCAGAGAGTGTGTATATAATTGCCCGACATGATTTGTAAGCTTAAAGGGTCTCCTCATTTGATCTTGTCTGACTTAATGACAAGAAAGCAGCTCTCTTTCTTCTCCAGTCGATAAAATTAGGTGAACTCTCTCTCTCTCTCTTGTATTAGAGAAAGATACCCGGCACCCGGTACCTTCTGTGACTGTGATACAGTCAACACGGGTATCAAATGCAAATCTTACCACACCCAGAGATACCCGAGACAAGATTACATAAAGGCTCGTCTCCTGAACTATATCTACATTCATTATTCCTCTCCTGACTGAAGTTTGTTGACAGACAATCATCACATCACTTTTTGAAATGGAGATAAGATATCGTAAACTATTACCGATTGTAATGAGTCTGACACAGAAACAATAATTATTAGGAAAAACACTCTGAAATATGAGAAAGTCATCTACAGACTACTCCAGATCCAGATTCTTCCTTGCTATAACTCTATTCGCAGATCGTCCTATATAATAATATACTTGAATACCCCCAAGATTGGATTTTCTGGAAAGCTGGAATTACTGAGAAATGTAGGTCAAAAAACGACAGCATAATATGCATATTAAGATTAGATAAGGCCCTGGTTCACTCATAGTGAATGACACCATGTAATTATACAATTCTGCGAATCGAAAAAGTCAAATTGGATTTCCTCCCAAAATCCAATTTGCTCCTGCGATTTATGATTTCGAGATAAGGACCTTCCTACATGAAATACATATAATTACTGATCGAATTAGTGGCTACCACTACCTTAGTGAAACTCAACCTTATAGTAATTCTACACGTCGGTAAAAGTCTACGACTATGAAAAAAAAGAATTGAAAAATGTTTTCAGTACCTCTGATCCCTTCGAGATTGGTAATTCTGCGAAGAACATCGGCGAGGGTAGCTCTGAGACAGAGGATCTCGTCTCTCTGTTCGTAGACCTTCTTCTCCAGATCACTAACGCGTTCGCGCAAAGTCTCGTTCTCGTTTTCTAACATCTCGTCTGTGCAAAAATAAAACATACATTGTATTACAAGTTAGACATACAGGAAGGAATGCTAAAAATTCATCAGTTGGTCAACGTGCAATTGGACATATAACACACACTATATATACACACATAGTCATGCAAAACTCTTTTCTACCATGCAGTCTGCAGTATTATTCACATTCACGTAGTGGTTAGTATTAGTTTGTACAGAATCCTGGATATACATTTCTGTCCATCTGGATCTTTTGCAAGTCAAGGGCAAAATAATTCAGAGAAGGATATCTGGAATGAGCAAAACTGTGCAAACGTAAATGCAAGCTTGAAAGTGTTGTCAGTTATATGTAGTATTAGTTTAGCTGCAGAGAATGCGGGTAGATATGAGGTGCTTAAGAAGATTCTCGTGTATTTTTGGAAAATATGACAAAAAAGTATCCTGGGATCAATTTAGCTTCTATCCACACACGGTTATTGATCACAATAACCGAGTAAAGAGACTGTCATAATATTTCCTCAGCAAACGAACCCACAAGGAATCTCAAGGAAGTTATTTGTCATTTGAATAAGAAAGTATTGGAATTTGGAAATGCATATTAGACCCCCAACAGACACACACACATTTTTCTGATAAGCAAAGAGGAGACTTATACAGCAATATATTGGATTTTTTGCGATGGTTTCTGAGAGCAAAATGAGCTAGCAAAGTTTTTGTATAGTTCACCTCAAATTGTGCAGAAAGAAAATGCAAAAAAGACCGAGTTCACACATCTGTTACCAAATGGTACGTCGATCAGAGACAAAGGGATATCTCACATGGTGGTTGGAGATTTTTATCCTAAAATACTCACATGTAATCCTTTCGTACACTTGATGCACACAAAAGTTGGTGTGTCAAGTGTCTAGAAAGATTTATCGTTGGATACTATTGTAAAAGGTTACGTATAGGCACTACTAGGTTAGTAGAGGCAAGTAAACTTGCACACACACACAGTTTTAACAAAGTAATCATCACAATTATCCTCACAACACAAATTGCTTATCATCATCGGGCAGACAAGAATAAATATATATGGTTGTAGGTTATTTATAAAGAGAGTAATCTATTTTTTAACTACTTTGTGCACTTTAGGTTATTTGCTCATCAAAACTATATTATGTTTCTGTTTCTGCCTTAATTTGAAAGTAAATTACACACCCTTACAATAAATATTGTTTAAAAAGCTTTCCTAGACGATCAATTTCAGATGAGTAAATACAAGTATGGCAAGATTTAAAAGTTTGCTATTGATGCGCAACAAAACTATATGGCCTTGCTTTGAGCCTGAAGGATGAAAATAAAATTTTGAAAGTAGAGAGATACAGTAAATGCACACACACACATCTCTCTCTCTCACAGGAATCTCTTAAGGATCTTAAAGGTTGGTGTGGGGAGTTCTATATAGTAGAGAGGGAGGTTTGATGATCCCATAAATATAAAGCATACACCACAATAAATGAAAGAACACGCTAATCATCAGTCAAACTGTGTTTAATGCACCACCAGCAACAGCAGCAGGTGTGTGTATGGAAGAAGGTGTGCAGCACTATATGATCTCTCGTTAACTCTCTTACTCTTAAAAAGGATTTAAAGAAATGAGTATTTATAGTCCCATGAAATCTGCCAAGAGATGAGAGAGACGTTTATAATGAATTGTTTAAGAATGACCTTCCTCACTATATTATATTTGTAAATATAAAAGAGTACACTAACATTTTAGCTCATGGGCAGCATGAGATGATGATTTTAAAATGAATCATATAAAAATGTTCCCCAATACCAAAGGACACAGGTAGCCAGAATTGCCAGAATATATGTAGTTTCTTTCTGTGTAACTAATGAAGTCATAAAATTACTTAACCAATTTACTATATGAAATAAAATGAATGAACACACAAGACGAAGCCAAACATCTTTTTAGTAGTGATTAAAGATCCATTAAAAGTTAATTCAACGAGAGTAGTCGTAGTATACACATACATACAGCAACTCAAGTAAATAATAATAATAAAAATTTACTTCGTTGAATTGCTTGTGAGTATTGAGAAATCACAGTCACGAAAATATGAATTGCAGTTTTGGCAGAGGAATGTACATCATGTCAAAATTCCACTCTCAAGTCTCAAGAGGATAAGCTGTACAGCAGGACTGTTCAACACCCATCAAAGTGTACACTACTACTTCGTTCAAGAAGCTGTTTCGAGATTTGGTGGAATATTTTACTTCTTAAAATCATTTGCCAGTCTATTTTACTTCAATTCTGTTACACTTTCTCACGCATTACACTTTCTGGCTTTCTGCTTCGCTTATTACAACACACAAGACAGAGACTTAAGTGTAGTTAATTCTATTCAAATTCAAGATATTAAACAAAAAAGGAACATGCAACTTGAGACAAACAATACATTATAAAGGATGCAATATATACATATAGAATGAATACAGAAGACACACTGACTCACTCCAGATTGTAGCAAGATGCTCTTCTTGATTTACTAGAACTGGAACTGGAACACCAGCAACGGGTGGTGTTGCAGATGAAGAAGAAATGTTATTTCTGATGATGCTCCGTGAAGAGAGCATTTCACCCTCAGACTGTTCCTCTTCCATTGTTTCCATTGCTTTTATATATATGCACTTTATGGTAATTATTTGATTGTCAGGAGATCACAGAGAGAGAGTCACATTGACATGTTTTGTGTATCAAGTCCAGTGGAAATACCAAAGGTCCACAGTGTTTTTTGCCAATTTCTCCATTAAAATATTATTAGTGTAAGTAATAATAATGAAGAACCGATGATGAAGATGAAGGTGGACTACAAAGCGAAGAAAATGGAAAGCGAATATTATAGTAGAGCCTGGCCATTTTGATAATGATGAGGTGTATGCAATTTTTTTAACACTAGAAATTAGAAATTATACGTACACCCCACAACTACAAATGCTACACTACTGCTGCTGAATGAATAATTATTTGTAATTGCAAAAAGAATGAGACTGTACGTGTATTTATATAAATCCTTCCTTGTACTACTACTACCAATTAAGACATGAAAGAAATGCATGTATAAAACTACATATTGTTCGTATGTTATTAATTGTAAATTCAAAATGTATAAATATAAATACCTTATTGTCAATTTGACAGCAGAGACTTCTTCAGTAAATCCAAATACCGACGAATGGAACAATAACCAAGGAATACAAAACACTCTTCTGGTTATTTTGCTCCGTTCACAAAGTTCTTGACACTTCTCTTAATTTCCACGTGTCTTATTGAAATTCCACATGATTATACAAAGTCATTCACCGTTTTACACGTTGCGTATAAATCTTAATTTCTTATCGATAAATGACATGTCACCACTACACACTTGATATATTTATTTGTCCTCCTGCCAAATTCTCTTCTTAAGGTTTTCCGGTATTTTGCTATTCAGTATTTGTCATGCAACAAAACCAACGACGACGACGACGATAAGTTCTTCGATTCTTCTAGTACATACACATAGAATAACTCAGCCGAGAGAGTGTTTCCTTCAAATATATATTACGGGATTGCATGAACGAACACTTTTTTTCTTGTTTCACTTGACTCACTGCAGCAGAAGGAGCAATGAAATGAAGGAGGTTTTTGTGTGCAACAACATTCACAGTGCACATACAACCAAAAAGAACACTTGTGAGGTTTTTTACACTGACCAGGTGAAATGGAAACACACACACACTGTAAGGATAACAATATAATATAAAGCTGTATTATATATCGTTATATGCACACACTTTTACGCAAGTTTACATTCATAGTATATATAAACTACCATATGCTTTTTCATGGGTTCGCGTCCACGTCAAATAAAACTGAAGGAAATGTTCGTTCTTTATTATATCTAAAGCTTAGAAAATAAAACCGAATTGCTACCACCACTGCCACCATCAAGAACGGGACTCCCAAAAAAGTTCCAAGAGAGTTTGAGACCAAAAAGGAAAGTAAGGAACTGGTTGTGACCATAGTTGTGACACTTCCAGAATTGAGAAATGACTTGGAATATATAAGACTCGTGAGCTCTATTGCTTTCTTGGAAATATTATATGGAAATTCAGTTCCATACAGAAAAATCTTATTTCGCATATAACTACGCAATTACAAATGTTTTCCTTTACAAAATTCAGTGTTAAATGAATGAATACAGCTCACAAAACATGTGAATACGACCAAACGCAATCCTGAATTATGTCGTGTGTATATAATGTATATTACATTTTACTCACACTCAGTCTCAATTGCAACAATGCTGTTAAAAAAAGGTTCGAGTGGTTTTGTAATCAAGATCATGACACGAATTATTCAACACATAGTTCTGCGAATGAATGGATGAATAGCAAAACAGTTTGTAAATTAAGTGTTAGGGAAAACGAACAAACCTCCAATTTCAATTGACAGATCGCCGAACGCAAGGATGCGAACAATACCATTAAGCATTTATATGTTGTTATCAGACTAACCTGCGTTTTTCGCAATAGCTTTTCCAGCTACTAAATCTTCTTCTTCTTCCGAACTCTACAATAAAACCAAAAATTCTACGAAACGGAATCAATTCAAACAGTATAATATCCTACCTATATGAAACTCAGTGAGAAGAGATGCGAATAAATATATATGGAAAAGAACGAGCAGGAGTAGAGAGAACGGTTGTGCTGTTCCTTGCTTGAGGTTTCAGAGGTGACTGGGAAGTTGTAGTGTTGAGACTCTCGAAGTCATATCATCAAAATGTGATTCTGCATATGTACAACAAGCGATCTCTAATCTGCAATATAATATGAATGGACTAATGGGCATATCGCTAGCAAGGCTATTTCGCCTAAAAAGCTTAACGCTCGCATTATTCTTATTATATGGAAATGGATCAATTGATTTGTCAATTGCCATGATAGAAATGATTTTAATTAACACGCAAAGTTGAATGCAGTTGGTTTTGTAATCAACTTATAGACTTTTACTTTTATTTCATTTAATGATTTAATAATTTAATTACAATAATTGCATTTTAATGTAAAAACCAACCATAACTTATATAGAAGTAACAACAATAACAAGAACAATTAATAACAACGAATAATAAGTATTACTTAAATTAAATAATATAAATATAGCACCCCTCATATTATTGTCATATTGCACTAAAATACCCAAATAACTTAAATTATGACTCGTAGACGTTCTCCCTATAAATCCCACAGATATTATAATACG
>Ga0194135_10000260_pt1 | contig 30447 bp, 34 predicted proteins | sample LitLau_LLRF_2013_FD_134024 | JGI IMG/M metagenome (GOLD analysis project Ga0194135, IMG submission 134024) | Freshwater sediment microbial communities in response to fracking from North America - Little Laurel Run_MetaG_LLRF_2013 (version 2) | ecosystem: Environmental > Aquatic > Freshwater >... | reverse complement strand
GGGATACGAGGCGCTGAGGAGCGGCGGAAGGCATCAGCCATTACGACGAGTTCCATCAGGTCATCGTTGGTCGGAGCGCAAATCGGCTGAATAATTAAGACGTCTTGCCCGCGGACATTTTCATTGATCTCGGCAGTAATTTCGCCGTCGGAGAATTTTCAAACAGAGATGTCACCGAGAGGGATATGCAGCTGACGTACTACACGCCGAGCCAGATCGGGGTTAGCGTTCCCCGTAAAGACCATCATCTTGGACACGCGCAGTACCTGAAGGCTGAGGGTATACCTGGATGAGTATAAGGAAAATGGCAGGGGCGGCTGGATTCGAACCAACGCATGGCAGGATCAAAACCTGCTGCCTTACCGCTTGGCGACGCCCCTGTATCTGTTGCTTTCGAGTACCTGATACTCGATTCCTTTAGAGCAGACCTTGCAGCTTGCGATGCAACATCGAAACGTTGCTTCCTTTTGCCACAAACCCTGTAAGGGTCTCTGTAAGAAGGGCCGAGACTTTATCAGCTTCAGCTTTGCTTGGGAAGCCCCCAAACACACAACTTCCAGTTCCAGTCAGTTTTGCTTCGGTAAATTTACCTAACAAATTCAATGCGTTACGTACTTCTGGATAACGCCTTGCGACTACCGGAAGGCAGTCATTTCTGCTGTTTCCCTTGGGAACGGGGCGCACTTTAATGGGCGGAGTGTCACGTGTCAACAGCGGATCTGAAAAAATTTCTGCTGTACTTACAGACACTTGCGGGACCAGTACCAGATACCAGGGTTCTTCGGGATATTCAGGGCTGAGTTTTTCCCCAACGCCTTCAGCGAACGCCGCGCGGCCGCGTACGAAAACCGGAACGTCGGCCCCCAGGGTCAATCCCAGTGCCGCCAGGCGGTCTTCATCCCAGCCCAGTTGCCAGAGATGATTGAGGCCCAGCAGGGTCGTGGCGGCGTTGGAGCTGCCGCCGCCGATGCCGCCGCCCATGGGCAGGATCTTGTCGATCCAGATATCGATGCCCTGGGTGCAGCCGGATTGTTCCTGCAGTTTTTTGGCCGCCTTGACGATCAGGTTGGCGTCGTGGGGCACCCCCGGGAAGTCGGTGTGCAGGCGAATGAGACCGTCATCACGCAGGGCGAAGGTGATTTCATCGCCGTAGTCGAGGAACTGAAACAGGGTCTGCAACTCGTGATAACCGTCTTCACGGCGACCGAGGATGTGCAGCATCAGATTGAGCTTGGCCGGGGAGGGCAGGGTCAGTTTTTCCATGGTCGGTCACTGCCCCAGCTTGCGTGGCAGCCATTCCTTGATCACCAGGGTGACGTCAAGGTCGCTGCCATGCAGCTTGATGCGCTCGGGCAGCCAGTAGCCGTTCTGCTCGGAATAGCTGCTGTATTCCACTTGCCAGCCATCCTGCTCCAGGCTCGCCAGGTGGCTGTCGCCGTCCAGGGTCAGGCGGCTCTTGCTGTCGGGGGCGGGCAGGCCGCGAACCCACCAGGCCAGGTGGGAAACCGGCAGTTTCCCGCCGAGCTGTTCTTCAAGCAGGGTTTCCGGGCTGGTGGCTTCATAGCGGCCCTGGTTGGCCACTTCCAGGCTGACCTGGCCGGGGCGGCCGGTCAGGCGCGCGGCGCCGCGACCCAGTGGGCCCGACAGGCGGATGTCGTAATAGTCCTGGCGTTGCAGCCAGAACAGTGTGCCGCTACCGGAATCCTTGGGCGCGCGGATGCCGATCTTGCCGTTGATCTGCCAGCCATCGAGGCCGGTCAGTTGATCCTTGTGCAGGCGCCATTGGGCAGGGTTGCCCTGGCCCTGGACCGATTCACGGGCGCCAAAGCCGGCGCAGCCGGCCAGCAGGGCGATGAAGCTGAAAACAATGAAGTGGCGCAAAAACATGGTCTTAAAGAGTCTCTGATCCGGTCAGGCGTTTGATGGTGTCGCGCAATACAGGGCTGTCTGGCTGGTCCTTGATGAACTTGCTCCAGATCTGCTTGGCCTCGCGCTGCTTGCCGTTGTTCCACAGTACTTCGCCCAGATGCGCCGCGACTTCCTGGTCGGGGAAGCGCTCAAGGGCCTGGCGCAGCAGGCGCTCGGCCTCGTCGAGGTTGCCCAGGCGAAAGTTCACCCAGCCCAGGCTGTCCATGACCGCCGGGTCTTCCGGGGTCAATTGGTGAGCCTGCTCGATCAGCGCCTTGGCTTCGGCGTAACGGGTGGTGCGGTCCGACAAGGTGTAGCCCAGGGCGTTCAAGGCCATGGCGTTGTCCGGCTCGCGCTGGATGATCAGGCGCAGGTCTTTCTCCAGTTGCGCCAGATCGTTGCGTTTTTCCGCCTGCATGGCGCGGGTGTAGAGCAGGTTCACGTCATCGGGATATTGCTGCAGGGCTTGCTGGATGACTTTCCAGGCGCGGTCCCCCTGATTGTTCGCCGACAGGGTTTCGACTTCGACCAGGTACAACTGGATGGCGTAGTCGGGCTGGGCATCGCGGGCGGCTACCAGGCGTTTTTGTGCCTCGTCGGTGCGACCGTTGCTCATCAGGATGTCGGCCTGACGCAGTTGTGCCGGCAGGTAATCGTTGCCCGGGCCGACCTGGGCGTATTCGATCAGCGCCCCTTGCGGGTCGTTCAGCTCTTCGGCGATCCGTCCCAGGTTCAGGTGGGCGGAGTCTTCGTGGCTTTCCCGGGCAATCAGGTCTTCCAGGTAGCCCTTGGCCTCTTCCCAGGCCTTGGCTTCCAGGCACACCAGCGCCAGGGAATAACGCAGTTCGTCATCCTCCGGATACTGCTGGACCAGGCTGGAGAACTGCGTCTTGGCGTCTTCCATGCGGTCCTGCTCCACCAGCATGCGGGCGTAGGTCAGGCGCAGGCGCTTGTCGTCCGGGTACTTGCGGATGCTTTTTTCCAGCAGCGGCAGGGCTTCCTTGCCGCGGTTCAGGCTTTGCAACAGGCGGGCACGCAACAGCAGCGGCGCGACTTCGCCGTCTTCCGGCGGGTTCTGCTCCAGCAGAGTCAGGGCGTCCTTGGCGTCACCGTCCTGTTGCATCAGCAGCGCCTTGCCGAAGATCAGCTGGCTGTTGTGCGGGTGTTTCTGCAACAGCCGGTCGAAGCTTTTCATCAGGCCGTTGCGGGTGTCCTGATCGGTGTCGGCCGCCGACAGCGCAAGAAAGTCGAAATGAGTATCGCCCTTGCCCTGCAGGACCTTCTCCATATAAAGCAAGGAGTCGTCATAACGACCCGCGCGGGCCAGCTGGATGGCGGCAGCCCGTTGTGCTTCCAGGTCGTCGGGGGCGTTCTTGGCCCAGATCAGCGACGTGTCCAGGGCCGCCTGATCGGCGCCCAGGTATTCGGCGATGCGAAAGGCCCGCTCGGAAATACCCGGATCCTGGGTGTTGATGGCCTGGGTCACATAATTGTCCAGGGCAATGTCGAAACGATTGCGCTGACCCGCCAGTTCAGCGCTCAGCAGGCTGAAGATGGTGTCTTCACTGAACGAGGAATAAACCTTGGGCTTTTCAGGGGCTGGGGTGCTGTCTTCCACCGGCGACGTAGCGTCCGATGAAACGGGGGCCAGTGACTGGCAACCGCTGAGGAAGACAAAGGCGAGGAGCAACGCGGAGGATCTATTCATATAGGAAGAGGGCGACTAACCTGCGGTCGGATCATCATGACACAAGCCTTCGGTCAAACATAACCGAGACTCAACGGGATGCCAGAACAGAGGCAGTCTATTAGGACAATAGTCGGCGGTAGTTGTTCTGCGTCGGTCGAAGTAGGACAATTGCCGGCTTCTCGACATCATCAGCGACCTTGAATGGCCTTCCTTGCACTCGGTATTAACCACAAGACTGCTTCTGTAGACGTCCGCGAGCGCGTGGCCTTTACCCCTGAGCAGTTGGTTGAGGCCTTGCAGCAGCTCTGCCGACTCACCGACAGCCGCGAAGCTGCGATCCTCTCCACCTGCAATCGCAGTGAGCTCTATGTAGAACAGGATCATCTTTCTGCGGATGTGGTACTGCGCTGGCTGGCGGACTATCACCACCTGAGCCTAGACGAGCTTCGCGCCAGCGCCTATGTGCATGAAGACGATGCGGCAGTTCGTCACATGATGCGGGTGGCCTCGGGGCTCGATTCGCTGGTGCTGGGCGAGCCGCAGATTCTCGGGCAGATGAAGTCCGCCTACGCCGTGGCCCGTGAGGCCGGTACCGTCGGCCCGCTGCTGGGCCGGCTGTTCCAGGCGACCTTCAGCGCCGCCAAGCAAGTACGCACCGATACCGCCATCGGCGAGAACCCGGTGTCCGTGGCCTTTGCCGCGGTGAGCCTGGCGAAACAGATTTTCAGCGATCTGCAGCGCAGCCAGGCGTTGCTGATCGGCGCGGGCGAGACCATTACCCTGGTGGCCCGGCACCTGCACGACCTGGGGGTCAAGCGCATCGTCGTGGCCAACCGCACCCTGGAGCGCGCCAGTCTGCTGGCGGAGCAGTTCGGCGCCCACGCGGTGCTGCTATCGGACATTCCCCAGGAGCTGGTGCACAGCGATATCGTCATCAGTTCCACCGCCAGCCAGTTGCCGATCCTTGGCAAGGGCGCAGTGGAAAGCGCGCTGAAGCTGCGCAAGCACAAGCCGATTTTCATGGTGGATATCGCCGTTCCCCGGGATATCGAACCTGAAGTCGGCGAGTTGGACGACGTTTACCTCTACACCGTCGATGACCTGCACGAAGTGGTCGCGGAAAACCTCAAGAGCCGTCAGGGCGCGGCCCAGGCCGCCGAGGAACTGGTGAACATTGGCGCCGAGGATTTCATGGTGCGCCTGCGCGAACTGGCGGCGGTGGATGTACTCAAGGCCTATCGTCAACAAAGCGAGCGCCTGCGCGACGAAGAACTGCAAAAAGCCCTGCGCCTGCTGAGCAACGGCTCCAGCGCCGAGGACGTGCTGGCCCAACTGGCACGCGGCCTGACCAACAAACTGCTGCACGCGCCGAGCGTGCAACTGAAAAAGCTGTCTGCCGAAGGCCGCCTCGATGCGCTGGCCATGGCCCAAGAACTCTTTGCCCTCGGTGAGGGCTCATCGGATAAAACCCCGTAATGAAAGCGTCACTGCTCAGTAAGCTGGACATTCTCCAGGACCGTTTCGAGGAACTGACCGCCCTGCTCGGCGATGCTGAGGTCATTTCCGATCAGGCCAAGTTCCGCGCCTATTCCAAGGAATACGCGGAAGTCGAGCCGATCGTCGCCTCCTACAAACAGGTGCTCAAGGTCCAGGCCGATCTCGAAGGCGCCCAGGCGCTGCTCAAGGACAACGACCCGGACCTGCGGGAAATGGCCGCCGAGGAAGTGCGCGAGGCCAAGGAGCAATTGGTCGAACTGGAAAGCGTGTTGCAACGCATGCTGCTGCCCAAGGACCCGAACGACGGGCGCAACGTGTTCCTGGAGATCCGCGCCGGCACCGGCGGCGACGAGGCGGCGATCTTTTCCGGCGACCTGTTTCGCATGTATTCGCGCTACGCCGAACGGCGCGGCTGGCGGCTGGAGATCCTCTCGGAAAACGAGGGTGAGCACGGCGGCTATAAAGAAGTCATTGCCCGGGTCGAAGGCGAGAACGTCTACGGCAAGCTCAAGTTCGAATCCGGCGCGCACCGCGTGCAGCGGGTACCGGCCACCGAATCCCAGGGCCGCATCCACACCTCGGCCTGCACCGTGGCGGTGCTGCCCGAGCCGGACGAGCAGGAAGCCATCGAGATCAACCCGGCGGACCTGCGCATCGATACCTATCGCTCCTCGGGCGCCGGTGGTCAGCACGTGAACAAGACCGACTCGGCGATCCGCATCACCCACATTCCTTCGGGGATCGTGGTCGAGTGCCAGGAAGAGCGTTCCCAGCACAAGAACCGGGCCCGGGCCATGTCCTGGCTGTCGGCCAAGCTCAACGACCAGCAGACCAGCGCCGCGGCCAATGCCATCGCCAGCGAGCGCAAGCTGCTGGTCGGCTCGGGGGATCGCTCCGAGCGCATTCGCACCTACAACTTCCCCCAGGGCCGGGTCACCGATCACCGGATCAACCTGACCCTGTATTCCCTGGACGAAATCCTTGCCGGGGGCGTCGAGGCCGTGATTGAACCGCTGCTGGCCGAATATCAGGCCGATCAACTTGCGGCATTGGGTGAGTAAATGACCATCATCGCCAGCCTGCTGCGCGCAGCTCAATTACCTGATTCGCCGACGCCGCGCCTGGATGCCGAACTGCTCCTGGCCGCGGCCCTGGGCAAGCCCCGCAGCTTCCTGCACACCTGGCCGGAACGCATCGTGCCCAGCGAAGCCGCTTTGCTGTTCGCCGAATACCTGCAACGACGCCGTGCCGGCGAGCCGGTGGCCTACATCCTCGGCCAGCAGGGGTTCTGGAAGCTGGATCTGGAAGTGGCCCCCCATACCCTGATCCCGCGCCCCGATACCGAATTGCTGGTGGAGGCGGCGCTGGAGCTGCTGCCCGCGACTCCGGCCCAGGTCCTCGACCTGGGCACCGGCAGCGGCGCGATCGCCCTTGCCCTGGCCAGCGAGCGTCCGGCCTGGAAGGTCACGGCCGTGGATCGGGTGCTGGAAGCCGTGGCCCTGGCCGAACGCAACCGCCAGCGCCTGCAGCTGGACAACGTCACCGTGCTCAGCAGCCACTGGTTCAGCGCGGTCGAGTCCCAGCGCTTTCATTTGATCGTCAGTAATCCCCCCTACATCGCCGAGGCCGACCCCCATCTGGCGGCCGGCGATGTGCGTTTCGAACCCGAAAGCGCCCTGGTGGCGGGCAAGGACGGTCTGGACGATGTGCGCCTGATCGTCAACCAGGCCCCGCAACATTTGCACGCCGGTGGCTGGCTGATGCTGGAACACGGTTACGACCAGGCCGCGGCGGTTCGCGAGTTGCTGACTGCGCAAGGCTTCATTGAAGTCCACAGCCGGGTCGATCTGGGCGGTCATGAACGCATCAGCCTTGGGTGCCTGCCGTGCTGACCGATCAGGAGCTGTTGCGCTATAGCCGGCAGATTCTGTTGCAGCACATCGACATCGACGGCCAGTTGCGCCTCAAGCAGAGCCGGGTACTGATTGTCGGCCTCGGCGGCCTCGGTGCCCCGGCGGCGCTGTACCTGGCGGCGGCCGGGGTTGGCGAGCTGCACCTGGCCGACTTCGACAGCGTCGACCTGACCAACCTGCAACGCCAGATCATCCACGACAGCCAGAGTGTCGGAGTCGGCAAGGTGGATTCGGCCATCAGCCGGCTGTCCGCCCTCAACCCGGAAATCCGCCTGGTGCCCCATCGCCAGGCACTGGACGTCGACAGTCTGGCCGCTGCCGTGGCCGCGGTGGATCTGGTGCTTGATTGCTCCGACAACTTCAGCACCCGCGAGGCGGTGAACGCCGCTTGCGTGGCGGCCGCCAAGCCCCTGGTCAGTGGCGCGGCGATTCGCCTGGAAGGGCAGTTGTCGGTGTTCGATTCGCGCCGCCCGGAAAGCCCTTGCTACCACTGCCTGTACGGGCACGGCAGCGAAGCCGAACTGACCTGCAGCGAGGCCGGGGTGCTCGGTCCGCTGGTGGGCACCGTGGGCAGTTTGCAGGCGCTGGAAGCCCTGAAGCTGCTGGCCGGGTTTGGCGAGCCTCTGGTGGGCCGACTGTTATTGATCGATGCCCTGGGTACGCGTTTTCGTGAACTGCGCGTCAAGCGTGATCCCGGTTGCAGCGTCTGCGGAGTTCAGCATGAGTGAAGCGCCCATTGCGGTGTTCGATTCCGGTGTCGGCGGCCTGTCGGTACTGGCGGAAATACAGCAACGGCTGCCCAACGAATCGCTGCTGTACCTGGGTGATTGCGGGCATATTCCCTATGGCGAAAAGACCCCGGAGTTCATTCGTCAGCGTTGTGCGCTGATGGCGCGGTACTTTCGCGAACTGGGCGCCAAGGCTCTGGTCCTGGCCTGCAACACCGCCACCGTGGCCGGAGTGGCCGACCTGCGCCGTGATTACCCGGACTGGCCCATCGTCGGCATGGAGCCTGCGGTCAAGCCCGCGGCGGCGGCGACCCGCAGCGGCGTGGTCGGGGTGCTGGCCACCACCGGCACCTTGCAGAGTGCCAAGTTCGCCGCCTTGCTCGATCGCTTCGCCGCGGATGTGAAAGTGGTCACCCAGCCCTGTCCCGGTCTGGTGGAAATGATCGAAAACGGCGACCTCGACAGCGACGCCCTGCGGCAACTGTTGCAGGGCTATGTTGAACCGCTGCTGGCGGCCGGTTGCGACACCATCATCCTGGGGTGCACCCACTATCCATTTCTCAAGCCGGTGCTGCTGCAGATGCTGCCGGCCCAGATCAGCCTGATCGACACCGGCGGCGCCGTTGCCCGGCAGTTGCAACGCCTGCTGGATGAGGGCGAGCTGCGGGCCCGGGGCCCGGCCCGCGAGACGCGTTTCTGGACCAGCGGCGACGTCCCGCACTTTGTCCAGGTGCTGCCGCTGCTGTGGAAAGGTCCCGGTAGCGTTGAGCGTTTCCAGTGGTGAAAAAACTGATAAACGCTCTGCCGCGGCTGAACTTCTGAGCGCGCGCGAGCTTCTATAACCTTTCCAGAAGGTTGTACAAGACCACACGTAACCGTTGAAAAAGGACGTTCCTGATGAAGCGACTGTTGTGTTTGGCCGCGCTGGCGGCCGGGTTGTTGGGGCACAGTTTTTCCGCGCAGGCGGCCGGAGTCGAGTTCTCCGTGGGACAAACCAGCGATTCGACCCAGGCCTACCGGCTGGGTATGCAATGGGACTGGGACAAGAGCTGGCTGCAAAGTGATGTCGGTCGACTGACCGGTTACTGGAGCGGCGCCTACACCTATTGGGATGGCGACAAGACGTCGAGCAATCACAGCCTGTCGTTCTCCCCGGTGCTGGTCTATGAATTCGCCGGGGCCAGCGTCAAGCCGTACATCGAGGCGGGGATCGGGGTAGCGGCCTTTGCCCACACCGAGGTCGAGGACAACAAGCTCGGGTCATCCTTCCAGTTCGAAGACCGTATCGGTTTCGGCCTGCGTTTCGCCGGTGGGCATGAAGTCGGTGTCCGCGCCACCCATTACTCCAACGCCGGCATTCAAACCCCCAACGACGGTATCGAAAGCTACGCGCTGCATTACACGATGCCGCTCTGAGGCCGCTATCAGCGATACGCCGTGGCGATTCCCCGGCGTTCGCTCAAGCAATCGGCTTCCCCCAGCTCGAATTCGCGACAGATCAGTGGCCGCAGCTCATAGATGCTGCAGCGCATGCTGTCGCGGTCCAGGGCCGCGCACCAGCCGTCGTCCAGGCGGCGCATGACTTCCCCGCCCCAGTCATCGGTGTCGATAAAGCGTTCGGGCACCCCGGTGTCGGTGATCAGCATCACTTCCAGCTGGCAGCAGCAGGCGGCGCAGGTCGAGCAACTGATGGCGGGTTCGGGGACGGGGACAACGGGAATGGTGATCATAGGCGCGCAGTGTAAGGCAGTCGGCCCCTGCTGTGGGAAAGCCCGGACGGACGTTCAGTCCGGGATGGCCGCCTGTGATTCTTCCGCGGTGGGCCGTGCGAGCACGTGCAGCAGCGGCAGTAGCAAGCTCCAGAGCAGCCCCAGCCCCAGCAGGGTCGGCCACAGGCCGTAGGCAAAGGTCACCCCGGCCAGGCGGCCCCCGGCGTAATAGGACAGCGGCCCGCACAGCGCGCCGACCAGGCAGGTCAGCCACCAGGGCCGGGCGGTCCACGCCAGGCAGTGGCGCAGCGTGGTGCCCAGCAAGGCCCAGAGCACGATCAGCCACAGGGGAATCAACAGGCTCACTTGCTGGAACTGGAACACCCCCAGCCAGTGCAGGAAGCTGTCCAGGGTAATGCCGGTCAGGGCGACCCCGAAAATCATCCGGCCTTCCGCTGCCCAGCTGCCGATCCAGCGAAAATGCGCCAGCAGGATCGCCACCCCCAGCAGCAGCCAGGCGCTGTCGCCGGACAGCACACAGATGAACCAGCCCAGCTGGAACAGCAGGGCGTTGGCCAGTTGCTTACGCATCGAAACGTCCCAGCAGGGGTTGCGGCACCGCCGAAGGTTTGGCCAGGAGCATCTGCGCGGTGCCGATGCTGCGTTCCAGGAAGCCGCCTTCGCAGTAGCACAGGTAGAACTCCCACAGACGCAGGAAGTACGCGTCATAGCCCAGCTCGCTCAGGCGGCCGTGGGCGCGGCGGAAGTTCTCGTGCCACAGGCGCAGGGTGCGGGCGTAGTGCAGGCCGAAATCCTCCATGTGCAACAGGTTCATGTCGGTGTCGCGGCTGACCACTTCGAGCATCTTCTGCACGCTGGGCAGGGCGCCGCCGGGGAAGATGTAGCGCTGGATGAAGTCCACGCCCTTCTTCGCCTGTTCATAGCGTTGGTCACGGATGGTGATGGCCTGCAGCAGCATCAGGCCGTTGCTTTTGAGCAATCTTGCGCACTGTTTGAAGTAGGTGGGCAGGAAACGGTGGCCCACGGCTTCGATCATTTCGATGGACACCAGCTTGTCGTACTGACCGTCCAGATCGCGATAGTCCTCCAGCAACAGGGTGACCCGGTCCTGCAGGCCGGCGGCGTCGATGCGCTGCCGGGTAAAGGCGAACTGTTCCTTGGACAAGGTGGTGGTGGTGACGCGGCATCCGTAATTCTGCGCCGCATACAGCGCCATGCTGCCCCAGCCGGTGCCGATCTCCAGCAGGTGGTCTTCGGGCTTGAGCGCGAGTTTCTGGCAGATGCGCTCCAGTTTGTTCAACTGGGCCTGCTCCAGGCTGTCGTTCTCGCTGCGAAATTGCGCCGCGGAATACATCATCGTGGGATCGAGAAACTGCTCGAACAGCTCATTGCCGAGGTCGTAGTGGGCGGCGATGTTTTTCTGCGAGCCCTTGCGCGTGTTGCGATTGAGCCAGTGCAGGCCACGTACCAGCGGCCGCCCCAGTCGCGCCAGGCCGCCTTCCATGGCATCCAGCACCTCCAGGTTGCTGACGAAGACGCGGATCACCGCCGTCAGGTCCGGGGTGCTCCAGTAGCCATGGATGAACGCCTCGCCGGCACCGATCGAGCCACTGCTGGCCACTAGCCCCCAGGCGCTGCTGTCGTGGATATGGATTTCCCCAAGCAAGGCCGCGCTGCGGTCGCCGAAGACCAGGCGCTCGGCGTTTTCGATGACCAGCAGTTGTCCGTGCTTGAGTTGCGCCAGTTGCCGCAGCACGCCGCGACGCAACAGGTTGGCGGTCAGGCTGTGGGTGCTGAACAGGGTATTTCTGGCCGATACGCTAGAGGATTTCATGGCGGCGATCCTTGGGTTGTACAGCGGCTGTGCGATAGGCGCCGTCGGCGGCCTCATGGGGAAAAAACGTGATGCCCTTGGCGGCCAGGCGCAGGGCCTGCCAGTAGATGGCCAGGCAGGTCTTGGCGGTCATCCATGGAAAACTGCGCAGGTACTGGTGCAGGCTGCGGCGATCCAGGGCCTGGCGCTGCAGGCTGAGGGTGGCGTCGAACACCTTGAGATCACCCTGCCAGTCGGCCATGTGCACGCCCAGGCGGTCGGCCGGCGGGCTGAAGCTCATGCGGTATTCAAGGTCGCGGGGCAAAAACGGCGAGACGTGAAAGGCCTTGGCCACGGCGAAGTGCTGGTGCTCGGGCGCGCTGGCACTGTCCGGGCGGGCCGGCAGCACATAGTGATAGCGCTCGCGCCACGGGGTGTTGGTGACTTCGCAGAGAATCGCCGCCAGTTGCCCGTCGGCCTCGAAGCAGTAGAAGAAGCTCACCGGGTTGAACGCCAGGCCCCAGCTGCGCACCTGGGTCAGCAGGCGCACCGCGCCGCTCGGTGCATGGCCGATGGCCGCGGCCACTTGCTGGCGTACCGCGTCGATCAGGCGCATGCCCTGGCCGGTGAAGTCTTTCAGGTAGTCGCTTTCGCGGAAGGCGAAGGCGGCGAAACGGCTGCGGCCCGCCAGGGGCGAGAGTCCCAGCACCGCGTCCTGCTCGTCCAGGTCCAGGTACAGAAGGCCGATCCGGTAGCGGAACGCATGGTCCTTGGGGGCGAAGCGCCGGTGGCTGATCCAGCCGCTGTACAGGGCACTGTTCACAGTTGTTCACCAAAGGCCTGGGCCACGCGCAAGGCACTGACCACGCCGTCTTCGTGAAAGCCGTTGGCCCAGTAGGCGCCGCAGTAGAAGCTGTGCTGGGCGCCTTGCAGTTCGCTCCAGCGGGCCTGGGCCGCCACCGCTTCGAGGCTGTACTGCGGATGGGCATAGGTGAAGCGGGCCAGGATCTGCGTCGGGTCGATGACCGCGGTCTGGTTGAGGCTGACGCAGAAAGTGGTGTCGCTCTTCAGGCCTTGGAGGATGTTCATGTCGTAGGTCACGGCGGCGGCTTTGTCGCCGCTGGCGTCCAGGCGGTAGTTCCAGCTGGCCCAGGCCAGGCGCCGGCGCGGTAGCAGCCGGGTATCGGTGTGCAGCACCACGTCGTTGTCGGCGTAGGGCAGGGCCTGGAGAATCTCCCGCTCGGCCCGGCTGGGGCTGGCCAGCAGTTGCAGGGCCTGGTCGCTGTGACAGGCGAACACCACCTTGTCGAAGCGCTCGCTGCCGGCGGCGCTGTGGATCAGCACGCCGGTTTCGTCGCGCTCGACCCGTTGCACCGGGCAGTCGAGGCGGATGTGCTCGCGGAACGAAGCGGTCAGGGGTTCGATGTAGCGGCTTGAGCCGCCTTCGATCACGCACCACTGCGGACGGTTGTTCACCGACAGCAAGCCGTGGTTCTTGAAGAAGCGCACAAAGAACTGCAAGGGGAAACCGAGCATCTGCACCCGTGACATGGACCAGATCGCCGAGCCCATGGGCACGATGTAGTGCTGGATGAAACGCTCGCCGTAGCCCTGGTCTTTCAGGTATTGGCCCAGGGTGGTGTCGGCGGCGATCCGCTGTTGCTGCAGATCGAGCAAGGCGGCTTTGTTGAAGCGCAGGATGTCCCGCAGCATGCCCCAGAACCCGGGCGACAGCAGGTTGCGCCGCTGGGCGAACAGGCTGTTGAGGTTGTTGCCGTTGTACTCCAGGCCCGAGGCCGGATCGCACACCGAGAAGCTCATTTCGGTGGGTTTGAACTTGACCCCGATCTGGCCCAGCAGGCGGATGAAGTTGGGGTAGGTCCAGTCGTTGAAGACGATGAAGCCGGTGTCCACGGACTGGGTTTCGCCGTTGTGGCTGACCTCCACGGTGTGGGTGTGACCGCCGATCCAGCTGCTGGCCTCGAAGACCCGGATGTCATGGCGACGGTTGAGAACGTAGGCACAGGTCAGCCCTGCGATGCCGCTACCGATAATGGCGATTTTCACGATGCACTCCCCGTGCGGGCCAGGCGTTTGGCGATGGCCAGTTGCAGGCGGCCGGGCAGCCAGGACAGCAGCTTGAGGCCGAAGATGAACGGGGCGGGGAAAGCGATCTCCAGATCCCGGTGTGACAGACGCTTGTGGATATGCCGGGCGGCCTTGGCGGCGGGCCAGCTCATGGGCATGGCAAAGTCGTTGCGCGCGGTCAGCGGGGTATCGACGAACCCCGGGCTGACCACGGTGACGTCGATGCCCTCGGCGGCCAGGTCGATGCGCAAGGATTGCAGCAGGTAACGCAGGGCGGCCTTGGAGGCGCCGTAGGCACCGGCCCGGGGCAGCGGCAGATAAGTCACGGAACTGGCCACGCCCACCAGATGGGGGCGATTGCCGGCGCGCAGCAAGGGCAGCGCGGCCTCGATGCAATAGCCGGCGGACAGCAGGTTGCTGCTCAGCACACGCTCGATCAGCGCCGCGTCGAATTGCTGCACGTCGATGTATTCACAGGTCCCGGCATTGACAATCGCCGTGTCCAGGGCGCCCCAGGCCTGGGCGATGCGCTTGCCGATCTCGCGCACCTGCAGGGCGTCGGTGAGATCGCCGGGCACCACCAGCACCCGCCCCGGATAACGCTGGGCCAGGGCCTCCAGGGGCTCGCGCGAACGGGCGCTGACGGCCACCTGGGCGCCGGCCTTGAGCAGTTCTTCGGCCAGCGCCGCACCGATGCCGCTGCTGGCACCGGTGAGCCAGATCCGCCGTGGCATTGCTGGGTTCATCCGAGTCTCCTTTTCAACCAGGCGATCACCGCGCCCAGTAGCGGCAGGTGTTCGTAGAGCAGCGCGCCGGCGTCGAAGTAGTCGCGATGCCGATAGACCTTGGCGTCGCGCCAGTGCAGGTGCGAGCAACCGGCGACCCGGATCAGTTGGCCACCGCGCAGGCGCGGGTGGCGGTAGCTCATGGTCCAGCGCAAGTAGCCCTGGCCTTCGCCGCAGCTGTCGATGCCGTGGAAGTCGAAGCGGAGCTCGCTGACATTGGCGTACAGCTCGGCGAAATAGTGCCGCAGGCGCGGCAAGCCATTGACCTCGTGCAGCGGGTCGGTGAACTGGATGTCCTCGCTGTAGAGCTGATCCAGGCGCTGCAGGTTGTGCTTGTCGAGGCTGGCGAAGTCTCGGGCAAAGCGCTCAAGGAAATCACTCATGGGGCATCTCCCACGTCCGGCCGCGACGGCAGGGCCTTGAAGGCGGCCAAGGCACGATCTCGTGACATCGACAGGTCGACCATGGGCGCCGGATAGCCGGCGACCGCGAACAGGCCGCCCATGGCGCCGGGGTTGTGGATATCCCTTTTGTTCAACCCCGCCAGTTGCGGCAACCAGTGCTTGATGAAGCGCCCCTCGGGGTCGAAGCGTTCCGATTGGCTGATCGGGTTGAAAATGCGGAAGTACGGTGCGGCATCGGTGCCGGTGGAGGAACTCCATTGCCAGCCGCCATTGTTCGCCGCCAGGTCGCCGTCGATCAGGTGGCGCATGAAGAAACGCTCGCCTTCGCGCCAGTCGATCAGCAGGTTCTTGGTCAGGAACATCGCCACCACCATTCGCAGGCGGTTGTGCATCCAGCCCGTCTCCAGCAGTTGGCGCATGGCGGCGTCGATCAGCGGCAGGCCGGTGCGGCCCTCTTGCCAGGCCGCCAGGTCGTCGGGGGCGTCGCGCCAGGCCACGGCTTCGGTTTCCGGACGGAAGGCACGGTGCCGGGAAACCCGTGGGTAACCCACCAGGATGTGTTTGTAGAACTCGCGCCACAGCAGCTCGTTGATCCAGGTGACGGCGCCGGGGTTGCCGCTCTCGAACTCTCCCTGATTGCAGCGCAAGGCCGCGTGCAGGCACTGCCGCGGCGAGATCACCCCGGCGGCGAGGTACGGCGAAAGCTGGCTGGTGCCGGGCTTGGCCGGGAAGTCGCGTTCGCTCTGGTAGTAGTTGATCTGCTCGTCGGTGAACCGTTCCAGGCGGCCCAGGGCCTGGTCTTCACCGGCCGGCCAGAGGTCGCGCAGTGTCTGGCTGGGGCGCGGGAAGCCGTCGATATGCTGGGGCACGGGATCGGCCTGGATCGACAGCGGCAATTGCGCCTTGGGGAGGTCGATCAGGGCCGGCAGCGCGCTGTGCAGGCGGCTGTAGCAGACCTTGCGGAACTGGCTGAAGACCTGGAAGTAGCCGCCGCTCTTGGTCAGCACGCTACCGGGCTGGAACAGCAGTTGATCGAGGTAGCCCTGGACGCTGATATCGGCTTCTTCCAGGACCCGGGTCACCGCTGCATCGCGTCGGCTCTCGTGGATCCCGTATTCCTGGTTGAAGTGCAGCATGCGTACCTGCAGTTGCCGGCACAGTTCCAGCAGGACTTGGGGCGCCTGGTCCCAGGTGGTGGCGCTGCGGATCAGCAGGGGGATGTTCAGGCGGCCCAGGGCCGCGCTCAATTGCTGCAGATTGCGCAGCCAGAAGTCGACCTTGCACGGTGCGTCGTCGTGGGCTTGCCACTGCTCCGGGCTCAGCAGGTACACCGCCACGGTCGGGCCACGCCGGGCGGCGGCGCAGAGGGCGGTGTTGTCATGTAGGCGCAGGTCGCTGCGCAGCCAGATCAATTGCATGCTGATTCCCGGTTCAGAAGAGTCCTCGCTCAAGCAGCGCCTGGCAGGCCGTTATCGGGTCCTGGGCCAGGTGCAGATCGGCGATTTCAGAAAGACATACGGACCACTCGGCGGGGTGGATGCACACCGCGGGTCCGGCGATGAATTTTTTACAGGCAATGCCGTTGAGCAGCCTGGGCAACTGCGCAGGGTTCAGGGCCTTGCTCGAATACAGCAGCAGGCCCCGGGCCTGCAGGCGTTCGACGGCCAGGGCCAGTTCGGCGCCGGGCAGCGGCCAGTCGAAGACTTCCACCGGACAGTCGGCACTGCTGGCCAGCCAGGCGGTCAGCCACAGGTGGGGTTCCAGTGCCAGGTCCGACTGGTTGACTAGCAGCAGCGGTGGATCTTGCAGTTGGCGGTTGTTGTGGTAGATCCGTGCGCCGAGCTTGCTGCGCAGCCAGGAATAGAAGAACACCTGCTCCATTTGGCTGCCGAACTGGCCTTGCCAGCGCTGCTCCAGTTCCGCCAGCAAGGGCATCAGCAGGTGCTCGCACAGGGTGCGCGGCGGATACAGGGCCATGGCCTGGTTGAAGGTGTCATCGACCTTGCGCTCGGCCAGTTGGCTGATCGCCAGACTCAGGGTCTGGCGCAGCCGCTGCCAGTCATTCTCGGCCGGCGTACTGGCGCTCGGGGCGCTGTCCAGCAGGTGCTTGACCTGGCTGACCGCCACCCCACGATTGAGCCAGGTGAGGATGGTGAGGATTTCCTGCACTTGCTCCCGGGAGTACAGGCGGTGGCCCTTGGGGGTGCGCAGGGGCACGATCAGCCCGTAACGGCGCTCCCAGGCGCGCAGGGTGACGGCGTTGACGCCGGTCTGGCGCGCCACTTCACGAATCGGCAGCCAGCCTTCATCCAGGGCGCGCCGGTAGTGGGCGCTGTTGTCTTCGGCCTGTTGATCGAGTCCTTTCATGGCTCAGATCGCGTTGCGCAGGCTGAGGTTTTCCGGGTGCGGCTGCAGATACAGCTGCTGGGCGATGTAGGGATCGGGGTGCTGGCGGAAGTGGTGCTTGAGCAGGGTCAGGGGCACCACCAGTGGCACGATGCCGTGACGATATTGACCAATGACATGCTGCACTTCCTGCTTGTCCGCGCTGCTGATGGCTTGCTTGAGGTAGCCACTCAGGTGCAGCAGCACATTGCTGTGGGTGCCGCGGGTCGCGCATTTGCTCAGCGCTGCCATCAGTTCGCTGAAATAGCGCGGGCCGATCAGGTTCGGGTCGCTCTTGCCCATGCTGCCCAGCAGATTGCCCAGGGTCTTGTACTGCACCGGGTGATGGGCCATCAGCAGGTATTTGCAGCGCGAGTGGAAGTCGGTGAGGGCGCGGCGAGTCAAGCCCTGCTTGAGCAGCGCCTGCCAGTCGCGATAGACGTAGACCCGGGTCAGGAAGTTTTCCCGCAGCACCGGATCGTTCAGGCGCCCGGCTTCCTCCACTGGCAGATCAGGGTGTTTCTGACAGAACGCCTGGGCATAGATGCCGCGACCGCCGTTGCGATGGGGAATACCGTTGGCCTGGTACACCTTGACCCGCTCCAGACCGCAGGAGGGCGAGTTCTGCATGAAGATGTAGCCGCAGATGTCACCGACCTCGGCCGCCATGCGTTGGCCATATTCGGCCAGGGGCAGGGTGACATCCAGGCTGGCGTCCACGGTGCCTACGGCTCGTGGTTGTTCGGGGTCGCCCACCAGGCGGATAGGTTCGCGGGGGGTGCCCATGCCGATGGCGACTTCCGGGCACAGGGGCACGAAGTCGAAGTGCTCGCTGAGGACTCGGCTGCATAGGCGGGACTCTTTGTGTCCACCGTTGTAGCGGACTTCCACGCCCATCAGGCAGGCGCTGATGGCAATTTTCGGCTTGGCGGACATGGTGCAACCTCCAGGGCTTACCTGTACAAAAACGTAGCGTTGTACAACTTGTCTTCATCATAGAATTAAAGTTGTACAAGTCAAATTATTTGTACAGGTATTGCCTGGTGGTTGGGCCGGTTACCGCCAGCCCATGTGCCACTCGCTGTCGTTCTGCAGGGTTTGCCAGTTCAATCGCTGGCAGCGTCGGGTGAGCACCGCTTGCAGTTCGATGTCCAGCACGGTGCCTTCTTCATCGCAGAAAAGTTCGGTGACCAGAAAGTGCTTTTCGCGGCGTTGCGGGTGGGCTGCCGTCCACTTCGACAGCAGCAGCTTGCGTGGGTTGAGGCGATTCACTGCAGGCTCTCGTGCAGCCGGCGTGCGGCCTCCTGGCCACTGAGCCAGGCGCCTTCGACCCGACCGGAGAGGCACCAGTCGCCACAGGCATACAGGCCCAGGTCGGCGTCGGCCAGGGCGCCCCATTCATGGCTGGTGGCCGGGCGGGCATAGAGCCAGCGGTGGGCCAGGCTGAAGGTCGGGGCCGGCATGACGCTGTGCAGCAGCTCGGCGAAGGCCCCGTGCAATTGTTCGATCACTGCCTCTTTGGAGAGGTCGATGTGCTGCCGGCTCCAGGCGCTGGTGGCATGCAGGATCCAGGTGTCGAGGTGGCTGTCGCGTCCGGGTTTGCTGCGGTTGCGGGCCAGCCAGTCCAGCGGGCTGTCCTGGACGAAGCAGCCTTGCATCGGGGTTTCCAGGGGGGTATCGAAGGCCAGGGCCACGGCCCAGGTGGGGTCCATTTTTACCCCGGCAGCCACCCCGGCGAGCTTCGGCGCGGCGGCCAGCAAAGCAGTGGCTTGCGGCGCCGGCGTGGCAATCACCACGTGGCTGAAGGGGCCGTGGGTAAAGCCTTCGGCGTCCTGCAGGTGCCAGTGTTGTTCGCCACGGAAGACCTCGGTGATGCGGCAGGCGAAGTGCACTTCGAGGTCACCGATCAGGGCGCGGGTGATGGCGCTCATGCGCGGCGTGCCGACCCAGCGGGTCTGCTCATCGGGCGAGGGGCTGAGCTGGCCACCTTGGGAGTTGTAGAGTTGCGGTGCCCACTCGGCGACCCAGCCCTTGGCTTGCCAGCGCTGGACTTCGGTGACGAAACGACGGTCGCGGGCGGTAAAGTACTGGGCCCCCAGATCCAGGCTGCCGGCATCGCTGCGTTTGCTCGACATGCGCCCGCCGCTGCCGCGGCTCTTGTCGAAGAGTTGGATGCTGTGCCCGGCATCTCGAAGTGCCTGGGCGGCGGAGAGTCCGGCGATGCCGGTACCAATGATTGCGATGGGTACTGTCATAGGGGCCTCGTTTACCAGTCTGTACAGATTACGCCGCTACTAAAACCTGTACAATATTGTTTTTTGGTATAGCTTTCGGCGTCATCGGTTGTGCAGGTTGTCTATCGTTAAGTCACAGCCTGTCCGATTGAAAAGATCCCTGCTTATAAAAATAGACTAGTGATTCGGGTAAAACGCCACGCGAGGAAGATGTCATGCATATATTGCTGACCGGCGGTACTGGGTTGATCGGGCGTGCGCTGTGTCGTTACTGGCAGGCCCAGGGTCACCAATTGAGTGTATGGACGCGCCATCCCGAAAAAGTGGCCGCTCTGTGTGGTCCCCAAGTGCGGGCCATCAGAACTTTGCAAGAGCTGGACCAGACGCCGCTGGATGCGGTGATCAATCTGGCCGGCGCCCCGATCGCCGACCGGCCCTGGACCCACAAGCGCAAAGCGCTGCTGTGGAGCAGCCGTATTGCCCTCACCGAAACCCTGCTGGCCTGGCTCGAAAGTCGCGAGCACAAGCCCAGGGTCCTGGTTTCGGGATCGGCGGTAGGTTGGTACGGCGACGGCGGGGAACGGGAACTGAGCGAGGATTCGCCTCCGGTCAATGAAGACTTTGCCAGCCAGCTGTGCATTGCCTGGGAAGAAACGGCCCAGCGTGCCGAGGCCATGGGGGTGCGTGTGGCGTTGGTGCGCACCGGTTTGGTGCTGTCTGCCGAGGGCGGTTTTTTGTCGCGCCTGCTGCTGCCGTTCAAGCTGGGACTGGGCGGGCCGATCGGTAGCGGTCGGCAGTGGATGCCGTGGATTCATATCGACGACCAAATTGCCCTGATTGATTTTCTTGTGCATCAGGATGAGGCACGGGGTCCTTATAATGCCTGCGCGCCAAAGCCGGTGCGCAACCGCGAATTCGCCAAAAGCCTGGGGCGGGTGCTGCACCGGCCAGCGCTGATGCCGCTGCCGGCCTTTGTCTTGCGCCTGGCCCTGGGTGAGTTGTCGTTGCTGTTGCTGGGTGGCCAGCGTGCCGTTCCCGCGCGTTTGCTGGAGGCGGGATTCACTTTCCAGTTCACTGATTTGTCCGCGGCCCTGGACGATATTGCCAGCCGCCTCTGAAATAGGACGTTGCATGACCGATCACGCGTTGCTCCTGGTCAATCTCGGTTCGCCGGCCTCCACTTCGGTGGCGGATGTGCGCCGCTACCTCAACCAGTTCCTCATGGACCCCTATGTCATCGACCTGCCCTGGCCGGTGCGGCGGTTACTGGTGTCGCTGATCCTGATCAAGCGTCCGGAACAGTCGGCCCATGCCTACGCCTCGATCTGGTGGGAGGACGGTTCGCCGCTGGTGGTGCTCAGCCGGCGCCTGCAGCAGGTGATGAGCGAGCAGTGGAAGCAGGGCCCGGTAGAGCTGGCCATGCGTTACGGCGAGCCTTCGATCGAATCGGCGCTGCTCAAGCTGGTGGCCCAGGGGCAGAAAAAAATCACCCTGGCGCCGCTCTATCCTCAGTTCGCCGACAGCACCGTGACCACGGTGATCGAAGAGGCCAGGCGTGTGGTGCGCGAGCGCCAGCTGGATGTGCAGTTCAGCGTGCTGCAACCCTTCTACGATCAGCCCGAGTACATCGAGGCCCTGGCGGCCAGCGCCAGACCCTACCTGGCCCAGGAGCATGATCATCTGCTGCTGAGCTTTCACGGTCTGCCGGAGCGGCACCTGACCAAGCTCGACCCTACCGGCCAGCATTGCTTCAAGGATGCCGATTGTTGCCGCAACGCCTCTCCTGCGGTGCTGGCCACCTGTTATCGCGCACAGTGCCTGCGAACGGCATCGGCCTTGGCCGAGCACCTGGGGTTGGCGGATGGCACTTGGTCGGTGTCGTTCCAGTCGCGCTTGGGCCGGGCCAAATGGATCGAGCCCTACACCGAGACGCGCCTTGACGAGCTGGCCAAGCAGGGCGTGAAAAAGCTCATGGTGATGTGCCCGGCGTTCGTCGCCGATTGCATCGAGACACTGGAAGAGATCGGTGATCGCGGACGCGAGCAGTTCCGCGAGGCGGGAGGCGAGGATCTGCGGTTGATCCCGTGCCTGAATGACGACCCGCAATGGGCGCAGGCCTTGAACACCTTGTGCGCGCGGGCGCCGTTGGCGTTGTAAGCGGCTTCGCCGGCAAGCCGGCTCCTACGGGAGGGGACGGCTTGGCGGCGAAGGGTTCTTCAGATCAAAGGCTCGTCGGCCTTCTTGTTCTTCCAGCCGTCATTACCCGGCAGCACCAGATTCAGCACGATGGCGACGATGGCGCACAGGGCGATGCCCTTGAGGCCGAAGTCGTCCGGGCCGGTACCGGTGCCCACCAGCACGCCGCCAATGCCGAACACCAGGGTCACCGAGACGATCACCAGATTGCGGGCTTCGCCCAGGTCGATCTTGTGGCGGATCAGGGTGTTCATGCCCACCGCGGCAATCGAACCGAACAGCAGGCAGAGAATCCCGCCCATGACTGGCACCGGGATACTTTGCAGCAGGGCGCCGAACTTGCCGATAAAGGCCAGGGTGATGGCGAAGACCGCCGCCCAGGTCATGATTTTCGGGTTGTAGTTCTTGGTCAGCATCACCGCGCCAGTGACTTCGGCGTAGGTGGTGTTGGGCGGGCCGCCGAACAGGCCGGCCGCGGTGGTGGCGATGCCGTCACCGAACAGGGTGCGATGCAGGCCGGGCTTCTTCAGGTAGTCGCGACCGGTCACGCTGCCGACGGCAATCACCCCGCCGATGTGTTCGATGGCCGGGGCCAGGGCGACCGGGACAATGAACAGGATCGCCTGCCAGTTGAACTCCGGAGCGGTGAAGTGCGGCAGGGCCAGCCAAGGGGCGGCGGCGATCTTCGCGGTGTCCACCACGCCGAAGTAGAAGGACAGGGCAAAGCCCACCAGCACTCCGGAAATGATTGGCACCAGGCGGAAGATGCCTTTGCCGAACACCGCGACAATCAGCGTGGTCAGCAGCGCCGGCATCGAGATCATCATCGCCGTCTGGTAATGGATCAGCTCGCTGCCGTCGCCGGCCTTGCCCATGGCCATGTTGGCGGCGATCGGGGCCATGGCCAGGCCGATGGAGATGATCACCGGGCCGATGACCACCGGCGGCAGCAGGCGGTCGATGAAACCGGTGCCCTTGATCTTCACCGCCAGGCCGAGAAAGGTGTAGACGAAGCCCGCCGCCATCACCCCGCCCATGGTCGCCGCCAGGCCGAACTGGCCCTTGGCGAGAATGATCGGGGTGATGAAGGCAAAGCTCGACGCCAGGAACACCGGCACCTGGCGCCCGGTCACTACCTGGAACAACAGAGTCCCGAGACCCGCCGTGAACAGCGCCACGTTCGGGTCGAGACCGGTAATCAGCGGCATCAACACCAGGGCGCCAAAGGCCACGAAAAGCATCTGCGCGCCAGACAGCACCTGGCGCCAGAGCGGATCGTTGAACTCATCCTGCATGATCAGGAGTCCTTCTGCTTGGTGCCGAAGATCTTGTCACCGGCATCACCCAGGCCTGGAATGATGTAGCCATGTTCGTTGAGCTTCTGATCGATGGACGCGGTGTAGATGGTCACGTCCGGGTGCGCCTGCTCGACGGCGGCGATGCCTTCCGGGGCGGCCACCAGGACCATGGCGCGGATGTCACGGCAGCCGGCTTTTTTCAGCAGGTCGATGGTGGCGACCATGGAGCTGCCGGTGGCCAGCATCGGGTCGATGATCATCGCCAGGCGTTCGTCGATTTCCGGAACCAGTTTTTCCAGGTAGGTGTGGGCCTGCAGGGTTTCTTCGTTGCGGGCCACGCCCACGGCGCTGACCTTGGCGCCCGGGATCAGGCTCAGCACGCCTTCGAGCATGCCGATACCGGCACGCAGGATCGGTACCACGGTAATTTTCTTGCCGGCGATTTTCTCGACCTGGACAGGGCCGCACCAGCCTGGAATCTCATAGCTTTCCAGGGGCAGGTCTTTGGTGGCTTCGTACGTCAGCAGGGCACCGACTTCCTGAGCGAGCTCGCGAAAGTTCTTCGTGCTAATGTCTGCGCGGCGCATAAGGCCAAGTTTGTGTCGGATCAGCGGATGGCGGATCTCACGGATGGGCATAGGGAAAGGCTCCGGCGGCGGGCAAAAAAAACGGCCTAGATTAATCTATCCGGGGTGGTTGTCCTATAGACATAAAGTACGTTAGTCCAGAAACGCTTGATCTGATCGGGCCGGATGCGTACCTTTGCCCGCTTTTCCGAAACTGCCACCCCCTTGGAGAGCGCCATGTCCGCTGATCTCGAGCATATCCGTCAAATCATGCGCGAGGCTGACTGCCTGTACACCGAAGCTGAAGTCGAGGCGGCCATCGCCCGTGTCGGTGCACAAATCACTGAAGAACTGGCTGAGCGCAATCCGGTGGTGTTCTGCGTCATGAACGGCGGCCTGATCTTCGCCGGCAAACTGCTGACTCACCTGCAGTTCCCTCTGGAAGCCTCCTACCTGCACGCCACTCGCTACCGCAACGAAACCAGCGGCGGCGAGCTGTTCTGGAAGTCCAAGCCGGAAGTCTCCTTTATTGACCGCGACGTGCTGATCATCGACGACATCCTCGATGAGGGGCACACCCTGGGCGCGATCATCGACTTCTGCAAACACGCCGGTGCCCGCGCCGTGCACACCGCGGTGCTGATCGACAAGGAGCACGATCGCAAGGCCCGTCCGGACCTGAAGGCCGATTACATGGGCCTGCCTTGCGTCGACCGTTACGTCTTCGGCTACGGCATGGACTACAAAGGCTACTGGCGCAACGCCGCCGGCATCTATGCCGTGAAAGGGATGTAAGACATGACCGGGCCGAGCTTTCTCGATCAAGCGTTGTTCAGCGACCTGGCTGAGAAGGCGGCGGCCAATCCCCGTGGTCGTCAGCATCACAACTTCCACGCCATGGAGGAGCCTTGTCATCGCATGGCGGTGGCGCTGCAACCCTCGACCTATGTTCCTCCACACCGGCACCTGAGCGCCGACAAGGCCGAGACTCTGCTGGTGCTCAAGGGGCGACTGGGCGTGCTGATTTTCGATGAGGCGGGCCAGGTCAAGGGCAAGCGCGTCTTGCAGGCCGGTGGTGACTGTGTCGGTGTCGATCTGCCGGCCGGAGTCTTCCACGGCCTGGTGGCGCTTGAAGCCGACAGCCTGATGTTCGAATGCAAGGCCGGTCCTTATCGTCCGGTGGGCGAGGGCGAACAGGCCAGTTGGGCGCCTCGGGAAGGCGAGCCTGGCGTGGCCGAATACCAGGCCTGGATGCGCGCTCAATTCGACTGACGGCGTACCCCTAGCCTGGGGCAGCTGTCACAGGCTGTGAGGATTTGCAGCAAAAACCCGTGCTAGAGTGCTCAGCCCTTGATTGGAGCCTGTCATGAGCCTGTTGATTCGCACTAGCGCGGCCCTTCTTCTGAGCTTGAGCCTGCCCCTGGCAGCTGCCCCGGCGCCCCTGCACGGGCAATTTCTGCCGCCTGATGACCTGACTCTGCGCGACTCGGTCCCTGAACAGCAGCAGCTGTTGCAGGTCACCGAGTACTCGGTGGTGATCGGCAGCCAGCGACAATCCAATCAGCAGCCGATTCCGGTGACGTCGCCGGTGTGGGTGCGGCTCAAGGGCAAGCCGCTGAACAAGGGCGCCACCATCAGCCAGGTGCTGGTGAATTTCGACGGTGAGAGCAAAAGCCTGAAAAAGCCCCAGTACGACGCCAAGACCCGGACCCTGACGCTCTATTACCCTCTGGCCCAGTATCGGGCGGTGATGGACTTGCTGCGTAACGACACGGTGTATTGTCAGTTCCTCAGCTACGCCAATGGCCATATCTGGGCCGACTTGCACACCGGCAGCGTGCGTCCGCGTTGAGGCCCGAGGCGGGCTGAGGGTAAACTGCCGGCCCCGTGTAATGTCTGCGAGCTGGAGTCGGCGATGCGTAAAGATAAGAAACAAGTGATTGGTGACGAGATCAGCGACGAGCAGATCAAATTGTTCCTCGATTTCGAGCCGGTCGACGCCACTTCGCCGTCCCTGCACAAGCTGATCAAGGCCTATCGTGGTCTGCGCATCGATGACTTCGAGCGCTTCCTGGTGTTCTTCCTCGAAGCCGGCCTGGATCTGGATGGCAAGGATGAGCACGGCCAGACCTTTGTCGACCTGATCAAGGATCAGCGCAACGCCGCCGACTACATCGAGTTGATGAACAACGCCCGCGGCTGAGTCGTTCAAGACCCATAAAAAAACGCCCCGTCCTTTACAGGATGGGGCGTTTTTTTATGGGCGGCGGATCAGGCGCAGCTTTCGGTTTCCTTGTTGGGCTCGACCAGCTCCAGGCTCAGGTTATTTTCGCTGTTGATCTTGTGATACAGCGCCGCGTCGGTTTCCAGGGCCTTCTCCCGCGCCGGGAAAATCTCCTTGAGCTTGGCGGCCCACTCGCCGCTGGCCTTGGCCGGGAAGCAGCGTTCGATCAGTTCCAGCATGATCGACACGGTGACCGAAGCGCCCGGAGAGGCGCCGAGCAGGGCGGCCAGGGAGCCGTCCTTGGCCGCCACCAGTTCGGTGCCGAACTGCAGGATGCCGCCTTTCTTCGGGTCTTTCTTGATGATCTGCACCCGTTGCCCGGCCACTTCCAGGCGCCAGTCTTCGGCCTTGGCCTGCGGATAGAAGCGGCGCAGGGACTCCAGGCGCTGCTCCATGGACTGCATGACTTCACTGACCAGGTACTTGGTCAGGTCCATGTTGTCCCGGGCCACGGCCAGCATCGGGCCGATGTTGCCAGCGCGTACTGACATCGGCAGGTCAAGGAACGAACCGTGCTTGAGGAACTTGGTGGTGAAGCCGGCATAAGGTCCGAACAGCAGGGACTTCTTGCCGTCGACCACGCGGGTGTCCAGGTGCGGCACCGACATCGGTGGCGAACCCACGGCGGCCTGGCTGTAGACCTTGGCCTGGTGCTGCTTGACCACTTCCGGGTTGTCGCAACGCAGCCACTGGCCGCTCACCGGGAAGCCGCCAAAGCCCTTGCTTTCTTCAATGCCGGAAGCCTGCAGCAGCGGCAGCGCCGCGCCACCGGCGCCGAGGAACACGAACTTGGCGTCGACTTCGCGGCTGTTGCCGCTGTTGACGTCCTTGATGCTCACGGTCCAGCCGTTGTCCTTGTTGCGCTTGAGGCCGGTCACGCGCTTGCAGTACTTGACCTGGGCATCGGGTGCGCTGGTCAGGTGCTTGAGCAGCTGGTTGGTCAGGGCGCCGAAGTTGACGTCGGTGCCGTTGATCACCCGGGTCGCGGCGATGGTTTCGTCTGCCGGGCGGCCCGGCATCATCAGCGGCATCCACTCGGCCATCTTGGCCTTGTCTTCGGTGTATTCCATGTCCGCGAAGGCATGGTGCTGGCTCAGCACTTCAAAGCGCTTCTTGAGGAAGGACACACCCTTGTCGCCCTGCACGAAGCTCAGGTGCGGCACCGGGCTGATGAAGGACTTGGACGAGCCGAAGGTGCCTTTCTTGGTCAGGTAGGACCAGAACTGTTTCGACACTTCGAACTGGGTATTGATGTGCACGGCTTTCTTGATGTCGATGCTGCCATCGGCGGCCTGTGGCGTGTAGTTCAGCTCACAGAGGCCAGCGTGGCCGGTACCGGCGTTGTTCCACGGGTTGGAACTCTCCGCGGCACCCGAATCCATCAGCTCGACGACTTCCAGCTTGATTGCGGGGTCGAGCTCTTTGAGCAGTACAGCGAGGGTGGCACTCATGATGCCGGCCCCAACCAATACGACGTCTACTGCTTCGTTATGCGCCATTAACGCGTCTCCAAAATCTGCAGCACCAAATTGACGGCATGGCTGCCAGGAGTGACGGGGCGGTTCACGTAATGCCCCAGGTTACCCATGGCCAGGATCGCCATGTCCGAATCTTCGCAATTCTTTGCAACTACTGCGGACGCTGCCAACCGGGCCTCAAGGTGCATATGAACGCATCTCGGGGCGCCTCGGGCAATTCGACTTATGGTCGATACATCCGCTCGTGCAACCAAATCCGTCAGCGGACAGGCTTCAAGCACCAGTTCTTGAGGAGTGCTCGGTCCTGTGTAATCGGGCTGTTGTAGAGGCCAATGGTGCCAGTTCAGACGCAAAACTATTCATTTGCTCGCCACACTCTTGTGAAGTTGTGAAAACCCGTTTTTTCACGCTCTTTTGAAGACGTGAACCTCAAAAAAGGGCTGCCTCAGCCTGGCACCTGGCCCGAGCGGTGATGCCGGCACAAGGGTGCAGGCACAACGGGCAAACAGCTTTAAGTGGCCGAGCAACGGCAGCTCTGCAGATTCGCGAAAAGTGGAGGTTTGCAAGGTGGTACAGCAAGCACGCCAGCTTCACTCGATCTGTGTGGGCGGCTCTCTGTGGGCGGTGCGGGGTGCCAATGCAGTGGCGTTGGCGGTACTGCGAGGCCCGATCAGGAGACGTCCTTATAATCGGGGGGAGATTGTAACGAAGAAATGCGCAGAAATGATCCTGTTTCGTGACTTTTATTAGGCTGTTGGTCAGGTGGCCAGTATCGGTTGCACCACGGGGCCTGTACTGCGTGGGCTGATCCGGGCGCTGGCGGGCAATGGCTGGTGCAACCAGTTCAGGCGAACCTCCTGGATTTCCACCCAGCCGTCGCCCACCGGGACGGCGAGACAATGCTTGAAGGCCTGGCAGCGTCCCTGGCTGTCCAGCAAGGCGAAGCTGCGAAATGACTGACGCGGGGCGAACAGGGAGCGAAGGAAGTTCATGACCAGGCACCTGATTGTGTCATTGACGATAAGAATGTCCTTGAACCGTTACATCATGATGTATGGCGGGTGAAAGGCAGGTTACAGGAACCCGCTTGTACGGCACCTGTCTGAGTCCTGACTAACTCATGCCCGACGCTGGTTCGTCGCGGTTGTGCACCGCTATACTGCGGGCCTGTTTGTGCCTGATTCCTGGAGAGATGAGCATGTTGCAACGCCTGTTGTTCGGTTTGATCACTGTGACCAGCCTGTCGCTGGTGGGTTGCGCCCACAGCCCGCAACAACTGAGCCCGGAGCCTAAGCTCACCACTCAGCTGGCGCCTGTCGGCCACGGTCAGCCGGTGGTGGTGAGGGTGGTCGATGGACGTCCGTCGCCGACCCTGGGCACCCGTGGCGGCCTGTATCCGGAAACCAGCGCCATTACCGTGCAGAGCGCGCAGATCCTGCCGAAGCTGCAGGCCCAGGCCGAAGCGGCGGTGCGTCTGCTGGGCTTCACCCCGACAGCCGCTGGCAGCAATGCTCCGCAGTTGACCGTGACCCTGGCCGAGCTCAAGTACCAGTCGCCTAAAGAAGGCCTGTACGTGACCGAGGCCACCATTGGCGCGACCTTCCGTTCCGATGTGCAAAACGCCAACCGCCGCTACAGCGGTCGCTATGGCGCGTCCCTGGACCAGCGTTTCGGCATGGCGCCGAACCAGGACACCAACACCAAGCTGGTGGGCGATGTGTTGAGCGATGCGCTGACCCGCCTGTTCAAGGACCCGACCATCGGTCAGATCCTCGGCGAATAAGGCGTCGCAACGGACCTGGATCCGTTGCCGGCCCAGTCGACAGAAGCCCGGTTGCCCTTCAGGCAGCCGGGCTTTTTGCTGGTCGTGTCTCAGGCGGCTTCGACGTAGAAGTCGAGCATGCTGATGCCCGTCAGCAGGTCGGTTTCCGGGAGATCCGCGTGCTGATGCCCACCCAGTGCGCAATACACCAGCCAGTGCCGGTCCTGAACATTGAAGGCCAGGGCGCCCACCAGCGCCTGCTGTTCTTCGCTGGGGGTGATCAGGTAGAGGCGATCCTGGTTTTCGGCGTGCAGCATGACAAGCTCCGTGGGTTTCGAGGGGCGACAGACTGGCTTGTTTGGATGACGAAAAGATGACGCTTTAAATTAATTGCCCAGTGCCTCGTTACTGGTCGGAAAGGCCCCCGCGATTCGATGGGGATTGAGTAGAATCCGCGCGCGGGTGCACTCGGCGACCCGAATACGCTTTTCCTTCGAGGTTCATGATGTCGCTGCAACTGATCTGGTCGATGTTCAACGCCCACCCCGCCAAATTGATCAATCTGCTGGCCCTGTTGTTCGCCTGTCCGGGCAGTTGGTTGCTGCATGCCACCCGCCGCCGTGAGCAGCGAGCCCTGGCCAACCTGGCCACCCAGAGTGAAGACCGGGCCGTGGATCAGCCGCTGCTGATGCTGGACCCCGCCACTTTGCGCATCAATCGCTTCTTCTATCGTTTCGGCTTCGCCTGCCTGGGGCTGGCACTGCTGGTGTCCTGGATCAGCACGCGTTTCTGATCCAGCCCGCAGCTGCAGAGACGACAACGGCGCCCATGGGCGCCGTTGTGCATTGCGGGGCCGCGCTTACAGCGGCAGGCCGGCCTTGACCCGGTACTGGTTGCGTACGGGATTGGCGTATTGCAGCACCAGATAAGGGCGGTGCTCCGGCGGGCAGGCGTCCAGTCGGCGCTGCCATTCTTCCTTGGCCTTGGCCAGTTCCTGCGCCGGGAACACCTCGGCGGCGGCCGGAACCTGCAGTTGCGGATCGGCGTCGCTCCACTGGGCGTAGGCCAGGTAGTGCACCGGAAACAGGCGGTAGCCGCCGAGAATCTGCCGGTCCATTTCCACCGCCAGTTGCTTGGTGTCGTCGAACAGGGCGCTGATGGGGGCGGCGAAGTTCACGTGGACCCGACCCTTGTAGCCGGTGATGCCCTTGGCGATGCTCACGTCGTCCTCGCCGGGGGCCTTGGTGTAGCTGCCGGTGGTGGCGCGGATATACAGCTCGCGAGCCTTGGCCTGATCGCAAGGGTCGTATTCGTAGCTGATGGACACCGGGGTCAGGTTCAGCGAGCGGATCACCTCGGCAAACGGCTCGTCCTTGCGGCTCATGTGGAACATCTTGAGGATGGCCGACTCGGTGCGGTCATCGCCATCCTTGGCCCGGCCTTCGGCCTGGGCGATCCAGATCGACTGGCCGTCGTTGCGGATCGAGTGGTTGATATAGGCCGAGAGCAATTGGTAGGCCGCGAGTTTTTCCCGACGACCGCTGATGGAGCGGTGCACGATGAAACTCTTGTTCAGGCGCATCAGGTCGCTGACGAACGGCTTCTGCAGCAGGTTGTCGCCAATGGCGATGCGTGGCGTCGGCAGGCCGGCGTGGTACACCGCGTAGTTGACGAAGGCCGGGTCCATG
>Ga0194135_10000259_pt1 | contig 30501 bp, 28 predicted proteins | sample LitLau_LLRF_2013_FD_134024 | JGI IMG/M metagenome (GOLD analysis project Ga0194135, IMG submission 134024) | Freshwater sediment microbial communities in response to fracking from North America - Little Laurel Run_MetaG_LLRF_2013 (version 2) | ecosystem: Environmental > Aquatic > Freshwater >... | reverse complement strand
GTATTTGATAGAAAGGATTTTGAGAATTTTGCACGTGAGAGTTTAGAGAATATTGAATCAGCAAAATAGTTCTGGGAAAGTAGTGCATCACGTCTTTGAATGATTCAAATTCATTATGTGAACCATATCATCATTTTGTATAGGAAAAGTCAGGGAATTTTGGTGAAAAGATCAGCTTCATTATTATATATAGAGAGAAGGCTACCCCCATTGATTTGAGTGGGAGAAAGTGCTGAATACACTTTTTCCACTCACTTATTTTAGACTCCATGCTTCACCAACTCGCACAATTTAAAGTGAATGATTCTTGGTAAAAGTTTTTCCGGCACGTTCGACTCTTGTGTCTGTGTCTTCTCTGTGTATTGCGTTGTGTAGAAGACAAGTCAAGTTCAAAACGGACAGCAGAGCATCGCATTTGTAGTTAGGAACTCATCATGGTACACAGGAAAATGATTAAAAAGTTCCTTTATTGATTAATTAAACTTGTCCATTATAAGGCTTTGTGCATGTAAGTTATTCACAGGTAAAATGTAGAATAATTGGGCAATATTGCATTCATGAGTGAAGATTGGAATAAGGCTTTCAATTACTTGATGCATCTAAAGTGCTTTCTCCTATGAGAGTTTTCATTTTCTAGTCTCAAGTGATTCTCGTTCGAAATCAAATCACATCTAACAGAATGCGGGGACTTATATAGTAAGTATATAGGTAGGTATACAAAAGTCAGCAGTGTACAAATTACTAGGAGGTATCTGCGAGTGACTTTGTTTCACGGGACAGGGCCCGAGCAGAGTTGTGTTGAACCACGTAAAGTTGCACTTTAGAGAAAGAAAGTCCCAAAACCAATCTGTGACTATCAACAAAGGATAGAAACTGTGCTTTCGTGATTACCGACAAAGTCTTCTTGTGCTGTAATGGCTAATAGGAAGAATAAAAGTAGAATATCGTCTTTGGGAAGAGATGGAAGGCGCCAGGGTTTTATGTGAGTGAGTGTGAGATGAGTCTACTTCTGATATCCAATGTTTGTCTGCCTTTTCAATGTGTCATTCTAACAGGGGGAAGTTTTTTTCTTCCTTCAACTTCCTTAAGACTTTATCTGTCGGATTCTTTACGCCCACGATTCATTTACTTTCTCCGTTCAAGTTCTGCTGGAAACAATCTATATGAACACACACACACGGTTTGAAATGAACCGTATCAGCATCCTTCCTGGATCACTTTGTCTTGTTTCATTGACTTTAACTCGTAACTTGTAAGCATTTATATGTATAGGATCTTCCTCTGGATCCTATAACACTTACATTAGAAATGATACGGGAGATCAAATAATATCCCAAGTGCAATTTGTGCTTGAAGCAGTTTAGAGCGTAGGAGCAGCTAGTCTCGACTTTGTTGACTGTGTAAATGATCTGTGTAATTTTAATTACCTTTTAATTATTTGTAGAAGAGACTCTTACATAACTATGTAAGCTCTCCTGCTGAAGGGCAACAAGAAACTCGCGAGCTATTTAGGATTCATGAAATGGTGTTCAATGTTCAATGGACTCATGAATGTTTCAATGAATACTTTCATGTACTTTGTTCGCAGGAACTTAATGAAATGTTCAGTGAAGGTTGTATTATAACTTTAGATGGAGTAATGTTGTCCTATGGAGAAAGGTAAGAATTTGTGGAGGAGGAATATTGAAAGGGGTGTCTAGTGAATAGTGTGTATACGGTTGCAATTTCAATTCACACGGCATCTCTCTACGAAATGTTAGACGATAGAAGAAGGAGGACTTGCTTTAACTTCCACACGGGCCTGTGTGGCACGTGTCAGGACTAAAACAATAATGTGAAAGGATGGACAAATGGAGTAAGAGTGTGTGTAGTGGATTTAAAAGAATCTTCTCCTACTTGAACTGTCTGTATATTTCGTCTACACAAAGTCCATTACCACATTCCACTTCATTTCCCTTTAAAGGAGAAGGGGGAAAGCTCGATCCTTCGCACATTGATAGGTGTGTGCACGAGTACCAGAGTATGCAGAGATGGACAATCGAAGAAAGGTTGTTCTATCTGTATATATACACACGCATAGAGATCAGATTTTAGTGTGGTGTCATGTTGCATTCATTGCAAGATGGACTGAGAGTCACCAAATTGGACGGATGTGTAAAAGAGGAACAGATAAGACCTGGAGAACATCGGATGTGCGTGTAGTAACCGTAAATAAGTTGCTTTCTCCTTGCAAAGCCCGTGGGGAATAAATAATGCTTTTAGATATATATTTGTCCGGAGATCTACTGATATTGTAAAGATAAGGTAGTGGAACTATTCAAGGAATGGAGAACCTTTATTGTGAGTATAACTTACACAAGGCTAACACTAGCCCAATAAGGAGAGAAAGCAGAGTTGCCTTTGAACTTGAATTGAAATGAAGTGTAGAGGAACTCAAAGAGTACAAGAATCTTCTTTCACATTTGTCGTTAGTCTTCTATGGCTTCCTAGTTGTGCGTTTGTGTAATTGGATCATCTTTCAAGTGTACCTCGTGATTCTGGTTGTGGCATTTTGATAAATTAAACTTTGACACATGAGATGACTCAAAGTGTAACACACTCACATATATGCAGTACGTACTGCGTTGTTGTTTTCTATCCTAAATCAGGATCTATCCTAAACTTTGTCAAAGAGAAACAAACAAATTAAGGAAAACTCTTTTGACTATACAAGAGATGTGAAAGAATTCAAAGTGTTCCAAACAGGTAAACAATTACAGAATTGAAGTCATTAAAGTGCATTGGGAGTAAAACCAAGCGTGGCTTTCTTTTGAACATGATTTATCGCTGAAAGCGTAGCAGTGGGATGGAAAAGACTTCATGAGTTGAGATTTAAGATAAAGGTCGGAGGTCTTCTTGCTTAAGTCAATTTAATCCAATATTCCTTTTAGTGTTACGTATGGATGGCTTTAGTTTGACAAGTTTATCCATTTTTCACACCATGTGGCTAAAAAAGCAGCTAAGATGGATTTTTCACACTTCCTGCTGGTTTGGCCAAATTGATGGAGTATACAGAAGTATTAGAGAGGGAGAGAGAAGCTTTTTTGCGTGTGTGCTTTCTCTTCCAACAATGTGTCGAAGAGTGTCCAGTTAGTGTACACATATGTCATCGCGTGTGATGATGATAACGAAGAAAGAACTGCTTTCACTCTCTGGCAAGAAACAAATGGTCTGAGACAAGTTCCTTCTTTTTATTCTTGTCCTTTCTTAAGCTGGGAAATATTGAGAATCTGTTCCCAGAATCAAAGTTGATGAAGTCTTGCGAGATGCACACACTCTGACATGAACAGATGCATTTAAAGGTGTGAGTAAAAATTGTGAATCTGACGGATAAAACAACGTGGGATATTTACGATGTTTAGGTACACGTATACATATTACAAGTATTAGAGTAGACTAGACGTCAAGAGAAAGTATAAAAATAAATATCTCGGCTCATAAAGACACACCTTGCTCCTTTTTTTTATGTATGACACTTGTCAGATACTATACAGAGTATCGAATGAAAGAATACATGGAAGTTTATGTAGGTGGAACGTTCAGTTTGTTTGAGAGGTCTCTCTTTATATATTCGACTTCATGTGTTCAAGACTTGAAGAGACGGCACACACGCAATCTTGAAGATCTAACTTGTCAGTTGCACGAGGAAATTGACATTCTAGGCAGTTGCGTTGGTCGAAGAAAACTGGACAAGTCACAACATAGTATAGAAGAAGGAGAAGTGTATCTTATATAAAGAAATGTCCAGTTTGTCCAGTTGTGAGCATATGTGAAAGTTGAAATACTCTAGTGAAAACTAAGAAGATATTTTGTGCCACGAGGAAATTGCAATCTCAGTCACGTCATTTCATCGCCTTATTGTAGAGTAAATGCAAAGACGTGACTTGTCAAGTCAACTTTTATGAACGGGAAATAAATTCATGCACGAGGATGGCGGTTATATCGCACTTCATGAAAGTTACAGTTTAATGATCAGAATTTATTGTGAAGTTCATCGAAGGATATTCTTCAAGTATTATCCGGAATACGGATCAAAATTGCATGTTCTAGTAAGCACACAGGTAAATTATATGTAGACACGAGTCACAAATAGATTGAAACGAATATTGATGCTGAAAGTAAGTGTATTAGAATTGTGTGTAAGTTAATTTAAAAGTATGGTGAGAAATGAGACAAGAAATTTAAATTGTAATGGATTTTAAGATCGTGCTTGTGGTACGAAGGGTCACAAATATTCAGTGTAAAGGATCAGGAAGAAGGCTAAAAAATGACAATTTTAAACGTGACACTACTGCCCTACTATATTATTGGTCCACTAGGAGATAAATGGACAACTAGGTATAGTTTAAATGAAGTTGCAATTTACTCTCGAGACTCTGAGCAATGTGCGCTTCCGTATCTTCGTTCGTTCTTTTCAAAAAAAGACGTAGAAAAGTCTCTTTGAACGCCTTAGAATTTAGAGAGCTTCAATTTCGTCTTCTTCTTGTTGAAGAGAAAAAGCAGAGGCCCGAATTTTAAAACCGCATCGTGTGAGCCTTAAAGGACAAAAAAGTGAGATTGCATTTTTGCCAGCTTTGTCGACCTACTTGGATTTTGTAAAATGTAGGCCGGCACTTTCCGACACACACTTTGTAGTTTGTAGATTCAAAGCCTTTTTGTTTTCCGAAGGCCAAAGATTTCCATCAGAATACTTAATGCTTGTCCATTAAACAGTTTCCCAAGAGGAAGAAAAGTAGACACAAATCTGCTTTCTCTCATCATATGAGAGAGAGAGAGAGAGTGAATTTGTGTGTGGGGGCTATTGTCCACAGAGAAATGTTCTTGTTGTGCAAGCTGATATATAAATATATATAAACTTATTGTATCATCATCATCATCATCATGATCATCGTATGTAGTCCTCAGTGCTTTTGTTCTCATAATTTATTAGACAGATAGTCAACTGCTTGAGCTTTCCGAAATACTTTTCACTTGACTGTATTATATAATGTTGAGCGAGCAGTAGATCAGTATACGCGGAGGAGATGTTTCAAAAAGTCTTTGTGTTTGTTACGTATACGCCATTCTTTTTATTCTGACTCCTTCAACGACTTTCTAACTGCGAATGAAATATATTGCCACTTTGTAAAATGCATATTTCACGTTCGTACAATATTCGGTATATATAGAAGGTTATTATATCTCACTTTGCTGGTGTCAATTTCATTTTCTCAGTGAAATAAAAGGATGATGGATGGAGTAATCCCAGGGCAAACAGAAATGCATTTATATATTTATATATGTGTGTGGAAAGCATACGGGAAAGTTTATATAATGTTATCTAATCGAGTTGGACAAAGTATTGTGTGATGCCTGTGAAACAAAGATAAAGTTTTCTATTCTTGTGCTTTGTATAAGTGACAGTGGGTACTGTGCAAACACGTAGGAAATATTTCATACGAGATACTTTGAGATGCTTTTAAAATCTTTTTGCACACTTTTGAAAAGGAAAGAATTATTGAGAAGTATTGATGAGGATAAAGCAGGATGGTGTCTTCGTATAAAACTAGAACACACAGATTTTGATTGTCTAAGGTTTTGAGAGAATTAAGCGTGGGTGTCATTAACCAGCGTTCAATTTAAGTATTCAACTTTCCAAATCAAATGGAGTGAATCGTAAAGGGAACTTTGGTTTTAAATGATGATCACAATCGCAGTTTGAAAGAGTATGTACAGATGAATTTCAATGATTTTTATTGAACTAGGAGAACTCAAAAACTTTCTTTGTAATGGACTTTGGTTCTTGTGCATTTGCTCACTTTGTTCCGTTGACTTTCCTTCTTTAGTAATAGCTAGATCGTTTGGTTTGTGTCTCAAGTTTCATTAAAAGATATTGCCGTACTAAGGTTGATAGTTGATTATGAAGGGAATATCTATCTATCTATATTCATGTATGTGAAAGTTTTCATCAAAATTAGATGAATTAGTTCAAGGATGATCAGATGATCTTCATTCTATGCATACTGTAAAATTATCCATAATGCGCCTATAGCTCAAGCAGAGAATTTACTTTGTATGTTTACAGAGAATATACTTGCAGAGAATATACTTAAAATATGAACAGCTCAAGTTTTCTCAATAATAATAATATGTAACTCTTAACTGGTTATGCTTCACCCTTCAGTGAAATTGAAGGAATAAAACTGTTTACTATCTCCTGCTTTCTTTGGTTGTGTTTCCTATAACCTCGTTGAATTTGTTTTTTGTTTGACCTTAGCTTGAATCCCATGTGATATGCATCGAAGAATGTGTAATAATATTATTATTATTATTTTGTTCTGGAGTTTATTTCAAAGTGGATGAAGAAGAAAAGTTAGGATAGCACTCAAGTGTGTGTATATTCACGGGATTCCTCTTTTTAGTTATGCGGATTTTCTACGAAGGTCGAGAAGAAATTTGATTGATCGAAAACTTTCTTTATTGCTGGTCTTTTATGTCATCTTTTTTCAATTATCGTAAACTCCCGAACTAGGATTTCGTATCTTCCTTCAGTCTTTGATATTATACGTAGAGTGGAGTGTATATGTATATAATATATATAGTTTGTGTATTTTGACGATAACGAGAAAGCATTATTATTCCTTTTCTCGAAAGTTTCGTGTGTGTGTGTGGTTCGTGTGGCGTAACAAATCTGGTTTCATAAAAAAGTCCACTTGACGAAGGGTAAAAAATGTTGAGAAGGGTCCAAATATTCTCGATTGAGTTAGAAAGTCATAAAATAATTTTGTGCCCAACTCGCAGTCAGCATTTCCTTTTGTATACAAGGTCAGCTTTGTGGAAATCGCATCTTTCAATTTATCTTATCACTACGAATCACTTGTAAGAAGTAACAGATTCATGTGCGAGAAGCCAAGTAGAACGGGGTCAGGATCCAGGTTTTTTATTCAGGTTGGAAACACAAGCTGGGGTACATTTATATATGGAATAACCTTAAGATATGTGTAACCTTAAGAGTTCGCTGTTTATGATGTGAAAGATACGCGGTGCTGTCTGCAGTAATTATGCAGTCAAAGGAGAAGTGGCCAGTGTGGAATAAGTGTGTGCCGTATCCCTTACTTCATTTTACTCGGACTCTTGAAAGACTGGAAATGAGACATGAACTAACCTTCTTATTTGCAGACGAAAGTAGTAAAAAGATGCATGACTAATTTTTGGATGGGAATAAATGGGAGACATTTGGAAGTCGTTGACAATTTAGTCATTTCATTTGTAGATGATTCATATCCCTCTTTCATCGTCTACTTATTACGAGTGAGGCTAAAAACTTTGAAGATGGAGAGAGAGAGAGAGTATCTCTTGGAGTGATCAAAAGAAGAAAGTTGAAGTGTCTTTGTCATCATCTCGTTGTAAAGATAGTAGTGTGGAGAATGAAGGAACGCGAGGACTAAATAGCTCGTGGCTCTAATAGTAATAGTAGTGGTCGAGAGCATTTTAGGCAGGCAGACTACTTCCTTTCTCTCAAGTATTTATGGATGAGCTGAACTTCTTCTTCTTCTCCCTCATTTCCACGTCGTTTCGTCTAGTACTTTTGCAGAAAATGGCTGCGAACTTTTTTTTGCTCTTGGGACACACACACGAAGGATGACCATTTTGCAGACATTTCAAATGCAAGGAAATCTAGTGAATTTGGTAGTTTTAGAATTGTACGGGATATATTGTGCTTTGTTGTAGTCTCATTGGATCTGTATTTGAAGTTTGTATGTACAGTTTTGTGCGGAATCGACTCGACATATACAGTATATAAAATGGAGTTTTAAGGATGAGAGGATAATTTTGGAAACCAAGTTCCTGCGGATTATGCATATTGACTTTATATCCTCAAGGACAATGGAGGGTAGTTGTTAGGAAGTTGGTGAAACCTTAAGGACTATTGTATAAAGTTATATATATATGTATGGAAATAATGATGATGCAGCTTATTGTTGAATTACTAGAATTATATTCTTGTATTTTAATTGTTTTTGTGGTTCATTCCGCAGTGCTTCGTCGAAGCAAATACGTTTTTGGTATTTGTTTTTTGTTTAGTGGCAGTAGCAGCCATAGATAACCGACTGGTTCATCTAAATGCGTTTTAATCTCTGTAGTGTATACTACACGTAATCCAGTTTTGAAAGCAATAATGGACGAACAAATCGCAATTTTTATGAATCTATTGCAAAAGAATATCAAACCAAGCAAACAAATTTCTCATAAAGTGAGGAATTCGCAAAAAAACTTTCTGTAAACAGGCTTGTTTTTTTTAAAGCATGGTGAAAAACTCAAAAGGGGTTGAAAAATGATTAAATTACGCATGCAAAATTGAAAGTTGTGAAAGAAAAAAGTGGAGAAAGTAAAAAGTATACGGAGTTGACAGTGTATGTACAGGAGTAGTGCAAAAACTCCCTAATAATAATAATGAAAAACCACGGGAAAAATAAACGACACGAACTACGTGTACTTTGGCCTTTGTGCCTTTGACTCTCTGTATTTTTGTAGTTCAATGTTCGAGGTTTCTTAGTTATTAGAACTCTTACCAGTATTTCCTGACTACTTTGACAAAAACTGAAAGTGTAATTTGTTTGAGAAAAGGGGCGGGTTGGAAGTGTTTCATCAAGTTGGAATTTTGCATGTGAGTGACTTTGCGAAATTATACATCTTTTTAGCACACATGTGAATAAGTTAGGAAAGCATATTAGTTAAAAGTGAAGCGAGAGAGGTAAATTGGACGTTGAGAAAGTAGGAAAGTGAGTGTGTGTGGAGCTGCTTTCACTTGCTGGTACGGATTCTTGCCACACGATAATCAATCCTGTCTTTGGAGATGGCATGTCTCCTGTTTGATGTATAAATTATCGTTCCAAACGCCCCTAACATTAGATGCCCATCCATCAATCAATCGCCTCCTTGGCTTTACGCGTCCAATGATGAAGAACAGATGGGCTTGACTCTGAATAAGAGACAAGGACGACGACGAAAGTGTAATGAAGAAATGGGCGGAGGTGGTTCTCCTTACATTTTTACGAGAGCAGTATCTGCAAATGAAAAAGTGTAGTCTTTAAAAAGACAAGAAAGGAGTTCAATAAGTGTGAAATGGATTGAGGGAAAGTCGCTTTTTACGCTGAAACGGATACTTTAGAACGCACTTTACGAACTTCCTTTTTCGTTTACTTTCTCTTTGGCCTTTTGCCTTGTATGCAGCCAGGTATACATTTAAACGTTTATATCTGTGTTTAGTATATATGTAAGGATTTAAAGGGAAAGTTAGTTCATTGATTGAACATGTAGGCTCGTCTACGTTTATACAAAGTATCATCATTGGTAAACTTGAAAGAAACAAAAATAGACAACTTTTTGTACAGGAGAGAAAGTTTGCACAGTAAAACTGCGTAGTGCAATTAAGTCCTAATAATCATGACAGTTTATGGAAAGCTGTTTTATAACGCTTTGTGTTGATTCTGTGTCCCAAATGAATGAAGTGTTTTGATGAAAAACTACAGGAAAGCAATTAGGACAACGACGAATAACAAACTGAGTGTGACAATTTATAAATGTAAAGCACACAGGGAATAGTAAACAGACTGAAATGGATATATTTATATATCCTGTATTTTGAAGACAGAAATTAGTGGAGAGGTAATAATGTTATGTGTGTACTTTGCACATAATTGCACATGTTTGTTATTTTCGTCTCGAAGTTTCGTTTAGTGTTCACCTATAATTATAATAACCATAACACATAAAACATTATGAATTCGCAAGACATTCAACATTGAATTAGAAAAGGTTCCGTCTTAAGGAAGTTTGTCAACTTCATATAAGACAAGCTTTTGTGACAACTGTGTGTGTCATTTAATTTCATTTAAATGTTAAGATTCCTGCAACTTTGAAAAGTTTGTTTTCATGTTAGACAAAGTCATCATATTATTATTAGTCGGTGCTTAAGGGCGGCGGCAGAGAAAGAGGGAGAGATGTAACTCAATAAAAAGTTTGATGAAAACGCGTGTAACTTTGTTAACTTTCTCCCACAGAAAGAGAGAGAGAGATCCACGAGTTGTTAACACTTACTTTGTCAATGCCCACGTGCCAATAATTCATATAGGAATGTTGTTCACTCACACACACGCTTCAAGGGAATATCTTATATAAAGAGAGTTGTAGAGATAAGAAATCATTTAAGAGTTTAGTGCGTGAGTTGCGTAAATAGGTTTTTGGCTTTTTGACAGAGGGTGAAATTCCAATAGTGCGTGTGTGTATGTATTATTACACGAGTTAGTTCTCTCATCAGAAAGATGAGGAAAGAAAGTTGGAATTAAGTCATAAAAAACGAAAGAAGAAGTGTATAAAAAAGTGTAGAAACATCCAAAGTTATATATGAAATAATGTTCGCTCCTATTCAATACAAGTGGGTGTGTGTGTGTTAGACATGTCTTCATTTCAGTGTTTGGTGGCGTCTCGTCTCCTATTTGATCCATTGTGTTTCTATACCTTACAATATACATATACGGGGTGGGTACTTGTACTAGAGAGAATAGAGAGTATTGGAGAGAGAGACGACGAAGAAAAATAAAGATTCATATCTGAGCTAACAATCTGAAATATTCCGTCTTCATTGACGGAGAAGTCCCATCATAAAGTCGTAAAGAAAGTCACGAGAGTTTTGTGGTGCCAAGACACAATCAATTTCATTGGAGAGAGTATTGCAGAATTTGTGTTTGTGTGAGAAGAGAGTTTGGCCATAATAACATGTCTCTAGGGATGGGTTATCGTATCATCAGATCTGATTCGATACTTTCTCTCTCAAGTTACCAAATAAGATATCCAAGTTGTTTATTTACTTTGGGAGCTAAACCAAGAACTCTATATCATCTGAGTACACTCAGTACACACACACACACGCGGACACATACTACGTAACATGTAATATATAGTCTATATTTATATAAGCGATGCGATGTATATGTAACTTGGAAGTGTGTGTGTGTGTATTTTCATTACTGGTTGTTTGTATGAATTTCAGAGTGTGTGTGATATGCTTTTGCAATTCGATACACTATTTCCTGCCCCAGAAATGTATATGAGTGTGTACATTTGTTGTAAAATCCTTGTAACATTGTGTAACAAGGACTTTGATTTTTTGGCTGTTATTTACTTTTCAAGGATATGAGGAAATGTAGTTGAATGCAGAATGCATATAAAGTAATATGTTTAGGAGAAAAATAACTGGAAAGAGAGAGAAGAGAGAGAAAGCCTGGAGAGAAAATGCATTAGCTCATTCTTCAGCATTGAAAATTTGAAACTGATGTCGTTGTTGAAATATACTTGCAGTGTATTCTGTCACGGAACGTATATAAATATATATATGTCGTATATATTGCTGAGAGGTTTGGAAATGCTGGAAGAAAGTTTTAAAGTGAATCTATGTACGGGAATAAGTGAAAGTACGCGATGACAATGAGATGATATCTCACTCAAGGCCAGGAATAGTTCTGTTGAGTTCAAATGCATTCAAAACTTGTTTTCATTGTATTTTAGAACGTGAGAACTTGTAGAGTTACTGAAATGTTGGGTCTGTGTATAATATAAGTATTGTTGTAATATGTGACACACTTGAAATGTTTTGTCGTTTGGGAAAGTTATAAAGTACAGTTCAACCAACAAACTATTAGCGCGTGTGAAAAAGAACAAAATAGTGTGAAATTCATTTTTGAAACAGGATGATTAAGTTGTGAATTTATAGGTAAAAGTATAAAATAAAAGTATAATAAATAAAAGTAATAATACAAGTAATAATAAAATAAAAGTAAGTGTGTGAAGGAGTGGGTGTGAGATAAAACAAAGGAAGTGAAGCACAACCGAACTACTAGATTGATTCATAAAAGATGTCCACTCAAACAAGTGGAAAATCCAATTTTTGTTATTACTAGACACTATATATAAGCTTTTACTCATCGTTGTAGATGAATTAATTTTTAAAAATATATTAATGCATGGGAAGTCATGTTGGTAAACGCAGAGATTTTTGTCTGTATTTCCAGAGTCCACGCTCAACCCCGCAGTACCTGTACTGGTATCATAATAACCAAATGGTAAACTTTGGCTCAGGCATAAGTGTCCACACAGAGCCAGGAATTCATACTCACTCAAGACTAACTGTCCCATCCGCTGGACCTCAACATGCGGGTAAGAAAGAGTTCATAAGAGACTTATTTTTATGATGCCAATCGTACTTTTTGTGTGTTGTATAATGCGGCTTAATCTAAATAACCTCAATTAAATTCGATAACCAAGTTCTCATATCTATATACATCTGGTTTCTTTCCACAGGGAACTACACTTGCAAAGCAACCAACACTGAGCCGTCTACGGTACAAGTATTCGTTTCTGAAGGTAAGGAAAAAACAGTGCAGAGTGCAGTGTAGAATGTAGAAAGGGGTAAAGTGGTAGGGAAATGAATTGCTGTGTAATACAGAGTACATTTGTATATCGTGTGTGCATGGAGAAAGTTTTATTCTGGAACGCACAAATAAATAAATGTGTACCCAACCTATTCATCTGTCATAGGAATGTAACGGACTGTAAAGAATAGATGGAGAAGTTCGAATAAGTACAAAAGTGTACTATATGTGTGTGTATGCATGACTAGAGAATCCACACAGTCAGACATAACCAATAATAATAATAATATCTCTCATCTTGAACGCGAGTGCATGTATGGATATATATTATCACAGAGAACTTGTTTTATATGTAGACGACTTGTGTGCAGTACTATCATCTGAAATCAGTCGACTGGGATTGAGTTAGAAGGAAGAACTTGTCATAGTTCCGTTTGAGAATGACAAATGTGTCCTTTGAATTCTACACGCACAAAAAATATATTCCTCAGTGAAAAAGAGTTAGGAGATTTTACGAGGTAGCATGGGGCGATATGGTGACTCGGTATGAAATATATAAATTCATCTTCACATTCCGCGTTGAGTCAAGGGAGTAGAGAAAGAGAGACGCTCACGAGTAGTTTAGAAGAATGGATGATGTCACACGTACCTCACATTTGCAAAATGTTTTTGGGATCCCAACGACAGAGTTCTTTTGTATGTAACGTGGTTGATGGAAGAGGTGCAATGGACTATAGTGAGATGTGTGTATATATAGGTATAGAGAACTTGAAATGGACCATCGTGTGTATATAGTCGGAGAAAGTATTTCTGAATGTAACAGATGAGTGAAAAGTGCCACAATCATTTTGACGCTTTCACCTCGTTCTTTTTACTCATGTCTTATGTTGGTTGATTGAACACCTCGTCATTCACTGGAGCAAACGGATCATATTTGTAACTCTGGAGGAAGGAATATATAGGAAGGACTGTGTATGGGGATGTACAGTATAATATGTCCTTGTCGATGGGAGTTTTACTACATTATGTATTATTATGTATTTGTGTCAGTGTGTGCGACGAGCCTTGAGATGGAAATTTTTCATTCCGTCCTTATATTCGTCGTCGGCAACCCGTATCGGGTCTTTTAGTGTCTTTTACTTGGAAAACGGGAAATCTGAAAGAAGGAAAGCGTGTTGACTATGTAGACTTAAGAAAGAGAGAGTGAGTTTTATGCAGGTTTGAAAAGTTTTTGGCGAAAGAATTAAAAGTCTTCTTTGTATGTCTGTGTGTTCTTTCTTGTAATAAATCTCTCGTTTTATGCAAGCAGGTGCATATAACATTAAGTTTGTCTACTCACCAAAAAATTAGAGACATTAATGACACACCTGGAGAAAGTTTAATGTGGTCTTGAGGGATATATATAGGGTGATATACTTAAGTGTACTGACGTATGTATGAATGTATGTAAAGTTTTATGTAGGAAATGAAGGCAGACAAATATATACGTATATATTTTATGTATGTGTTATACGGGTAGGGAGGAGGTTTTTGGACTAATGAGGGTACGGAAAGTGAAAAGGATCTTTGGAGACTTTTTTTGTAAATCAAGCAGAAAACTTTGTTGATTGGTTCTATTTGATATAACTTTTTGTGACTGCGAGTTAGAAGAAAAGTTTGTGCTAAAATCATAGTCCCATCCATCAAGCTAGGCTTGCACAAAACTTGTGCAATTATCCTTTTTACCCTTAACATATTATGGCGGTGATTGATAAGCATGCACACACACACGCGTACGCATGTACATGATCTGTCTGTTTTTTCGAATTTGAAATTATGTCAACTCAACTCAAGTTACAAATGTGTATTTTTAGAAGAGTGACCTTAAACGAAAGGATAATAATAATTCAAGTGGTGATGGTGGTGGTGGTGTTTTTAGGAGTTATTACACAAAATTAATTTTGTTATTCTTTGTTACAGGAGATTTAACGGCTGCCATTCAACGCCAGAGTGGATCACATTTCGTTCCACCTTGCTGGACAATCTTGGCAGTCGTGATACTCTTGAGGATTGAGGAAGCTCGGAGATAAAATATGATCTGCTTCCTTTTCCTTTCTCCAAGAATGATTATCTACCCATCTAAGACAGTTTCAATGATCACTAATCATTTCCTTTAGAGATGAATTGGTATATACAGAACAAGATATATATGTGAAGTCTCCGTCGAGACTACTATACATAAGTGTACAGATTATATATATTATAAAGCAGCAGACTACAATTCCTCCCGCAGTGTATACAATATTCAGCCTACCGAACCATTATTTAATGTTCATCCATTTTTATACGGTGAAGAAATTCTACGTCCTCAGGATTGATGCCACTGTCAAACTTCTCTTTGCATTTATATCCTTCAAAAATACACACTCACTCATACACACACTCTTACTACAAACACCATCCACAATATATCTTCCACCTTTTTTGAGGCCCGAGTTTATGTACATACTGGCTTGTTTATAGAGAAAGATATATGCATCGAAAATATTTAATAAAGAAACTGCTAACATTTTTGCACACATAGACACACACATTTTTACAAATGACAGTGACTGCGGCGCGTTCTCAACTCATTCCAAATATATATGTTGAGTAATTAAATATTTATAATAGAGGATGAGTTATTCAGCCCAAAATGTCTTCGTACATAAGTTCCTTTAAGAGTATGGAAATGAAGTACATTACAGTCTCAATTTTATGATTCACATGAAAAATAATCACTTTCATGCAATTGTAACTTATTCAAAACACACAATTAGAAAAGTAAGCGACAAATGCTTAAGCATGTAAACTTGGAAGTTATTCTTGTATATTAATGGATGGAAAAGAAAAGAAAAATATTTTAGCAAAATATCTTCCAGATGAAAGAACATGTAGAAAGAACAATATTCCGGATTTGTGTAAAGAGTAAAGAGAAACCATTTGACGGTGGTGAAAGTAAATTGAAATGTTTTTGAATCTCTATTTACTATTGTTACAATCTTACTATTAATGATATATTTGTAGTTTGTATGAGTGTGTAAATAGTTATTAAAGAATTTGATGACTTTTAATATATTCCGAGGAGGTGTGGGAAAGTGGGCTGTTTAATTGCGGGTGAGAGCAGGGAAACCATTTATTATTAAAGTGTGCAATAAACTACATATTGCTTGGTTTATTAGTGTCTCACTTTATAGAAGCAAAGATAGTCTATCCATTTGTACTTCTTCAAAATATCTGTGATACTTGTTATAATATACGATTGTTAATATAACGTAAATATTTGAACTTCGGAATTTTCTCTCTTTTAAATTGGTCGTGAATAGTTTAGAAACTCTCTCCATGTATATAATCTTATTGAAAGTTTAATTACTCTAGATAATCGTGTAGGTGCTATATATATGAAATGTTGAAAGTATACACTTCTTAATTAGCTTGTAGAATAATATATTGTGCATGTATATGGGAAGAAATTGAAGTATTATGAAAATAATTAATGTTTAATTGTTGACGTAGATTAATTGACTAGTAATTATACTTGGAAAAAGGTTTCAGAGATACACGCAAAGGAATTGAATGTGGGTGAATGGTTGTATAATGACATTTATAATATAGAGAGTCGTACTTGCTATACTATATTTGCCATAAGGGAAAATCAAACTTAGCTGTAGGTAAACATGTTATATAAATATAGCTGTGTGATTACAATTAATCATAATTAAATGAGTCTGTAAGGCAGCTTAACACATTAGAAAGCCACAAACCCACAACTAACGAATCTGAGAATTGAAAGTTGTTAGAATTTTCATGTGACAAGTTTTTCTCTGTAAACCTGGTGAAAGTATGAGGAAGGAAAACATAAACTCACGCCAAGATGGATTTTATGCTTTAATACGCGCACGAAGGTTTTGTTTGCATAAGACTAATCAGACTTGAATGAAACTTATATTGTCTCAAAACGGTTTCTCTACATAATTACAATCATTTATCTTCAAGTCGTCTTACAGTTAATGTTCTACTGGTGATGCGAATAAGGTTCAGTGAAATCAAACGGCAGTTATCATGATATGCATGTTCTTCTACGCATTCTCATCTCAATAAGGCTATAAATAAATTATTTTGGATTAGCGAATTCGTTTAAATAAAGAGATTCAGTGTCAATTGGTTTTCAGGCTCTATTTACAATTTAATCAAGTAGATTTTCTGAGAAATGCAACTCCACGCTTGTATTATGTTAACAAGCAATACATAAGATTATTTTCAGAGGAAACACGTATTAATGATAATTATTGGTTAGTGGATTGGGTGAAAGCAGAATAAACCTCAAAGCCTTGTGTGCAAAGAGACCGACACACGGATATGATAAAAGGATGGATTCACTTTTGTGGATTTGGTCAGGGAATCTGAAATACTAGACACACACACATTAAACAAGCAGTTAATGAATTGACTCAAGTCAGGATAACTAATGAACTTCATCATGTCAAAAGGTTTCATATACTCTCTCCGTGCACTTCTATTCTTCAATGCTGTTTTATGTGTACGCATTCATTCATTTGTAACATTGTAACATTTCTCGAATGAATGGAGGAATGTCAGCCAGTCAGCCAAAGCTTCATACCCTTTCGAGTCTTTACTTTCTCTTTCGTTACTTATTCGATGCCCCTGTCCTGTCTGGTGGTTATAATGTTGATAGAATGTATTCTTGTATATAAACATGTACATGGTTGCGGTGATTTTGAAACATAAAGTCGTTCTTTGTGAGTCTTGCCATCTTCTTATGGCTTTGGATTATTTCCATACGGCTCATTCTTCTTGATGTTTTGTGATTCATTGCCCTCTGACTGCTACTCATAAATCATTATTATGTGTGAGCTACTCTGTTGGTTTTTTGAAGTGAAGGAGAAGTTATACAGAGCTTGCTTTTACTTTCCTTCTGTGTCATTTGCTAGATTGATATGACTTCGTTAAGGTATTTGAATATAAAGACAACACGCACAACGATAACTTCTGTGTGATATATGTCTTCTGGTATTTTTAGCTTTTCCTTTGTAATTCTTTTACCTTTAATGTATATAACTCGTTTAGAATTCTTTTGTTGTTGAGTTTCTTGTGTGCTTTCTTCTTGATTTCCGCTTATGAAGACTTTGATTTGGGAAATGTGCTTTGATATTTCATTTAATAAGCAATAAGTAAGGGTAAGGAGATTTAAAATCTTCGTCTTGCTTGTGAAATAAGAAAAACAACCCATACGTCGTAATTTGTTACATTGGTTTATTAAAATTTAAAAATAATCTAAATGCAGATTTATGTGGTCGATGACGAAAAATATTTTCATGATATTATCAGGCTTTAAAACCGAGTTACAAAATAATGATTATTAGAGAAACATGTAATCCTCTTTACCAAAGCAATCATTCAGTTAGGCAATCAGACAATGTTTTGCAAAAGATCTTCCTTTTACTTAAAGCTAACGAGAGATAAAAAGATGATAAAGCACATATATAAAGCTTGACTCAGCCCCCATACACCAACTACGGAAGTCTTTTCCAACACACACTTAAATAATACAAATCTCGCGTAAAGGATTTATGATGTTCAGGAGACTATCCATACAAATGCAGACTTTATAATGATCCAAAGTTCAAAGCCTAATTACATTTGTGTCGCGAATTAAAGGATAATTAACGAATTTCCCAACATTTGACTAATAGACATGAGTGTGTGTATATGTATATTCATATGTACACCACTTTCTCCTTAGTGTGTGAAATAATACAGAATACAGAGAGAAAGGTAATGAGGAAAAGGAAAATAAAGCCCAGAACAAAGACACCGTTGTACACATTGCAGACTTGCGGTGGTGGTAGTCGTTTGTCAAGAGAGAAAAGTATCGAGATAATTATTCAGAAAGGTATACGAGTCTCTGTGTGAGTTTGCAAGTTCACACTGAAATTAGAAACGGGCCACCAAAGAACTGGAAATAGGAGAGAGAACACTTAAAATTAACTCCATAAAAGGGGTTCCTGTTGTGAAGAAATCTTGATAACTTTTTATCTCAAAGCAGATAGGGCAATTGGTTTCTCTAGGGAGTCTACACAATATTCAGAAGTGGCTGTGAGAAGTGAGAATAAGGAACGATAAAGCAGTGTTTGCATATACTACAGGGATGAAGGCAGAGAGAGGCATTATGCGACTTACAAGAAGAAAGCATTTCTAAGGAGTTTTGTTGCTTTTGGTAGAGAAAGAAAGCATGAAGGAAGGCTAACGTAGTCGTCGACCGATGCCAGGAGCACTTGAGTGAAATTTACCTTTTCTTTTTCTATTAAACACGTCTTCTGCTTAGTCGGGTTGGGTGAGCACAAGGAAATTTACTTTGCATAACATTAGCCTTTAATGTGTAGGGAGAGCAGGGGCAAAAAACAGGAAAAATTACGTCCTGTGAACACAGACTTGTTCTATTTGTATAAAATAATGGGTCAGAACACTGCAGGAGAGAGTACATAAAAGGAAATATTATAAAAGCAGCTAATGTTATGTTCTTTCTAACATTCTATGTAAAAATGGCGTGTGTTGAGATTTACTCGGCGTATGTGATGCCGTGTAGAGTGGATAGAAATCAGGAAAGGAATTTTACAGAGAGAAAGCCAATTCAGATCTGAAAGGAGATGGGATTTATCCACGACAAATGATGGTGGAGTGCATTATGTGTTTCTTTCTAGTTTAATGTGTGTGTGTCTCTGCGTAATATATTTTTTAGGAAGAAATTCTCAAAATTCTTTTTAGTTCTTGGGTACTTGTCAGCAAGAAACAGTGCTTAGGGCCGATTTAAACGGCAGTTATAATGTATTTAAGTGAAAGTTGAGTCTCATGTAAGTTTCTATTTCTGTATTAAGCAAGTATGCTTTCACAAGTCTGAATTTAACAGCAAATAGAAAGGATAGAAGAAAAAAGTACGGTTGGATTGTTGAGTCTTGGGTCCTAGTCAGGTCATTGAGTTAGCAATGAAAAAGGCCTTTTATATTGATTGTTTTATTGCAACTGGGTTTTTCTGCTGTGTACTGATGAGTCATAAGAATTGCTGTAAGAAGTGTAGACTGTCTTTCGATTTCACTGAGCCCTCAATAAAACGGTCAGCAGTAATAATTGAATGCTAAAAAACCACTGAAGACAAATCATCGCCCACATAGCATTAAAATGTGACGACAAAGAGAAAAGTAAAAATATAATAGATTTACTAATTATAGTAAGAACGGAAAGTTTTTGCAAACTTGAGTAACTGTAAACTGTAGAAGAGTCAATTCTAATACAGGTGTGAAAGTTTGGATCACATGAAGCTTCCGCTGAACCTAACAACATTTTAGATGTTAATCATTAATCAAGTAGTATATTATGTATAAGTAGTTTCAAGTAAGTCTTATGTCATGTTATGAATAGGTTTCTGCTACATTTTCGTCTTATTCTATGAATGTATTGAAATAATGGTAAATGTGTCTGTTTGCATGAAAGTGAAGTCTTGTGTAATTGTCAATTGTATTTAAATATTTCAAACTAGAATAAAGATATCTTCTGATCTAAAATAATGCTCTGAGCTTCTGTGGTATTTATATAACAAATTTTATTCACCTATCATTTTATTGCTCCAGACTAGAATGACAATTTATGACACTGACAAAGTAAACAACATATTATTTATAAACTACTACATATTATACTCCAGCAATGAACTTTGGTATTCTGTAAGTCTCATACGCAAACTCCTCATCATAAAAAGGATCGAATTCTAAAGCTATATGATCAATTTCTAAGGCAAATGGACCATCGATTTTTGCTGCAGCAAAACCAACAGATGCTATTCTGTCTAAAGGTATTCTTGCTTGAAGATCTTGAAACCGACCTTTACTTCCGAACACGAATTTGCCAAAAGGAATCTGTGTTACCAAATAAAATAATTCAAGTTTTACATATATTTCTAAAAGACTTTTCTTCGTTAGACTTGCATAATAAACTGACCTTCACATCTTGCCAATAGGGTCCACCTCTAGTGTACAGAAGATAGTGATAGGAATCGTTCCACGTAATATCATAATAACCAGCCGTTGAGATGTTAATCACGTAGGTCCTTCCATCGCCACGTACACGCATCCTCAGGTGAGAATAATCTTCCCAATTCAGGTATGATTTACGGCCAAATGATTTCTATGTATTCAAGCCAATGTCAACTTATTTAACTTCCAATTTAAAAAAAGGTGAAGTTTGTTTGCATGTTACCATATCTTACCATTGGTCTTTCTGAACGCAAAATACAGTATCCCGATGTTTTGACTCTTCCATCTTTGGGTGCTTGGCTATTAACAAATCCATGGAACAGTCCTTTTCCTATCATGAAAAGTAATACTATTTAAAGTTTCCTTCCAACTTGGATTCAAATTATCCTTCTACTGCTGACCTGTAGGACTTCTTATAAATTCACATCTGCTGAATCCCTCATTATGATCACTGTCTGCTAAAGTGAACCACTTTTGAAACGTCTCCTTATTTCGAAAGTCGAATATCTTGTCTTTGTCACCTGCAATAATTCAACAACTACTCGTTTAGAAACTTTTTACAACTAAAACTAAAGGAATAAATTGAGCAAATAAAAGTATGTACCTATCACAAAGTAAATGCTGTCATCCGTAAAACGGTCTTTGATTTCGTGTGCCCATTTGATTGTTTCAGTCCTCAAGTTCTTCAGCCCGTCTTTCAAGCCCCACAGGTTTCTTCTGTTTTTCTGTAATCCATTTCAGTTTTTCACGTCAGATTTTAAAAAAATATAACAAAATATACAGCTTCCTTTCACACATTTGATTTTTTTAGGTTATTTCTTAATATAGATTACTACCTGATCAAATTCTTTATCTAAGTTTTTGTCGTGATACTCTCCTCGAGGGCTAGATTCCCAAAATCGACTCAAGCCGGTGTTCGTGTGAATGCATCGACATTGCCGTGTGTACTTCTCTACTGCAGCTGCTGCAAATGCCACTGGCTCGCTGTTTCTTGTAACAAGTGTAACATTATGTATAATATGCTTGAGCAACATTACACGGTACAAAAATCGGTGAATCGGTTTCTAAAATCAGTGTTAGTTGCAGTTTGTGTTCGTCAGCTCGTCTCTGAAAAATGAAGCTGCGATGATAAACCTTAAGTCTCAAAATATTGATTTGTTTGAATTTCGCGGTCTTTTTGTTTCATTGACAGGACGGAAATTCAAATGACGCGATGAGAAGCCGATTGATTTCTTCTTTCAGCCACGAACCCTCGTGTTAAGAATTCGACAACAAACAATAATTAATTTCGAAACTTGCTCTAGTTGTAAGTAATTCGTAATTAGTTTGCCAGTCAAAAAATAAAACAGCACATTCCACTCGGCGATGGAGACTCCTGGTGAAGATTCCGGGTTTGGGTATGAAGATCCAAGCAATCCAGTTGAAGAAGGGAGTGAAAATGTCAGCGTGAGTTTTATGATATTTCTAAGCATTCTTTAAGTGTATATAAAAAACGTGTAGTAATTATTGGTTGTGGATTTTACCATAATAGTATGGTCAGATACCAGTTGCAGATGAAACTGATGAGGGCATAGAGATAAATCCGTTTCTGTCACAGGCGGATAACCAGCAGAATCAAATGCAGCAGTTTGAGTTAGCACAAGCTGAGCACTTTTTGGAAATGGCTGGTGGTGGAAATCAAGATGAAGGTCAATTAATTGGAGACGGAGGGATGCCCGCTCCAAGAGGAATTATTCCGCCGCACATTCAATTACAAATGGCGCAGCAGGAATATCAGTTCATTGATGGGAATAGAGGAAATGTCGGAATTGCTCACGATCAAGAAAATTTTGTTTTTGAAAATCAGAACAATTTGAATGAAGAAGTTTTGATGCAACAAATGCAGGATGCTGGTGGACCACCAGGAGATGATAATAATAATGATAGGCCTGATGATGTGAACAATAATACGACTGATCCAAATCTGAGACAGCAACAACAACTGATCATGGAACAACAACTTCATCAACAGCAGCAACAAATTCAACAACAGTTGCAGGATGAGCTTCAACAGCAGTTGGAGTCGGAGTTGATTGAACAGCAAAGGCAGCAACAAGAAGAGCAAAGACAGCAGTCATCGGGAGTAGGGGATTCTGTATCAGATGTTAATGAGGATAGTTCTAGTAATCAAGTCGGAATGGTTACGAGCAATGGGGATTCGAGTGACCCAAAAGATAAGCGTAAGAAGAAGAAAAAGAAAAAGAAGAACAGAAACGAGGGTGTGAATATTGGGGATGGAATTAAACTTGAAGGAGGTTTGGGAGCGAAAAAGGAAACTGATGATCAAGATGAAAATGATCAACCAGGAGAAGCTGTTGTGGAAGTGGAGTAAGGAATTCATGTTGTAAGCAACGCGTTTTTATGTGCTCAGTTAATAATTGTATTTTGAAATTTAGGTACGTTGCTGAAAAACTGGAGTTGAGCGTTTTTGATCCGATGTATCGCGCTTTCGCAAATGTTTTCGAAAATTTTCGAATAAGTGATCTTTCTTCTAGAAAAAATCTCGAGGAAGAATTAAAACTCAAACAAGAAGCTGATGCTGCGGTCAACTTGAAGAAAGTTCCAAAAATCGATTTGGACGATGATGATTTAGAGGTGAATGATCATTTCAGTAATTAAATCTATGATCATTTCATGATGTTGTGAAGTTCATCACTGAACTGACTTTTTCATTACAGAAAAAAGAAGATGAGAAGCCTAAACTTTCCAAGCGGAAGTTGAAAAAGCTTACTCGTTTATCTGTTGCCGATTTGAAGCAAGTTGTTCCTCGTCCTGATGTAGTAGAAATGCATGATGTCACTGCTAAGGATCCTAAATTATTGGTGCACCTGAAGGCATACCGAAATACCGTCCCTGTACCAAGACATTGGTGTTATAAACGAAAGGTTTGTGTGACTTAATCTAAACCGTTCATTGCTTTTCAATAACATAATTTAATTTTTACAGTATTTGCAAGGGAAACGAGGAATCGAGAAGCCTCCTTTTGATCTACCTGGATTTATTAAGAAGACAGGTATTATGGAAATGAGAGCTGCTTTAGCAGAAAAAGAAGATCAGAAGTCATTGAAGACTAAGATGAGGGAAAGAATACGACCCAAAATGGGAAAAATTGACATAGATTATCAGAAACTTCATGACGCATTCTTCAAGTAAGTTTAAGTGTCTAATAATGCCGAGGCAAGTCTCATTCCATCTATTGTATGGATTATTAAATTGTACATTTGGAATAATTTTAACTTGCAGATGGCAAACCAAACCAAAAATGACCATTCATGGAGATCTTTATTATGAGGGGAAAGAGTTCGAAACCAGAATGAAAGATAAGAAACCGGGAGAGCTATCTGATGACTTGAGGACTGCCTTAGGAATGCCAATAGGACCTAATGCGAATAAAGTACCTCCTCCCTGGCTTATTGCCATGCAAAGGTCATTTTACAAGTCTTCTGTGATTCCTTTGAAATTTTTCAATCTGAAATATTAACTTAAGTCTTCATGATTAGGTACGGACCTCCGCCGTCGTATCCTCATCTGAAAATTCCAGGTCTGAATGCACCAATTCCGGAAAGTTGCAGTTTTGGTTACCATGCTGGGGGATGGGGGAAACCTCCTGTCGATGAATTCGGTCGACCTTTATATGGTGATGTCTTTGGAGTGATGACAAACGATCCTTTGGTAAAATCTTAATTAGTTTAAGACTTGTTTAATTGATTGTTTCATTTTCATCTGATAACTATTTACTAATTAGGGAGTAAATGAAGAAGAGTACATTGAGAAGGGACGTTGGGGTGAACTTGAATCGGAAGAGGAAGAAGAGTCAAGTGAGGAAGAGGAGGAAGAAGAAGAAAAAGAAGATGAGGAGCCTTCTGAAAGTGCTGAAGAAAGCGGACTGCAAACTCCTGCGGAAGGAATGGCTACGCCTTCTGGATTTTCTAGTGTTCCGGCAGGTTTAGAAACGCCTGAACTTATTGAGTTGAGGAAAAGACGTATCGAACAAGATATGGAAGGGTACGTTATTATGAAAATAGTTATATTTTGTGTTAGTTGTACTATTGAATATATTGACGTATTTGAGTGTAATGATTTAGTGGCGACACTCCAGCGGCGCTGTACACTGTTCTTCCTGAAAAACGGGTGGATAGAATATCTGGAGCAATGATGGCATCAACTCACGTGTATGACTTGGGCGTGGCAAAGGAAAAATCTAAACCTTATGGCATTAAAGATTCAAGTGCCGTTGAGTTAGCATTGGATCCTTCTGAGTTGGATATGGTTGACACAGCAGCAATGGAAGCGCGATACGAACAGACTTTGAAAGAAAAACAGGCATATAATCAAGGAGAAGACCTCTCAGACATGGTAGCTGAGCACACGGCTAAGCAAAAGGTTCGTTGCAATTAGGTTTTGTAATTCTGATACTCTTTCAAGGCTTATATATAAACGTGTAATTTTTCAGAATAAGAGGAAACGTCAGATGCAACAGCAGGATGTCAAAAAGGGTGCCAAGAAACAGAAGGAATTCAAGTTTTGAACCAGCTTCTCAACCTCTCACCATACTTATTATTTATTGATTTTCGTAACAGCTTACACAATTTTATATCTGTATCAACTCATTTTTTTAAGAATTAGATGTGTACAGTAAATAAATAGATTTTATTCATGTGTCCCGTTAACACGCATTTGGACACTACCAAAATTGAATCTGATCATTTTACTTTTCAACCAAGACCCAAGTGGCTCAAAAAAGAATTACCCGGCCCGACTCCTACCCACTTGTTCCCCACTTTACTAGCCTCCGTCTAATTCATCTCACCGCAAGCCAGCCTGCGTTACCGTCCCCCTGACTCATGGTAGGGTTACTTTTCCGAGCCGATTCAAGTGCGTCTTTCAACCAAAGGAAAAATCGCGATTCAAACATGGGGTAACAAAACAATTTATTTCATAGCTACTGTAAAAATACGTACAGCGTTGACATAACTAGTATAATATAATTTGTAAGTATAATTAAACAGTAAAATCCCCGAAAACAAAGCGTAGAAGAACTAAAAAAGGGAAAGCCAGCAAGTTCCTCATCGTAGCAATCAGTCCTTGTTTCAAAGTATTACTCAAGATACTTAGATAAGATCAGCAACTGCAAGAATTAATTAGAAGGGTTAATTATCACAATTATAGGAATCTTTAATTCAATAAACATACTTACCGTTCATAGGCATTTCATCAATCTGAGTGGAGTAGTACTGTTCAATATCCCTGAGAATTCGAATATCATCTTCCTTGACGAAATTGATAGCAACACCTTTGCGGCCAAAACGACCTGAGCGACCAATTCTGGAAACAATACAGCAAACCATTAGAAACGATTCGCCTAAATAAATTAAAACTTTCTCAATTTTACCTGTGAATGTACAATTCTCGATTGTTTGGGAGGTCGTAATTGATGACCAGAGACACTTGCTGCACATCAATACCTCGTGCCCAAACATCAGTTGTAATCAAGACTCGTCTGAAACATAACACCATACAACTCTAACTTTGTTGAAAATAATTCAGTTAGTCAAAGATTAGGATGACTTACGTAGCTTGGTTGCGGAACTCCTTCATAATAGCATCTCGCTCTTTCTGAGGCATCTCGCCATGCATTGATGAAACTGTAAAGTTGCTCTCTTTCATTTTCTCAGCCAACCAATCCACCTACAAAATTAGTAAAAACAATCCCTTGGTGTTTATTCTGTACACAGACATTCAAATGCCTTCGACCATTATTCAGGTTTCTAAGTTTACCTTTCGTTTAGTGTTACAGAAGATGACAGCTTGGGTGATGGTTAAAGTGTCGTACAAATCACACAATGTATCGAATTTCCATTCTTCTCTTTCAACTGCAACAAAGAACTGCTTGATACCTTCAAGTGTCAATTCATCACGCTTGACAAGAATCCTAATGGGATCGGACATGAACTTGCTTGTCATCTCCAAAATCTCATGAGGCAAAGTAGCGGATACTAGAACAACCTAAAATTAAACAATTTTTGTTGTAAAGTTATGCTGCCTAATGTTAATGATGAAATAGTATTTTAAGTTTAAAACTCGTAAGACTATGCAAAACTAACTTGAGTTGAAGGCGGAAGGTACCGGTAGACATCATAAATCTGCTCCTTGAAACCCTTGTTCAGCATTTCATCGGCTTCATCCAAAACGAGCATTTTAATTGCCCGAGTCCTCAAACATTTTCGTCGAATCATATCTGAAACATTAAATGACGATAATGATACAATCCTGTTATTGTTCCATTAAGACTTCAAGATAAACCAGTTTTATTGCTTACCGAATACACGTCCAGGTGTTCCAGAGACAACATGTTGACCGTAGTCAAGTTTGCGAATATCTTCGCCAAGATTAGTACCACCAATACAAGCATGACATTGAACATTCATGTAATCGCCAAGAGCCAAAATGACCTTTTGAATTTGCACAGCCAGTTCCCTAGTGGGTGACAACACCAAGCATTGCGTTTCCCTCTGAGTAGTGTCAATTGACTGAAGAATTCCAATCGAGAAAGTAGCAGTTTTTCCCGTTCCAGATTGTGCTTGAGCGATAACATCTCTTCCCTTTACAATCGGCTTAATCGCTCGCTGTTGAATTGCCGATGGCTTATCGAATCCTAAATATTACGTTAACAAAACCGTAGTGGTGAGCCCGTATACTAATTACTATACTCTTATTATAATTAATAGTAGTAGTAAAAAAACCTATTTTAAATTTTAACACCTTACCATAACCAAATATCCCACGAAGCAAGTCCTCCTTGAGGCTCATTGAATCGAAGGTCTTGATGACCTCCACATTGTCGCTCGTTTCAAACTCGACATTAGCCAAGTCATCCAACTCTGCTTCGACCACTCGCCTCCTCGAAGTTGACGCTGCCATTCTGCTTGCTATCAAGTCAGGGGAAGTTTCGAATTTTTAAAAACTTGTTTTTGTTTCTATCCGACGACAAAGACGACTCGTTCACGCTGGAGCTGACGAGGAAAAGACGAAGGAAACGGAGAAGGCGAGAGGTTTTGAAGTGCGCGCCTTCCAGAACGCTCTCGTAGTTTGAGTCAGGCACGTGATTTACTCTGGTCCCTCAAAGGTGGCGGGGCTTCCTTTACTCTACTTCGCGCGCTTTGTTGTCCACAGTCCCACGTTACCCCGGTGTATATAATATGGGTTTCTCACTTTCGCCTCTCCTTTGGCAGGCCCCAGGAGTTATTACTCGTCAACATAGGTGACGGTACTTGCTCGTCTCGACCTCGTGCGCTTTATATTCATAGTCCGTTCCATTCAACTGAAGTCTAAATTAGTAAAGACCATGTAGAGACAGTAGTCGTCCGTGTTGCAGTATGCCCGTACGTGGGTTTTTTGATGTCGCCTCATCATCTCCAGAATAAAGTAAAATTATTTACTATAATGTGGTTTCCGCGACTAGAATTTCCAGTTTCCAGTGATTTCCATCCACACGTAGAATGATGACCTGCATGTCTATGGAGTGTTTGGTTTCCTAATGAAATGCTTAGAATTGGAGCAGAAGAGGCAGGGACGCAGAAAAGCCGTTGAGGAGTTTTCGGTAGTGTCATAAAAATCTCATTGTAGAGTGATATATATTATTGATGAATCTTAAGTCGCAAAAGATGTCGATTTTGTAAGCAGTGTGCATTATGGTATGATAAGCGTCAATGTCAGATGTAGTGTAGGTCAATCTTTATCGATCTCTTGACATGAAGATTAATAAGGAGAGGGTTCATTTCCTTATTTATGGGTTTAAGTTTTTTTATTGTAGAGCTTGGACTATCTGGATGACGAAGGGGATCACTTCTAGTGAGGTCGTAATGAAAATAGAACTTGTGAGTGCTGCGATTGACCGACGACTGAATTTGGGTTAAATAATGGGTAATTGAAAAATGCAAATGCAATTTAATAAGAAGCATGGCACCCGTGGAATGTATGTCTGTTTGAATTGTGTCCGACTTAACCGTCTGTAACTATCAGAACAAGTTTAATATGCTTCTCAGCAAAAGTCTTAAAGATGTTGAACGAAAGACAAGGTCCTTTCTAAATTGCATTGATGATGATGTGTACATTACGTAAATAAGTGATAGATTGTGTTTTTTAAAAGTAGCGTGTTTTACTGTTTTGGCTATTAAAGACTGCTGCTTGATACTTGATCGCTTTGACATCCTGGTGTGGTGATCTCTCCTGTGTGCTGAACCTGACGCTCAATCGATAGGTTTACAACCATTATAAAGTTGTTTTTATGAAGTGGAAGAACTCACCACCAGCTCTTTCTATACATGCATGTAAACGTCCTTATAATTTGATCTCTACGAACAATTCATGAGCTCAACAACGGTAGGAAAAACGAGTATTTCAAGTGCTTTACTAATACATTTCTTTTGACTTGTGAACTCTGATACTTGTTTTCTGTTTAGCTTACACAGAAGAAGTAAATCAATGTATTATTATTCATGCCTTAAAGCTTCAAAGTTAAGAAAAGATATCAGATGAATTATGACGGGATGTGTATGTGTTATAAGCGTTGTAACTGTTTTGAAGTTTTAGACTAATCAATAATTTTGGAATTTAAGCCTCGAGCTTCCACTGATATTGACATTCTATACGTAAACAAGAATGAAACAACATTTCTTGAAATTATTTTGAGACGTATGTTTGTAATAGGATGATTTGTTATGCAATCGGTATCAGTGCTGAAGAAGCAAATTCGCCTACAAGCGTAGTAGGTTTACTTTTGCGTTAGCTTGAAATATATCGTGAAAAGAGTAGTATTGAGATAATAGTTTCATTTCGTATCTCCAACTATTTTCAAATTATTGTGGTTTTAGCATTTCATTAAGGAATAGATTTTAGCTAATCTATAAGCACTAAGCACTGTCAACTGTGTATGAGACAGGAATAGAGAAACATTTAGTCCTTCTTTTTTCCATTACTGGTCATCCTCAGTCTAACAAATGTGGAGATCGTAGGGCATCTTTCGTATGTATTATGCTTAGGTTGTTCTAATATGTCTTTCTTCAATGCGGGTTTCCAGATGTCGGAATTTCTTCAGCTGTGGATGTGGAAGCTGGTGTGGCACGGGTTCACACACGAGCCTTTCAGTCATGAGTAACAGATGAATTAACTACCCAAGATCCGGTCTATCATCTTCAAGACAAGATTCCTTTCTTTTGAATGTGAACTAGGGGACGACAATTTATGTGCCCTTGCTTTATTATAAAAAGTAAGCTGCACTTTTAACTCACATCAGTATGTAAGTAGCATGGTTTCTCATCCCCATCTTTCCTGTCCATGCTTTTAATGCATATGAATATATAAAGCGATGTGTGTGTGTGTGTGTACAAGTTTACTTCTCAGCATCGAAATCTGTTTTTTAGAACAGGTAAACCTGTATATAAGTATATATATAGAGATTAGACGTGTGTGCAGTATATGGCGTTAGAGTGTATGCTACTATTGAATCATACTACAGAAGACCGATGAAAAATCCACTCTTCGTGAAGGTGTCTGTGATCTTCAGAGTGACGAGTGTTCAAGCAGCAATGTGTCTTCAGTTTGTATATCTAAATGTATCTATACGTATATAAATAATATATAGGGTGAACCAGAAATAGATATGTGGAGAAGCCTGTTCCCCATAAGCAATAGCATGGTGAAATTGAAGTAGTTATGGGAATACATATCTATTTCTGGTTCACCCTGTATATATAGATAAGTCTTGGCTGCTGCATTCTCCATCGCCGCTTGCTTAATGTGGTTGCGGCTATTATTTACTACTTACTAGCCATCGGGGCCCGTGAAACGGGCCATCGGAACGCTGGTCAGCGTTCCGATGAGAATGAGGACATGATTAGGAGAAATTTTAAATTGCTTTAACTGAGAATAACAGATCTCGCGCCCGT
>Ga0194135_10000258_pt1 | contig 30576 bp, 18 predicted proteins | sample LitLau_LLRF_2013_FD_134024 | JGI IMG/M metagenome (GOLD analysis project Ga0194135, IMG submission 134024) | Freshwater sediment microbial communities in response to fracking from North America - Little Laurel Run_MetaG_LLRF_2013 (version 2) | ecosystem: Environmental > Aquatic > Freshwater >... | reverse complement strand
GTCTGAGCGTGGGTGTTTGTAAACTAATGAATAGTTGAAGACGTTTCTACGAAGATCAATTAAACTCCCGAAGAAAGTTTGTTTCTTCTCTCATCCTTTGATTTGAACGTTTGAGTCTTATTCTTCTTCTTCTTCTGTACTTTCTCCATAAGCTATGCACATAAAGTTAAAGCAAGCTACCAAAGCTAAAAGGCTAAAACTCTCTCTATAGGACTAAAACTCAATTAACTTGAAGTTTAAATTAGGCAAATGATTTACTTGTTACTTGAGCAGACTTATTATTATTATACATATATACAATATATGCATATAATATGTCGAGTAACTAAACACAATTTATAATACACATATTGGGTTTCATTTTAATTTGCTCAACAAGCTTCGCGAATTACAAGCTAATGTATATGAATCATCAGTCTATATAATTTATATTTTGTAGATCAGATGTAAAGATATATATCGTCACTTCCACCCTTTGATGAGACTCATTGAACAATTACTCCTTTTATTACAGTTTTCCAGACGCGTTCAAAGTTGAACGAATGCGTTCGAAATGTCAAACAACCTTGACTTTAACTTAAAATAATCTTCTACGTAACAACATCCATATTCTTTTCGTATTGTTTTACTTTCCTGTTTCAGGTGCACTTTACTCAATCAATTAAAACTTTTTGGAGAAGACGTCCAAATAAGATCTTTCCAAGAAGTTAAAATAATATTCCTCTTTTGTATTATTATCTCCATATACTCAATCCTCCCTTGAATCTCTTATTATTATTTATCGAAAATTTTCTGTCACAATCTTAATATCCATAAAAGCCTGCTAATCATTTTAGAAGCTTAGCTTTCTTTCCTCTGAAAACGTTTATCATTTAAGAGCCTTATAGAAATGTTTTGTAACTCCAAAATCCAACTTTCTAATAGTTTCTATAATGAGGAAAGTCTTCATCTACACAAATAACAAAAAACTACACCACACAAGCAAGTGAATATTTCATGGGCATCACATTTAACCATGAAGAAATGACATCACACAAGACTTATGAAAGAACGAGAGAGAAAGTGAGAGATGCCATCGTTATTTATTAACACCCTTTTCCCCGAATTATATGTACATATATATATCTATCTATCTATCTACTTTGGTTGATCCACTTGACTCACTAATTCAATCAACCTCATCAACCAAAACACATCTCTCTCTGGCACACAATCTCCTTCTCCCGTCAAAGATAACCATCATCTATCATTCCTACCGCTCATCATCCTCATTTTCCCTACGGGGAATATCCTCTCGCCAAGTTTTCAACCTACTCGTCATCATCACTCTCTCTTTAACTTTACATAAATCTCTGGGAACAACTCTTTAATAAAGAATTACACGAAATTTAGAGTTACACAACTTTCTCTCCTTTCTAATTCAACTGAACCGTCTCACACAATTTGCACACGGTTCAAGAAATAAGACACACACACATGGAACATGAGAACTAATGAGGAAACCACGAGGAGAGCTCATAGACAGAGAGAGTTAATCTCTATACAAACACATAAAATACATTTTGAGAGTTACTTGCTATACCTGAGATGTAGGAATTACAAGAAGGAACATAACACACGAGGGAACATACATAAATGTGTAAGATGTATAAGAAGATATAGTTGCTCAAAGAAAAGAGACGATATCACGCAGAGAGAGAGAGAGAGAGTTGCAATGTGTTCTGTAGTTAGTTGGCCATAATAATCATAATTCGATCGGAAGAAGAACTTTGGGGAACTTTGTGTTATTACGGAAAGGTCTCATGTATTTCCTTGTGAGTGAATGTTTGGAATTGGAATATACCCACTGAGAGTATTATCATTGAATGATCCTGTGTATGTGGATCGTGTTCATTGAGTCAAGAACTGAGCTTGAGGATTGTGATTAGATGAGATACATAGAAAGCAAGAGAGACTACGTGTATATATAAAATGATAGTCTTTATCCAGAGAGTCCACACGCAACCCAACCAAAAGAGTCTTTAGACTTGAGCTAAATTTAGCTTGAGAGAGAGAGAGTGTGTGTGTCGATGGAGCATATAGTATAATAATATATAGAAGAAGTCTTACAAGCATCAGCAGGTAAGGAGAAATGTTATCTATATGGGATGACGTCATTTCAAACTCAACTTTCACACTTACAATAAGTTGTGTCCGCGTTGAAAGTTGGAGAAAGGAAAGAAGAGTCTTTCTTTTTGAATTATCAATGAAGTGGTGTAGTCTACGACGATGATTCTCTACTTTCTCCCAAAACTTTCTTCTCAACGTGCGAGAGAGAGATCTTTTCTAGATTTCTTCTGTATATAAAGATACCAGCAGAAATATCACACACACACAATGCAACATTACTTTATACTTTATATATATCCAGATACGAAGTGCGAGAAAGTAACTCTACATTACACTCCCACACCGACAGATCTTTTCACTTTTCACCAGGTACATTTAAACTTCAACTTCACTTTAAGCTCTGAGAAAAAAGAGGTTTTGTATTGGAATGACAGAAATCAATAAAAGATAAAAATACAGTCACACACCACATATATATAAATTGACGTTGGTAATAACCAAACTATACGGACATGCATATATATAAATATATTGTTCTTCGTTGCGAGAAACACTCTTAGTCGTGTGTGCGGTTTGTTTGTAGGGTGAAAGTAATACGCCTCAGATGGAAATACTTTCTTCTTCCTCTGTTTGAATACAAAACAGATTTTTTACAAGCATTTTACCGACTCACCCGTCGTCCCTTTACATTTTACACAACATACACGAGAACTGCTGCTGCTGCACCAGCTCCGTTCTCAGTACATTATTGTTGTCGTTCCGAGAAACGACCAAACCAAATAAATATATACGGGCTCACGTCTCCCCATTTATAACAATGTCTTTGCACATATTTGAACTTCTGGGCAATTAAACTCTCTTCTTTAGCTTTCTCATGTCAAACTAGTCAAACTTTCACCACGGCAAACCAGCAGGAACAAAAATGCACACAGTCCCATATACTCCCATATTTATATATATATATGTATATATATCAACTCCCAAGTCCCAACTATTCCAATCGCTCAGTCTTTCTCTCCAGATCTTAATATGCAAGTGTACATATATTTCCGTTATTCAATTTTCCCGGATACAAACCATATAAATTGTTTTCATAAGTATTTGCGTAGGAAGAGATGAAGTCTTACAAAGATCCATGAGGCAAAGTGTCAATAAATTTCACTTGACAAAGTTAATTGATTGGCTATTTTTAAAACAAACACGTACACACACTCTCTGGATAACAATGGAATATCAAAAGTTTTCTCATTTTAATAAACGCTTCACAGACATATATGTAAGGCATCAGTTGAGGAATATAACCTAGTTTGATGACTAAAATAGCTTAAGCGAACGCTTTGGGATTCCACAGGGAGATTTCGGATTCGACGAGAATATTTGATTTGTGTATACTGCCATGGCCATGCACATAAACATTAGACAGGAGGAATTAGGAATAAGGAACACAACACACAATGCGCGTCATTTCCTTAATCATATAATTCACAATTTCTACATTAATGAACAGTCAAAATTTGGACTATTGATTAGAGAAATAAATTCATCTCATGTGTACCTATGGCTGTGTATGTGTGATCAACTCTTACATGTATACATACACAGCTTCCTCCTTTATTTCCCCATTCATATCACTCTTAATGAATGAAACCTCTCCAAACAAACTCTTCGCTCTATTTCTGTCGACTGCTGTCAGGGAAAGCAAATCAAAGGATATTAATTAAGCACTCACTTGTAATCTCGTGTGTGTGCTTGTGATTCATTCAAAAAGACACTTTTCATTATAACTTAAGTCTATTACAGCTGTCACACTTCGACACTTCTCGCCTTTTCTGTATTCCTACATTCATTTAATCGTTTCTTTTCCCCTTGTGTGTTTTTGCAGCTGGGGTCGTAGGTGAAAAATCATCAGACACGTCTGGAGATGATGATGGAGAATCCTCAGGGGAATCTTTCTGGCATTCAGAACCCCTGGACACCAATCATCTTGGTCTGTGGGAGGATTCGTCACACATATCCAATATCAATTCACCAGCAGCACCAGATGAAACATACAAATCGTCTGGTCCTGACGGGTTAGCTGATAATAACGATGCTAACCACAACGAGCAGACTTACGATGTAAGAGATGCTGAAGATGAGTTTTTGATTACTAACAAGTAGAAGAAGAAGAACAAGATGATGAGTTGACCCACGGCGCATAAATAACCTCAGGTGTATGTATGTATATATACATATACCTGCTTCAATTTAATTAAGGATTCTCTCGCTTATACATATATCCATGTATATATCCACTCTTATCATAAATATGATACACACATACCTAAATATGCATATTAGAAGGGAAAGGCAAAGAAACCAAAACTATCAACAAGAACAAACCGTATCAAATGAACATATGAAAAGAAATCAAGAATGTAATTGATTCTCAAGGTATATTAAACCATATGAAGCCCATTATATACTTTCATTTATTTACTAAGAAAACTATTAACTATCAATCCCCTTCAACTAGACTACTGATGAAACTGTCTGTATAATAATAAGATGTTTAAGCAAACAACATAGTATTTACAAAAATTAACGTAGTGTAAGTTGTAACGTGAAATCTTCCACTGGAAACCAGACAATACTGGATGGCACAGTGTGTGTGTGTATTTATTAACACACACTGTGAGTGATGGAATATTTGGTATACAATTTTGAACAAATAATGACAAAGAAACTTTTAAAGAACTAATATACATAAATATGTATAAAATACGTTATTAAAAAAATAAATGGATCTAATGTGTAACAAACAAGTTTAATAGAGTAAAATTGTTAATTATAATTTACACCTGTGAAACTCACTCACACTCACTCGTCACTGTGTGTATAACTATATAAAAGTAAATTAAAACTTGGGAGAGCAGAACTGGAACTGTACATGTAAACGGATGACAATATATAAAACAAAGATTTCCTATTCTTCAGCAGTCAATTCATCTAATCTTATATAGAACAATCTCCCTCTTTCGATCTTTAATTAATTTTACAGATTCATTATACATAGGTATATCTATATGTAGGTATAGGTGTTTAGTTAATCAATCATCATCGTTATTCGTGTGTGATACATAAAAACATTTCAAAAATGTGAAAATACTTAAAAAGTTGCATTCACCATATTCTTCAGGAGGAAGAGGAGCAAGCAGTGTTGTTAATGTTGAAGAGGAAATAAGAAATGAATTAATATATTGCGGCCGGCGTTCTTTAAAAATCATATTTTCTTGCCTTTAGGAGACAATAAAATGTTTATAGATGTTTAAGACAGAGTTACTAAGCAGGAGCAAGTACTATTTAAATCAAATTCACTTGCTAAACCACACACTACATAGAGAAATACATATTATGCATATGAATAAACAGTCGGTATTCAATTTACGTCCTTCTTTTATCTCCGTGTACTTAAGAGTAAAGCTGGAAATTCAGTTTTTAGTTAATGTAATAATATATTGTGCTAATTGAACTATATTTGAGCAGAACTATATTATTATAGCTTCTCAGAATCTTCTTAAAAAATTAAGTTAGTTACATTTGTACTTAAATTATATATAATTTAATTTAATGTCATATTTATTATCATTGTTGAGGACTATTTGCCGGTAAATTATGACAATATATTGTAAACGATACATAGATATATATTAGCATATGAAATATTTTAAACTCTCACTTGTTGTAATGGTATCGCAAATATTCGCTAAATTGTGATCCTTGAAATACATTTGATGTTTTACTTGTAAGGAATGCAATGACGATGTGCAGTGCAGTAGAGCCAGAGGTACTAAAAACTAATTAATTGTTATGTAAGAATAAATATCCTCATCTTGATTTCATTTATTCATAATTCTATAATCAAAACTCTCCCTTCAAACAGGCCTCATTCATTCAAACTTATTAAATTGGCAAATTCTTCATATCAGACAACAATTTTTCGTATTGAGTTACACGATTAAACGACACGTCGTGTATCAGTTGGTTACACGTTAATCTAGACGCATATATGACTGACCTCATTTTTTTTAAATGGAAAAGTACACCCTAATCTTACCCACTCTCTTTAATTACCCTTGTACATAAATGTATATCTGTATTATTTGTATTAATATTATCGACTGAAAAATATCCCTAACGGCTAATTCGATAAATAAAAAATAAACCACAATACAAGAAATATAAACTGAAGAATTAAATTGAAACTAAATTATTAAAGAAAGATATAAAAGTCGGAAAAGGTTATTCATGAATCATTTTATCAGTTGAAAAAAAGTGACTATAATTAAATTTAAAGTAGCTGATAGTTTAAATAGTAAAAGAATTATTATCAAGGTAATTATAATTTATATTGATATAATAAAATTTCACATTGGTTGAGATCGATGTGACTTTCTGACTTGATTGAAATATGCAGAGCCCATGGAGAAGAAGAAAAGTAAAGGAGCTGTGTGTCTACTTCTGTGAAACTTATTCATTATTATTGTTAAACACAATGAAGGTATTTGTTGAATAGTTTGACTATATAGACTCCGTCGTACTACTTTAAACTTTAATATATTCATTTCAATTTGTATTATAACTTACTGTAATCAACAAAAACTGTGAAATTTCGACAATGAGAATTAAAATCTATCTGTGTTAGAAGTGATATAATAACCAGCCCTTGTGTTCACTCTTGTTGCATTTGATTTGCATACAAAATATCACACTTTCATACCTTTTGCAAATTGTACATATTTTTGACATTTCATTTCCAGCATGACCAGCAATAATATCATTCTAAAAATATAGGATGACCTTTATTTGTTACCAATAAAGCCTCTGCAGTTCATAGTTCACATTTTATGCACACCTGAGGCTTATTCTGAAATCTAATCCATCCAAAGTATCCACAATACCATAGTCGTCAATTCTACTGACGAATTCGTGAGACTTCGATAAGGATAATCGAGGATGAATTGTGAAGCCCTCAGAGACATCAAATGGTAAAAGCTTGCAAAGAGAACGAGGAGAAAGCAAAAGAGAAAGCACAGGGGGCAGGAGAGCTCTCGAATCCCACAAATGTCTTGTCTGATTACGAAGAAACTTGAAACTATTTGAGGTTAGAAGTAGAGTGGCACTGGCTCACACTATCTAGCACACCAAACTACTCTAGCATTTTCTCTTATTTCCCCCTGTGGATATCCCTGTGGATCATTTACAGAAACTCCTGTCACTCCAAAACTGTAGCTAATTCCAATCATTACACATAACACATAACAGAACAAAAATCCCGAGCATTAAAATCTTCCAAGCTCCTCTACTGCCAATCCCGTTTTTAACTTGAATATAAATACCTAAATCCCTTGACATACAATTCAATCCAGAACGAGTTTCGCAATTAGTAATTATATACCTGTCCTATAAGGGAAATCGATGTCTCTAAAACAACTTTAACCTCGATGTTTTAACAACAAATTAATTATTTGATGTTTGACATTTTTGTCATTAAATTACTTGTTAATACCACCAACTTCTATTTTTCTCTCTTGTTTATATTATGTCAGCCTTTAATAATTCTCCCAGTATCACGTAATAACCACCGCAGGGCTGTTTGTATATGATCGTGTGTTGATTCCTCATGTAAACATTCATTAAACTTTTCTTTTGACAGCCAAAAAACACAAGAAGGAACTAAAAGCAACGATATTTTACTCATGAGGCAGCAACAAAGCGATAGTGAACACTTATACAACCACACTTGACTATATTTCACAATACACCGATCTTATATATGTGTCTGTGTGTCTTATAAACCTTCTAACTCGTAATAACTCTTGCATATAACTCTCGTTTGTGTATGTTTGTGCAAGTATAAACCATGTTCACCATCCTACAAACTTGAAACTATGGACTAGAATGTAGAATGGACTTAAATCTTAAATGAGCCGATGATGATACTGCGAGAAAGAAAACCCACCCGAAGAAAGCTCTCTGACTTCGAATGAGCTAAAGCAAAGAAGCAGAGTGAAAGTATAAAAAGAACAGGGACTCCGAGCGAAGTCTCCCAGTTTGGTGCAAACCTACGAACAACCAACACTCAACTCAACCTAGGCGAGCAATTCGCAAGAGCCGGAATCCGGAACTTTTCAGATAACTTTATGAATTTCATGGTGGATTAATTTTGTGGACACTAAACGTTCAACGTAGATTAATAATACAAAATATATCTGTTCGACATTTATTTTACCAAAGTGCGTGACAAACCTCACAATCTGAACTTGAAGGTTTTTGAATTTTAAACCTAGAATTCAATCCCAGTGTTACTTTTTAGTTTTTCCTGAACTTTACACAACACCCAGGACTTGACTTCTCCCACACACAATTGAATTCGAGTAATTGTATGAGAATAACTTCAACTTCTGCGGAGTGATCTCATCAAAAATCCACCCTTGCTTGTAAAAACAAGACACAACTCAAAACTGAATGGAAATTTGAGACTATTTAAAAAAGTAAGTGTTTTATGATACTTTAAGCGTGAACTTATTATTAATTAGTACATAGGACAATTAAAACGAGAAGAATTTTTGTTTTCTTTCTTTCTTTCCACTCTACATGATTCCTAGAGGTTTTCCTTTCATTTATTTAACTTTTACCTGCAAAATTATTATCCACTTTGAGCTTTCAATTGTACAACACTACCTCGTACTAAATGTTTTACACAATTTCATATCACAAACGAACTGTCCTTTCTCCTTGTCTATTGCGAGCCTCATGTGATTGATCATTTGTTGTTTGTTCCCCGTGTTACAAACAAAAGTATATTAAAAAATTTGAAGGCGTAATATGACACACCTATCCCAGACACTCCTACAATGTGAGACTCTTACACTCCAATTATTCTTAAGAATAGGAAAGTAATAATTACAAAACATACTTTCGTTACTTTCGTAGATTGCTTCTGATTGATTAATTGACTAACAAATAGCATGACTTATTATTGCACCACCTCTACCCACACACACGCGTATAGATTACATTTATACAGAATGTGATATGGATTATAAGCTAAAGAGTTAAACTCGCAATAAATGAATAAACCTCGTGTGATATATTTTACCCCAAATAAGAATAAGGTAGATTTGCGAGAAAGTTTATTCATTCACTTTCTGTGTGTGTGTGTGTGTGTGTGTGCAGATTCAATCAAGGTATTAGTGTAGTAGGTAGCGCCTTGAGCAAAATGTGCAAATTAGTTCGCACAATTCAACATGTCAAGGCACAATCAGAACTATCAGAAATAAAGAACTTTTTGCTCGTTCTACTCTCGTAGAATTCATCATCATCATCATCAGTTTCATGTAGTCCGCAAATTTTGTCGTGTATAATTAAATGTCCCTAAATATGTGAACACTGTATGCTGCGTGTGTAAAATTTCGCATGGAATTTTACATTCCAATTCTTTTGACTTTTCACGACAATTCCTTGAAATCCTCTTCGTTCCATAATCACTGTAACGTGACTAATTATTATATATATGTATGTACATTCGTATTCACGTATTCATTATAAAATTCAACTGAATTCGCGGTATCCTATCCTGCTTTGTTTCCTTTTTCTTCTCATGTGTTAAACTAACTTTAGCAGCTCATTAACAGTTGTACGCGAATTCTAGAGGTTACATGAATATTGAATCCTACGACGTGTTTTGCCATGAACTTGAATTGATTTCAAGTTAGATATTGTTATAATAATTAGGGACACGACAATCAATATATTAATTACTCTTATTAGGTTGTATAAACTGTTCTACTATATACATTATTGGCATTGTTATATCTTTATTATTATATTTATTAAGTTAAGTAGATAGCTTTGAATTTTACATTTCAAAATCCCTCCCTAGCTCCTCAACCAAATACTTACGATTATCTAGCTTTGAATATACATTATTGTACTGATCAATATAATCACAATCTACCTTAACCCGAATAGTCGCCATCCTTCCTCCGTATTGTTAACTCCAGAAGAATATTATAATAACATAGTAAGCCTTTAAAAACCAGATTTTGCGAAATAGAAAATCATCTATTTAATCATTGATCGCTTGTATTTCAAAAGTTCAAACATAATAATACAAAGTAAGGTATCCGTGCACAATATATACATTCCTTACTTTCTGAACATACCTGGTCTCTAAAATCTAAAATTTCTCATTAATAATTCAATACCCATGTTTATAAACCCAAACATTGTTATTTTACAAACTGAGACTCGTATTTATAAAGGAGAGTAAGTTTCATGTTCTATAAAACCTTTATATTCAGCTTACACAATATCACTACTTCACTATACAGTAGAATAATATCTGATTCCAAACACCCCAAATATTTCACAATTTCCTCATGATAACAATATTAAACTCAGAGGCCATGTTGACCATGTTTTGAAATATTGAGACCAAAACACATTTTTCATTTCTCTGTTATTATCTTCACATAGTGTAATCATATAATCGCAATATCGCTGTTGTTGACGAACACAACTACCTATACGTTTGAATCTACATTTATAGGTCTACCTACCTAGGTATATACTTTGTTTCTTGTAATGTCTCACTTTTTGATTTACTTCTGTTCTTAGCATGATGATGAAAGACATAACTCCTGATCAATATTCCATTGACTATTGACCAAGAATGTGATACTAATCTATAAAGCTCTACTTTGAGAATCGCAGTGAAATTTGTCTTACTTAAAAGGCTTTTGCCAATGAGAAGTACAAGAAAGCATTACTCAAAGACTCATAATTCAAATACACTGAACTAGAGAAGCTTTGCAAAGCACGCAATATTATTATTATATTTGCCCAATAATAACATACACTTGTGTGCTGTTTCGTTATTCGGCCAATCGATACTTTGTTCATGTAGTACATTATGCTAATGAAAAATTTGACATTTTATTGGATGTATCGGTCGATAGAATTGCAATTCTTCAAAGTTACGGAGACATACACACAGAAAGAAAGACAGAGATGAGTCTTGTTTGTGGAAGAGGAGGTGGTTCTTCGTCTTCTTTCACTCGCTGACATTTCACATGTTTCTCTCCTCTAAGTAATAATAATATTTTATCTCCAACCCAAATTTTTCCGTCTCTCTCTCTCTCTCTGTCCTCGTTTCAAATTTTACTAAAAGAGTATATTGGTCTGCGTCATAATTCCACACAGTCATCCTTGAGCAAAAAATTTAAATCTACAGCCTCAGGTACAAACAAATTACAATTCAGAATATAATGACGACCACATTATTACAAGCGTTTTGTGTTTGTTCAAGCAACGTGATTTCTTTGAAATCAACCCAACTTACAAAATGTACGCTATACAACCTTTAAATTTTGTGTAGTATAGATATAGTCCAGGTGGTTATTTAATTGGCTATACATATATCAAATAGACATATAAGTTTTCCTCAGTGTTGTCTCTGAACATGACAAAATCATCCTTTTTAATATATAACTTGTTATGACTCTCTTGATTTTTAACTACGAGAACGACTACGACTACTACGACGGACTTCGTGTACTAATGAGAAATAACATTCAGTAAACCATTTTTAGAAGGAAAGCACATTATATGGCAAGTTAGAGAGAGTGAAAGTAATTGAAGAAGAATAATAATGTATTCGTAAATGAGAAAATTCTATGGGAGCTCAGGAGGGAGTCTTCTTTCCTTTATTACACTCTATATGGCAAATAGATATGTATATATGAATTCATACGAGGAAACCAGAGAGAGATTTCAGTTCGAAATCACTCCAGGTGGTATTCCTTATACTTGCTTTCACTCTCTCACTATGCTACTTTCGGTTTCTACATTTCTCCCCATACAAAAGGTATAAGGACTTCCATGTACAAAGTTGATTGCTACATATATTCGACAAAGTTTGAGGTGTTCACGGGGATCATACGGAGAAAAGAACCTCTACCAAGTTATTTGCAATAATAGCAAGCACAGCAGTGGAGTCTTTTAATCGAATACTTATACATATAAATACGTATAATATTAATAATACCCAGCTATTTTGAATTCGTATCCCACAATACAGAAATGGGGAAAAACAGTTAAGTGCCAACTGTCACAAGCACCTCACAAATTTCAAATTCAAATCGTATAAACCGAAAAAATAAGGGAAGTAAATGTGACTCTTGTAATTTACGTCCCCATCCAAATTCCACACCTGTCTTTTAAATGTTAAATATGGCCTGTGATTAACTTTATCCCATTACATTTTATGTTTTCAATTATTTCACTTTTACTCCTTTCCAATTTTCCAAGTAATTGCTTTTACGAAATTCCTATCCAATCCTGACGAGAGACTTTGATTAGATTTTTGCTTTTTTGCCTTTTCACCTTTACTCGATCCCTTTGTGCAGGTGAGATTAGAGATTTAGTGTAATGAAATAATGGCCTCGTGTTAGCCGAGTTTTACTTGATCTTCGCTTTTAGATTGGGGAAGGACGAGGAATTTCCACAGGGAATTCCAAAGACACTTTTAATGAATTCTACTCCATTAAACTACTTTTTTCTACTTTTCTCCCTGTGACTTCTTTTTCTGTATCAGAACAAGTGCCATTGAAGACTTCAATTCATTTGCTATTTGTAAGGTTTAGGCATTTGAAATATCGCAACAGACTTGGCGAATTCTGTTTCAGCGGCTGCTGTTTCCTGTACGAGAAATTATATTATGATAAATGTCCAAATGTGTTAGAGTTAGAGAGCAACACGCATTTATTTATCCTACGTAATCTTTAAATGTTGAGTGCTTTATAATTCCAATCTTCTTCAATACAAATACGAGATTAATCTATATATTTATATGTATCGTCGTTCGGAGGAGGACGCCCGTTTTGATTTTAATCCTTTTAAAAGCCTTTCTGACTTGTTCGTGTCTCTCTTGACTAGTTCTTCCTTTAATTGGATGATTATTATTGGATCCCCTCAGGAAGAAATCTTTTAGTCTTTCAACTTGAAACTAAAAATCTCTCTCTCTCTTCATTGCTTGTACCTGCGAGAGTGTTTTTGCCCCTTCAAAATTTACAAATTCCAAATCTCTCTTTTCACTCGACGCTACAGAAATAATAAGTTTTAAAGTTGTTAATCTCATCATCATCTTCATTATCATTTCAAGCGGAGTCTCGTCATCATCATCATCATCTTCGTCGTGTCGTCGTTGTCGCGTCTTAGAAAGAGGGGAAACTCACGCAAAATTACGTAATGATTAAATTGAATTATTCCTTTCATCTAGAGTAGCACCAGAACACACGTTATACAACTTGCTTGCAAGTACGTGTATCTATATACAGATAGGGACGAAGATAATAAAATTATGAAAAAATAATCGAGTTATCATCAACTCCAGCAGCATGGCAGATACTTTGAATAATGGTCTCACATTTTGCTGATGACAATCACTGATTTTTCCTTTTTTTATTTTAATCCCTCTGCTTCCTTTTGATTGACAATTTTTGTTTTTTATGAAAATTCAGGAGTGAATGCTAACTTTTAATTATTTTTTATTTGTTTTTTCACTCAGCGACAAAGTGAGTCTAATACAACAACTGTGACCACGTAATGAAGGAAAAGACCAGCGATAAAACCCAATGAGCCTGAGTTGTGCTTGTGATTATGGAACTATGAAGACGAGTGCCATATTATTATTGTCATCCCCGTGATTCTTTTGTTTTACTGACTCACAAAGATAAAGATAGTTATCGTGGACTTGGACATATCTTGGAATGTGAATCTGTATACACAGGCAGACAATCTATATATTGATATGTGGGAAGAAAGGTATACACATACACTTGGTGAAGTGACTTCGAATGGTCCGACAACTTAAGAAGAAGAAAAAGGAACAGCAGCAACTTCTTGTACAACTGCCTATCATCATCCTTTTGCTCCCACCTACTACAACTACACATGTCATTCTTCATCAACTAACAAAACTTTCGGGCAAAACTTGGACTCCCAACAATAACCATTCTACTGAATCATTACGCGTGGAGATATAAAATGGGGAAAACTATTCTCATCTTTGTCATCTGTCTTCCAGGTAAGCAAAGTTATAAGATAACTTACACAGAATCATTTACACACGTACGACACGTCATGTCTCTGCATTTACCGCATGTATGGGACTTTGCATGCATCAACATTTTTTACCTCTCTCATCAAATTTCGAAAAGACCCACAGCGCAGTGGAAACAGTTGATGGGACTGGATTTTTATCCATGTAGTGTGTACGAGCTCACATTTGATGCACATGAATGATCTCTCAGTATGATAAATACAGACTAGATATAAACCAAACTTGCATTCTCCTTATAGATTGAAAGTAGTAAGCAGAATTTAAAGCGTTCTCGAATGAACTTACTTTGGCTGAATCCGCCGCTTACAGAGTGCCAATGAGTTGGCAAAAGAAGCTTCACGAAAAGTGTGAGTGAAAGTGAAAGCCACGTCACTAGAGTGAAAGCGTGTCTGTATTATATGTGTACATATAAAAATAATAGTCATAGTGGGCAAATAGTTTTGCGGCTTTTAAGTTTCGTCAGCAAATGTGAAGGAATTTGTTGTACATGAGAATCCCTGAATGAAATACGTAAAATCTCAGAATCAGTTTTAAATGCGCTCTATATGCACTCGGCGAAGTTCTACATGCATATTAACATTGCTAGAACAATCCACAGACGATTTGTAATTAAGCGTAATGTGAATAATGTATTTTTGTGTTTAACTAGATGTAATAATAACCTTCTCTGTAGAATGAAGAAACAGTGTTAAAATAAAACACGTGTAGTGGATACGGCGAATACACGCAGTTAGTTACATAAATAGGGAACTCCCAATGGAGACATATTATCGGCTAACTTGAGATTGTGTCTGCGGATGCGGTTTCGCTCCAAGTTCTATGTAATTCGACAGAGAATGCTCGTAATTCCATCTCGTATGCCTGTGTGGTTTCGTTAAGAGATTCTTTTGGGAATTGAGAGACCAGATCATGTACAAACAAACAAAAGGAATTAATGTGAATCTCTTTCTCTCTATATATGTTCATATGATTAACGGGGATGACCTCGGACGTGCTGGAATTGTCTCATAAATTTAAAATCACACTGGATGTGCAAATGTATACGTATATAGGAAGTAATTTAAACCCATCTCATTACAATGAGACATATCAATTGTGTGTGTATAAGAGAATTATAATACATAGAGATCTAGTCAAGCATAATACTAAACCATGAAACAAATCGTCCTCTTATTTCAGAAATATTGAGCCACGGATATTGTAAATGTAACAAAATCGCTTTCCATATTCTTTAATCCGAACTTTATTATTCATATAATTAATTGCTTCGGCCATCATAAAACGTTTAGAAATTTATTAATTTAAAAGCTTTCCCTTTACACCTACACGATAATATATACCTAAATAATTATACATTATTCAAATAGTTCCACGAATTGCGATCTATAGAGAAAGGTCTTTCACAGGTATAGTATAAACGTGAGAAATTCTCACATATATGTAAAGAACCCAACAGTAGTGTCTGATGTGAAAGTGGTGGTGGGTGTGAATGGAGAGGAAGGAAAGTGTTTAAGTTCTTGTGTGTGTGGCATCAGAATGTAAAATGGCTTAAATGTAAATCCATCATTCTCCTGCCGTGTGCATTACTTATGCATGTATGTATCTATGTCAGTGGGATCACACTAAACTACTCATGCAGTAAATTCACCTCCGTCTAAAAATGTTGAATGTCTCTAACCTTTCCTCTAACCTACAATACATATACTCGCTTCCAGTTCCAATAGTCCCATCGTCGTCGTCGTCTTCGTCCAAGTTGTTTCGCTCCTCAGAGGATCTCTCTCTCTCTCTCTCTCTTTATATACACACAAATACATTATAACTTTTTGTACAACCTTTTGTACAGCCTCAACCCAAACCAAATGTATAAAAAGTCCTTTCTCTCTCCAACGCATACAACACTCTCTTCGATTGAATTGGTTCCACACGATCTTTGCCCATATACTCTCCATATCTATCTGTGTATACTTTATTCTCTTCACACACAGACGAGGTTCCATCCATCTCCTCTATTGCGAATGTCCATTGATTCATTTCTAGAAGCGACTTTCTCTCTCTCTCTCTCTCTCTCTCTCTCTCTCTCAGTTCTCCACTTTTGACTCCCTCCTCTACACTAACAAAGGGGAAAGTTGTCCACAATCTCCATATTATATACAGCGGAGAGTTAAAGAAGAGTAGCAGGACGCGTTAGAAGAAAAGTTGAGATGTTGAGAGATGAAAAAAATCCACATGGACACACACACACACTCTCAAACATACTTTCATACTTTCAAAGATATTCATGGATGAATAAGCTCTCCGCATTTATTCTGACAAAGCCACATCATCACAGTGAAAACATCATCTCATCATCACATATCATCTCAAATGTAATTTACATATTTTGCAAATCTTATATATTGCTCTACGCTTCAGAGACTTTTCCACACACACATACAAACCACCACCACCACCACCACTTCCTATGTTCCTTTATATTTTATATATACACTTCTCCACTTAACTTCACACAAACTTTCTCTGCATAAATCGCAACCTACACAAGAAAGAACATTTACACTTTACACCCAAACGCGGAGATTTTGCACAAAGGCGAGAAAGCAGTTTCGCATATCGAGGACAAAAGACACTTGCACTTACTTTCTGTTCTATATAGAGAGAGCGGTGATGTGAACTCGCTCTTCCTCGTTATTACTATTATTATATCCCACATCGCCTTTGTAAGTTAAATGTCATAACCACTGCACTTCCGGTAAGTCGAGAGACTTATTGTATACTTCAAAAGTTAGTTTCCTTTTCATTGTCAGTTTGTGATGTGGCTTGACTTGAGTGTTTGTAGTTTAAACTTCACGTACAACGTGTACGTGTACAGAGAACCTTTAATCTGGCATTTATATATTCACGTGTTTAATGTACTACATAGTTTCTCAAATGGCTAAATTTCAAAATTGTGTTTTATTCAGGAGTCTTTGTACTTTTTCTCAGAATATTTCTTAACTGTCTTTCTATTATATAGGACACAGAATAAAGTTCTTCTTCAGGGCGACCTATCTTTTGCGTTTCTCTGTGTGTGTCCTTGGGTCTCTAGAGAATCTTTAAAAGAAAGACTTGAAGCAGTTATGTAAATTAAAGTACCAAAAGCAGATAATTTTAGTCTTGAATTCTCAAATGCTCACTGGTAACTCATGCACATATATATACTCCACATATGTAATACTTGTGAGACTCTCTCTCTCTCTTGAACATCTTAAGAAGTGTGGAGAGTGTACAGTTGTGGATTTGACTAACGAAACTTGCCATGAATACAAACCAAATTTATAAACTTTTAGCTTAAAGCTGTTTTAAACGGGAGTTATTGTGACAAAAAGTCAGATTGTCCCTTATGATATGATAATAAGAGAGAGTTTATTTAACCAGAGAGAAGCTTTCACTATCTATATCTCCGTGACTTCTCTCTCTCTCTACACACTATTATCTCTCTCTCAGATGAATGCCAATGAACAAACAAAAATTGGAAGAAAGTTTTTATATGCACAGATAATAGCGTTATTATTCAAAGCAAAAGTTGAATATAAGAGACATCCCATTTACAATAAATACCCCACTCTGTCATTTTACTTCATTCACTTCTTCTTCTTCTTCTTCCCATTGTTGATACTTTATACTTTATCCGTCTCAACAAGACTTTCTCCTTACAAAACTACTACACAGAGCACGAGCCTCATCGCAGCACCAGTAGTGCAAGCAACCAAGCACACCATCATCCTTTTTGTCTCCGTCTTTCTTAGTACTAAATAAAATTATACTTTCTACACTTTAGCAAACACACAAAACTCGCATAGAGTCAAATGTCAGCATATCTTTATTGTATAGAGAGAAACAAACTTCTTTCTAGCTCTAACAAACATCCACACTCTCTCTTTCTATATACGCAGTCGGTTATTCTACATGATGGTGCAGCGTTCTTCTATGGGATTTGTGTATGAGTGAGTTTGTTCAGAAAAAGCATCCTTCAAAAAACAAAACTTTTCCAGACACATTTGAGAAGATATTACAGACTTTCTCTCCGACTACGAATACGATTCTACTACCATACACTCTTTTGTATTCATAAACTATTGACAGAGTTGAGTGAGCAGTTGAGTAGCCTAAAACTCATCATATCAACTATATATACACTCAATATATATAGTCAATAGTCAAAGGTTTGTTCTTGTGCTAGTGAAAGTTGACTTTCTCCATATAAATTCTTAAATTCTATTCATCAGCGGTTTTCCCGATGGTCCTTTGTGTTTCAATGACTCCAACTTTAAAATGATTTATAGATTTTCTTACAATTAAATCGAGTTTTCTGCAAATATTTTTGTGAACATAAAGTTTTAAAGCTACAACGCTATGACAAATAGGAATTCTCAAGTGGAGTTGATTGGTAAGGATATCCTGTTTGTTATCACTCGTCAAGGAAGATATGAGACGATGATTGGGAAATAAACATCGAATATTGGAATAAGGTGACATTTCTACATGAAAGGAAGAGTCACTATGCTATATCCACAGGAGAAAATGATGGTTGGTGACATTGATGACAAACGTGATGATGAAAGAGAATAGAGAATTGAAATATCCACCCGTAGGGATAACAGATAACTAAGGAAGAAGTATATAACGTCAAACACACGAAAAACTAATCAGGCTCTCTTGAGAGACTTTAGGGGTGGGAGTGATGTGAACCTGACTCGATGTAAAGTAAATAGGAATAAGAAGGAACAAACAAAGTGAAAGTGGCCGAATGGATTCTTAAATTTCGATAAGAGGGAATGGGTTTCCCTTCCAGCTATTTTACTAGCTTGGTTTGATGACTTCCTTTTACAAATACTTGCAGAAGGAGAAGAACAAGGAATATACAGAGTCATTGTCATTCTATATATATCTATATATTACTCTCTCTATAAATGCATTCCTATAAGACTTTATCCTTGTGCGTTGTCTCTTAGAGGAGGAAACTCCGGAATCATTCCAAAAACACGTCCTTCTTCCTTCTCCAAAGTGACTCTTCATGTGGTAAACGAGCACCTAAGGTTCTTCCAGCCTTCAAGCCATGTGTGTGGCTGTGATTCAAGGACTCACTGATCTCTCACAATCAAATGTATATGTATAATACATCTATAGACAGTTCTCCAGGGTTCACAGACACCCAATAACACTAAAACAGACCGCACTCTCAATAACCTTTCTTTCATTAGCATTACCCTACTACGCCATTCAAGCATTATTACACCCAAGCTCAAAAGCTATTTTAAAACATTATAAAGGCCCTCCTCTTCTTCCATTTCCATGTGAAATAAAAACAATTTACAGAAAGTAAATGGCAAGAAACAAATAAATCAGTTTAGATGTATATGTAAATAAATGTACAGAGTTCATAGAGTATAAATATAACCCCCACTCCCCTACATACACCTAACAAGATGATGCTCTTTCTCCATCTCGTGTTCTGCTTTAGGGCAAGTCAAAATACAACTCGAATTTAATTTAAGAGTAGTGTAAATTGTAGGAAAAGCACTCAGAAAATCACACAGAGTACAAAGAAATGTGAGCAAATAATATTGCGAGAAAGCAAGAGATGAAATCAAGAAGAGTAAATGATCTCAAAATCTCAAAATACACACACAGACAAAGAAGAAGAAGAGACGACGAGAGATTCTTATTCAGAATAAAATACAAAAAACCTCCTTGACTCAATAAATCGCATTCCTCTCTCTCTCTCTCTCTCGTTCTATCTTCCATTTCTCTGAATTTCTCTCTTTTCCATCTTTCAAGCAAACTTTGTCACAAAACGAAAAATACTAGCACAACAACGATGACGAGGAGCACCTAAACATTTCAAAGCTCAAGTGGTTTTCGTGAACATCATTCAAGATTCACATTATTTTTATTGATTGAATGAAAAACGCGCAGGCAGAAAAGCCAGAAGGTGTATTTTCCACTTCTTTGAACGCGAACTCTCTTCTTTTCCTTATTTAGAAGTAATAAAATACAGATTGGTTTGTAAATTATTGTTTCTCGTCCATCGTTCAAGTGTGTTTAGCTTAACTATACGCGTATAGTGCATTGTATGTATACACGTTCACTATTTGTTTGTGTCTGTGTGAGTGGTATCGTTTATCTTTACTTTCTCTGCCCTGACACACAGTATACAGGGTAGTGTGTAGTAGTACACACAAACTATAAAGTGCATGATACAAGTGTAATGTGTAATAATAATATAACTTTGTGTACTTTAAATTGGACGAGGCATTTTGTTGTATATTGTGTGACGACCAGAACAGAAAGTGAAGAAGATTTGGGTCAAACGTGCAAAGAAACCTTGACTAGGAAGAAATGACATGAATATAGCTGAGCTTTCAAAAGTTGGTTGGTCTTTCCTTTTACACAATACAACACAGAGTGGAATTATAGTTTGGTCTTTGTACACACACAAGTTGAAAGTTCCAAGTTGTGTAGTCGTGGGAGAAAGTAGAAAGTAACAAAAGAGAGGATTTTATTATTGGAAAGATACTTCTTCTTCTCGTCCATTCATTCAACGTATTACAAAGTGTAGATTGGATTACGTATTTATTACTGTTTTCCAGTTACCTTTATTGCTCCTCCATATCATTCTCCACAGGTATACACTCATAAACTCACACACACACACATTTCTTCAATCACCTTTGCAGCTTAAATAGACTTTATATGGCCTAATATACAATTCTCATTGTGAAATGCCCATTCAATGAACAAGAGAAGCTCTTTAGATATAAAATGCCTTTACCTATATGTAGGTAAATGGATTGCACTTTCTCCATTAAGAACAATATGGCTCTCCTCATAATTCAAAAAGTATTGTGTGTGCAGAACTAATTATCGTAGATATAGAGTTCCGCCGCTTGTTAATTGCTCCCAGTACAGACATATTGTAAAAAGCATTAATTACCACACGGAATGCCGTATAATTCATGAGAGTAAACAAATAGAGGATTTAATAGCTGACAAATAAATTAAGTTAGTGTGTACACATAAGTCCTTATTGCTTTTATTTTGTACGTTTTTAGGGAATCACACATAGCCTGTAAAGAATACATAAGCTTTGGTACAAAGTAGTTTGTGAGATGCGTAGTAAACTTACAGATATTGCATAATTCATACCTTCAAGTCTATATAAAACATTCTTTCTATCGTTCTTTGTCTTCTTCATTGCTTCTTCACGCTCCTTTATCAAAATTGTATTAAAATTCATATCAAAAGGGACTTGAAAGATGAAACTTCTTTAGCAATTTAACATTTAACCAAGTCGTCAAAACAATTTATATGTATTATAACTTTCAAAAAGTTAAACCTTTGATCCTTCATTGTTGGTAACCTACACACGCGTAGGTATACAATAAACACAGACAGGTATAGTAATGAGCCTTCTCTTTTTCCTTTCATCTCTCTCAAGTCTAGAATAAGTTGACTTTGGAACTTCCAATCACCTGTCGAATTTAAATACACACGTGAGCCCTACAAAATTACTTTATTATGGTAGATCATAAGTACTTAAATCTATATCAAAGGCAACCAGATATCATCAAAGAGTGCAAATTGAGCTTGTCTTAAAATAACACACTAATACACACTCATCTTTCTACCTGCTTAACATAAACAATATACACACTATTATTATTACTAAGTCTGATTGATCTAAGAAGTAAATCTTATCTGAACCCCATCATAATCATCATTATAGCGAAGAAATCCTTCACCTATAAACTGAAATAAGACAGCTCGTGAAAGGTTCTTAGAATTACTAGTCTTCTTCTTTTGTACTGAACACTTCACACGTAATAATACAGTTTGGTCTGTGTGTAGACACACCTTCATTAGCTGTCTGGAGAATAATATAAACCCTGTGTGGGAGAAAGAACTTGTTTCAAGAGGCCATCATTCTCTTTCATCTACTTAGGAGACTTCTTATCCTCTTACGAGTATATTTGAGACTATGGCTAAGGAAGCAGTATATAAGACGATGTATATAACAAATACATTTAGAGTAAACAAGACAGCTTGAAAATGAAACGTTTTAAGTCATTCTAAGTCATTTTAAGCCAAGATATCCTCTCTCTCTCGAAGTATTAAATCTTTTTAAAGGGCCAAGCTGTTTAAAAGTCAGATTCCCAAGTACAAACCCTGTACAAATGCCTATAAATCGTCCATTGATATGACACAAAAGAAACGTTCGTTGTTATCTCTGAAGTATATTTAGCCTACATGTCAATAATCCCATTGTGTTTGTCAACCCAGAATATCTACCGCAAAATCTATACAGTAGTGGAAATATCGAGTAACTATAATGATGGCCAGCTGCGGTCTACTCCGAAGAACTGAATAAACGTCTCCGCGATAATAAAGTTCGTTTCCTCCTTAAATGCCACTACAACAAACAATCTAAATCCTATTTTTAGTACAGTGTAATAATAAGTCATAAGAAACAGAGCTATCTACACACGAGTACAATTGGACTTTAAGAAATGCATTGAAGGACGATATTTGAAAAGGGTGTGTGTTAAATAATTGATTACACTTGCCATGCTCACATGCTTGATTTCTCATATTCACTCCTTCCTCCCTTATTACACTATATTAGATATTTGAAACAGAGAATTGTAAATGATTTAACAAAACAAGACACGTTTGAACACATTTTGCATGACGTGTAAAACAAAGAAATAAATAAAACTAAACCAAATCCCTCTGCCTCCTCCGAATTGAATAAATGTGAGAACTGGATTAGATGTGAATTTGTACATCGTACACACATATTGTGTCTGTCTGTCTGTTTCTGTGTGGAGAGAGAGAGAGAGTACGGGTGAATAAATATTTCGTACATGAATGAATATGCACTGTAACTTATTGTTCAACAACATATAGAGAGATCGCATCGAAAGAGTAAATCTCTTATCATGAGCTTATATAGATATGATTTCTCTACGACTGTGAATTGCTGCACCTTCAGCTCAAATCACACGAAGATTGAAGATTGAACCACCATTGAGAGACATATATTTATTTACACCCTAGCTAAGAGGAGCAGTTGAACAAGATTTAGTGTGAAAGTGTTTCGAAATGGTTGTTAAACTTGATGGAACGAACAAAAGTACCAAACGCATAAAGGTTGCATCCAAATGGGATGAGATTAAATGGAGGAGAAAGTGTGTGTGTGTGTGCATTCCACAAATTTATTCGAGTCATGTGGATATGTTAACATGTAAAGTTGCTTTCACCCTCGAGTCGTTATCTTCTGCAGAGCAAACCTTCATATACACAACTGTTCAAACTGTTACTGAAAACCTTACGGGCTTATGTATCCTGATAATCTTGTCGAGGATGCTTATCTTCGGGATTCTCTGTATATATTATTCCGTGAAGTGTGTATATAACATTGTTCATGTGTTTGAGTATAGAGAGCCATGTCAAAAGGTCTATTAAACTAGTGTCTGCATATGAATCTGCTTGTACACACACGCCACACTACTAAAATTGACAGCAAGCAATTCAACCCTGTACTTGTATTCTATTATTCTCTGTATGCGTTTATGCAGGGCAGGATGACACTCTCTCTGTATTATTCACTAAATTTCTACAATAGTCAAGCACTCCTGTCACATAAATAATTGCATCTTCTCAAAATTTTACCCGGCCGACACACAATCATTATTACAACTTCCGAAGCAACTTTTACCTTTTCCATTCAAGTATTCGTGTATAATGGCGATACACTTCTTTTTTTTCGAAGGGACAACCTTAATATATGACAATAAAAGAATAGCTATCTATATAAGAGTGCTTGAGAATAGAAATAACCTTAGCTATAAAAAGCGCTTTCAATCGTTCCTTGCGCTAAATAATTCAGAGTGACACGTGATACTGTGATATTTTGCAATTTTTGCAATCTCTTTCAAGGACTCGCAAGAAGTTTTAGAGAAGAGAGAGAGCGAGAGTAGCAACTGGGAAATGTGGAAGGTGCCGATATGCCAAGGGAAACATAATTTTGACAGTAAAATATATATACGACGACGATAACTACACGAAACTCGAAATGAAACTCGGGTTTGTAGCACTATAACGAATATATTTATTATAGAGAGAGAGAGTATATGTATAAAGCGTTTAGCTCAGCAAATTCATTTTTCATTTACTCCATCCTCCGTGTTTCTTAAAACTCGTTATCAAAATTCCTGAAATCCTGAAAGAGTATAAATTAGCCTAATTTAAATACAGTTAAAATGATAGCCTATAAGACCGAGAGAGAGAGAGAGAGAGGATTTGAATGAGTGTCGAGCAATATTTATAATCCTGATCTTTTAGTTTGCATCCGTCGTTTGCATTCATTGTATATACATATTGAAGAAGGAGTGGATAAACAGCAGACGACAATGTGAGCTGCTAGACAGAGAAGAGAAAGGTTCCCATTCTCTGTGAGAGTTAAATTATGGCGAGAAAATATTCATCTGAGATTGTATACGACCCAACAGGGTCATATAATAAACTGGCACAAAAGATACTCGACAGAGAAAATATATAAATAGTTGCGAAGAACGGAAAAGCTCCGTCGTCGTCGTTTATTTGCCTCACAATTCTCGGGTTATCTGGACTTCAATTGTTTATGGCATTCTTCCTTATGACAGCTCTATTGGTTTTCCGCAATAACCGAGTGGAAAATTGCAATATACTTCGTATTATATGACTTGCCAATTTCCTTTTCGTTCGATCTTCTCTCTTGTCTGTGTGTGTGTGTTTGCAACATACAAAACCTCCGCACATACACACAGATCGTACATACGTAGGATTTATAATGGCAACTTCAACTTAAATTAAACGCTTGACTTGGTTGTGTAATAAATAGGAAAGTATGTATACATATAATTTATATACTATCCATTTTTGTGTGTGCGCTTGTATATGTGGCTTTCACCAATATCTAATATATTTGCCATTTGAAGCCTATTTTACGAACAGTTTGATCGAAGAAATGTAATGAGTTCGGGAGGAGGTTATGTAGAAACATACAAAAACCGAATTAAATGCTCAAAGCGATCTTTAGTTTATATAAATCCGAATCTACTCCTGCTCCCTCGTATTCTGCCATGACTATTGCAAGGAAGAGTTGTGTTTGTGCTTTCCTCCTCTGCTTTCTTTTTCGAATATTCAATACAAACTCTGAATGATTCCCAATACGCAGTAATACAACAGAGAATATCTCTTGTTTTTAGAAAGTCGGAGATTTTAAAATTAACTAAGTTGTATATAGCAGAACTACAGCAAGCAATGGTAGTTTACTATTACTCGCCTTGTCATGAAATTAATTAATTATAGTGAAAATATGTCCATGCATACAATTTAATCACAAATGTTTCAATTGATTAACTTCTGAGCATTTCATACATAAAGGAACCTTATTATTAAAAAGAGAGATTTATTGATGCAATTTGTGTGCGTAGGAGGGTTTGTATATTTGTACACTTTGTATGATTTTTATAAATAAGTCGTGAGTATCTATTCAAAAAGAATGATTTCATTTGGTTTCCAGGAATTTCGAGAAGCTCAAAACGAATGATTTCAATCAAGCTTTATTATTATTATTATTATTATTATTATTAATAGAGAATCTCCAAGCTCTCTCCTTTTGACTCCCACTTTTATGTTTGCATGAATGAATGTCTGACAAAAGGTACACAATATTCTACGAATTTCACAGAACTCAAAATTAGTTCTTTTTACACGGCTCTTTAGCTTTTGTGGTTTGGTTCAATTATTGAGTGATTTGCTTACGAACGTCTGTTTGTGTGTACATTTTAACTCCCTACATTTAATTTGACTTTGATATGATGATAGGAGGGAGAGAGTGCGGGTACATTAGTAGAATTTGATTTCAGAGGATATTTAATACCACACGGACTCTACTAATGTAATATGTAACTCTCTCGCTTTATGTGACATATGTCTCCAATGGTGAAAGTCCTGTGAAAGTAGCTCTCTCTCTCTCTTTCTCTTTGTATGAGATCGGCCAATCGATAATCAAAAGAGAGTTTTGGTGCTTCGGAGAAGTGAGAGATGTAAATGCATAATGAGAAAGGGGGAGGAAGAAATTCAGAGAGAGAGAGTTTAACAAAGAGAAAGGATTGACAAGGGAAGTAAGGAAATCTCAATATCAATTAGTGGAAAGTTACACTTTAGTCTTTGCACACACCAGTCTTCCTTCTAGTCGTCGTTCTCTCTCTCTCTGGGAGTAGTCAAAGACACATTAATAAGTTCAATCTTTGTCAAAAATTAGGAGAGAGAGAGAAAGACAGACGGAGCGGAGTTGAGACTATATAACAAGGTCCTATTTGAATTTGGCATCATGGCTAGCCGGAAAATGTGCATAGATGATATACCTATATTATTTTGAATCTATATACCCACTTTCACTGACTTTTAGGGATTTTAACGTCCCGCAAATACACTTTCCCTAATTCCATCCCCGAGCCTGGCAGAGTTATACTTACATATATATATTTGAATTCTGTCTATTGAAAAGTACTCATTAAAACAAAGAAAAGTTGGATGAACTTTTGGAACGTTGAGTTTTGTACGTTCGCCATTCTATTGAAGATGAAGAAATCGATTTATAGTACATGAAAAATTTGACTTACTTAAAATCTGGAGCACTCTCTCTGTCTCTTTGCTTTCTCTACTACGAACAACTACCTATTTGGCTGTAGAGCAAGGTGGAAAGCTGCGGAAACCTAGATAAAGTTGAAGAAAGGTGTAAAAGTGTAAAGGAAACGGGAGAGGAAGAAGGATAGATAGAGAGAGGTTCGAATTCGGAAATTACTGTCTGAACATTTTAGCAACTCACACACACACACACATACACCATTTCCTCCAGGGATTTTGTTTGCCTATTTATCGTTGCAAATCCAACCATGCCTATAAACTTCATACTTTATATACGCGTATAGTCTCTTCGCAAGTTAAAGTAGGATCAATTATGCGCAGGTAATTTCGTTCCCAAATATTTGTTCACTATGTTACACTGTAATACGAGATTATAATTCACTACTACTTTCTTCGCAAGTACGCACACCAGTCTATTAGTTCAGACACACACTATGCCCACGCCAATATGCTTATATTTACTATACATATAGATATCTATATGGAGTGTATGAGAAACTTAATCAAAACTGAAATTAGCATTATTGAGTTTCCTCTTCCACTTGGCAGGATGGATGCCAAAATAGTTGGAATTTGATCTTAAGGCCACCACACACACACATTATATAGACCAAGGAGACTCGTAGTAAAGTGAAATTTGCAAACTTCATGTTCAGAGATTCACAAAAAAGAAAGTTGTAATCAAAGGAACAACATAGAGAGAGTCCCTTACAATGCTCCCACAGCGTGTGTAGTCACAATATATACTTGACTAACAAAGTGTATGTGTGAAATATAACGTCTTTTATGTCAGCCTTTGACTAATTTAGGTTTCTTCTTCAACTCCAAAACTTTTCCATTTAATTTTGGATACGATTGATGGCAGATTTTTCTGTTTTTTGCTTTCTTTCCAACAACTTTTACTTAATGGGATGCTAACGAAGTCGTGTGGGTCCTAAGCAATGCACTGTGGTAGAATATTTCTAAAATATACGGGCAAAAAATGCAGTCAAAATGCAAATCTGCAGTTTTCTATACAAGTCTTTTCGGGAATCTCGAGACATTCCGGGTCAAATCTGAACCCAATTCCTCTAGATTACACATAATAATACTAAAGCTAGTTTGAATTGAAGAAATGTTTTTTGTACGGAAACGGTGCAATTGTGGATATTGAGACATTTCAGAAAATGGCACAAAAGTGTATTTCCGTATTTACGTCTGGAATAAATGACAGGAGATCGACGGACAGCCAAAGTTTTCAAACTAGGAAAACTAGGAAAAGAGAAAGCTTAGAAAACTGAAACTACCGAGAGAACAAACTCTCAACATTGAACGCATTGGGGATTCAAGAAAGGAATATAAAACGAGATTGAAGCAGTCAAAGGATTGAAATAGAAATCCCCGACTCATTTGCTACCAAATTGAGCCAAACGAATCGATAATGAAAATCCGAGAACAAACAGGATTTGTATTTTTCGGGTTTTTACTTCTTTTGCATTATAAAGTTCAACGTCAACGGTCCCCAGAGGTCAAGTTTACTTCTTTCAAGTTGAATTCTTAATGTAGTCTCAGTCACAAAGTCTTTTTCTCTCCTCCTGATCACAAACACACACACACACATTCACATATAGACACTTAAATTCGGACAACTTCTCACAACTCTGCACTCTTCAAAAAGTACACTATATATAATATATACCTTTTGGTGGTTCACTCGATCCGTACACATTATCATCATGTGATTGTACCAAACCAATTTTATTCTAAAACATAGAAAAAGAAGTCCCCCTCCTTCTTTCTTTCAAACAAACTTTCAATCTACTTTCTTCAAGTTGTCTCCAGATATTTTAAGTGAAGCACACCGAAAAACTCTCTCAACCGAGTCTAAGTATCTAAAAGTACGAACGAGTTTAAAACTCTTTGAGAGAGAGAGAGAGTAAGGATGAATCTGTAAAGCGAATGAAGAAAATAAGATCATGCATGTAGGTAGTTGTGTAGGTATAAGTACAAAACTAAAAGGACTTGCATTTGATTTGAATTTAATGTAAATGGATTCGTGTATCTTGGAAAGTTAATGTCAAATCTTAAGTTCAAAACACACACACGTACAGAACAAGTGTATTCGTCTGACTTCCAACTTTTTAAATAATTACATTGTAACCTAAAACACTAAAGTGCGGGATTCCAATATAAGTTTTTGGAGATAAATGCACATCTGCATTTAAGATTAGTACAATGAGATTTGCCTAATTCTTTGATATGCACTTTGCATTAGCATCTCTACAATCTCAATGCAAGATGGATTAAAATTAGCCTTGTTTTGCTCAAGGGCGAATCCCACACAATTCTCTATGATCTTTAATTCCCTAATGTACGTGCCCTATAAGATTTACACAAGTTTAATATTGATTCCAACTGTTTCTCCTTTCTCCATATGATTGAGATTTGCTGTCCCAAACTAAAAACGCCCTGTCTTTCAATTCGCTAACGAATCAAACTGATTCAGATACGTATTGAAAAGGCATTCTCTACGTTTCACAGAAGACATAATGATGAATTAGCTGTCTATGTATTTCACTATGTTAACAAAAAATAATTAAATTTTTGGACATACATAACAAGCACTTAAATTCGCACACACACTGAAAAGCACCTCCTTTTCCGTCTCTCGTGTTAGGAAGGCATGAGGAATGACCGCATGTGGTGAAAGTAATTCTGATGATTGTGCAACCACTTATTAGTCTGTGGGAAAGTTATATAATATTTCTATGCATGTGTGGACTCTTTGATGGAGTTGAGTCATGTGAAAGAACTTTGTGTTCATCAAAGAATCACAGGATTTCATTACACACTCAACAGTTCAACGTCCAATTCAAAGGAGGAAAAAGAAACTCGACGGAGGAACTACCATATCGCTTACATAAAACCTCGTATGTGTATATAAGAGTTATCAATAGCCTTTTTACTCTACCCGTGTTATTAGACACATACGTGTACACTTTACTATGCATAATACATTTCTCCATTGAATTCTTAAGTTTAAAAGGAACTCCTGCTAAACGCGTAGAGCTCGAGTGAAAGTATATGCGTAATAAATATAGTCGAGAAATGCAAATTAAAATCAAAGCTGATGTTCCAAGGAGGAGAAGACATTCATTGTGTGTGTAACGGAGTAATAATAATATAATAAAAGATCGTAGAGAAAGAACCCCTGCCGCGTTGTTCCATCTAATTGTAACTTGTCTTGTAAGAAGTAGTTTAGGAAGAGATGAACAAAATAATATATTATTGAGTTAGGTAAGAAGGAAATTATACTTGAAGAGAGAGAGAGAGAAGATCGGAGCATATCACAAGACAGGGCAGTGCTGCTTTATCATTAATCTTCTTCCTCTCACTTTCTCTCTCTCTTCTTATTTGTAATAAAATGCTGACTCTGTAGGATCCATAGAACGAGGGCGTGTGTGTAGAGATATATTCAAACATTCAAAGTATTCAAAGGGAGAGAGAGAGATGGACAGGTTAGCTGACGCATTATTGTCTGCACGATAGAGAAAGGAATTGCGTTTTATATATCATGCAATTCTCAT